>Ga0214478_101037_pt1 | contig 14931 bp, 15 predicted proteins | sample M1_20Mar14CPVII9_2_FD_178001 | JGI IMG/M metagenome (GOLD analysis project Ga0214478, IMG submission 178001) | Marine eukaryotic communities from Monterey Bay, California, United States - M1_20Mar14CPVII9sort6BwellD7 | ecosystem: Environmental > Aquatic > Marine > Unclassified | place: USA...
TTACTGCATCTAACTCTCTAGGAAAAAAAGAGACAGATTATAACAAGCGTAACAAACCCTATTCAACATTGTCTTCGTCAGATGAGGATGTAGTATTAAAGTTACTTTCATTATCGGTACAGGTATTACGTTGTCCAGCCGGACGGAACTTATTGTCAGCACAAGATGTTGTTGGGATATTTGATACATGCTTATTTGTTGCACTTGCCGCGGGGGAAGCGAATCGGACATTATTACGTAGTGCTGCGGCAGATGCACTATCGCATTGTGTTATTGTTGTATTTGGTATGCGTGGTAGTAGTAGACCATTGTCAAGTAAGAAAGATGGTAGTGGAGATGATGATCCAACCAACAATGACGAGGATTCAAGTGATAGTGATGATGATTGGGGGGAGAGGGATCCGACCGAGGATATGGAGTCTGATGGGTTGGTAGTAGAGAAAAAGAGCACATCAAAGCCGCATAATGAAGATACTGGCAAACTTAATGCCGCCACTCCAAACCAGTCGGAGGAGGAAGAGACTGACAAGAGCAACACCGAACTACAGGAAGAAGAAGAAGAAGAAGAAGAACCAGCACTAGTTTCCATCATGCATCGCTTGGCTGCACTTGCCGATCCCCTCATCAATGAAGACGACACATGTGTATTGGCACTCTCCCTCGTAAACATTGCTCTTGAGACCGTGTTGGATGTTGATGCCTTATCAGTTCGTCATCCACGTCTACTAATCATCCTCCAGAACGATTTATGCCGAAACTTATTACGATTAAGTACATCTGCCGACCTCAACATACTAGGATTGGCACTCCGTGTCATCTTTAATCTCTTCAATGGTATCAAAGATCATCTCAAGGTTCAGTTAGAAGTCTTTTTAACAAGTGTTCATTTAAGAACCCTCTCCTTTTCCACTTCTCCCACCACAGGAGAGAGGATATGGTCATCGTCTCCCGAACGACGAGAATTAGCCTTGGAATCACTGCTTGAGTTTTGTCGAGAACCCATGTTAATGATGGACTTGTATCTCAACTACGACTGTGATATTAATGCAACCAACTTATTTGAAACAATATGTTGTACCCTCGCCAAGGTTGCAAATCCGGAGGATGAAAGACTAGCCGATACAGGTGAGATGGAGTCTGATGACCAATCAAGTGAGGAAGATATAGAACAAGACCAACATCAGCCACGGTTGAACATCCTTAACAGATTAGCATTAGAAGGAGTCCTTGCTGTTATAGATGGAATAGCAAGAAAGTGTAAAGCGTCACCAAAGTATGAGGAATTACCAGAGATTACCGTTACTCTTTTGGAGGATGAGAATGATTTAACATCTCCATCGCCACCTGACTCTGGGAATTCAGCCTTCCTTGGTAATACACTTTACATTAGGACTGATTCGACTACAGAAGAGTCCGAGTCGATAAATGACTCGTCCGAGTATGGTCCAAGGCCAGAAACCCTTGAAAGGTATGACTCTGCCATGAGTGAAGATATGGAATGGATATCCAAGGCTAGACATCATACATCCCTTGCCCTTCGTGAAAGGAAGATCCGAAAAAGGTAAGCCCAAGTCCTGTCCTCTACATCCTTTTGCTGCGTCTCTCATCCCTTTGTGCACATGATATGTACTTTAACATCTCACTAAATGACATCTTTACTACTTTCCTCCTCTGCTTTCATGGTATTCTACTTGAGTAGACGGATAGCAAAGGCAGCAAATGCATTCAATGAACGACCAAAGGACAAAGAATGGATAGACGAAGTAGCTCGTCTAGGAATACTCCCGTCTCCTGCCACTGCAAGCTCTATTGCCACTTTTCTCTACTCAACGCCCAAGCTTGACAAGACTAAGATTGGCTTGTATCTATCAAAGGGCCCAAAAGACAAGGTAAGTACAACTTGATACATCGGTCTCCTCCCTCATCGTATGTATGTCTTGGAGAAGAGTTTGTGCATATGTTATGCTCTTTTTTTGCAAAAGGATACCGCTCAAGTACCTTGTATTCTCCTTTTCTAACAAATGAACATCCTTCTTCGCCTCTCTCTCTTTCTTCACATGGCGACTATTCAATTACTTTGCTATATTCAAGTATCCATTTCACAGTGAGGTGCTAGATTGCTTTGCATCCCTATTCAACTTTTCAGGGCTGTCCTTTTCAGAGGCACTGAGATCGTTCCTTGATAGATTTCGTCTACCAGGAGAGGCCCAATGCATTGATAGATTGATGGAAGCTTTTGCTAAAAGACTGTATGAGGTTCAGCTATCTGGCTCAGAGACTTTGCCAAGTGTTGTTGATCAATCCATCGAGGATACAATGCTTGATCCACCAAGGGTCAACTCCGAGACTGATGTTAGTAGCGGTCGTTCTGGTACCCTTGATCCTCCGGCAGCATCCGATATACTTGATCCAGTCTTCCCATTCAAGAGTAGTGATGCTGCCTTCATTCTGAGCTTCTCTACTATCATGCTGAATACCGATCTACACAATCCAAACATGAAGGATGAAAAACGAATGACAGTTGAGCAATTCGTAAGGAACAATAGAGGGATTAATGATGGTGCCGATCTACCGTTGTCCTTCTTGTCAGACTTATATTATGAGATAAAGACTAATGAAATACAAATGAAACAAGATTTCATGCAGGTTGGTGGTACCATGGATGTTGATGGGCTATTGGCAAATGCTAACGATATTGCCACTCCCTTCTTTACTAATCACGGATCTCAAGTTAAGGCTGGTGTTCACGAACGAGACATGTATGTAAGCATCTCATCAGCAGCCATCAATGCCATATCAATTGTATTCGTAGAATCCTGGGATGACGTCCTCGTGACAAAGGCACTTGAAGGTCTTCAAAACTCTGCATATATCTGCCATTACTACGGGTTACATGATCAGTTTAACCGTATCCTTGAGTTGGTACTCGGTTTTGGACTAGATTATGTGCAGAGTATTTCATCATTAATGCACACACCATTAGAAAAGGAACAAGCACCAACCTCCATATTGTCAGAGGCAGATGACTTCAATGACCAGGCAGTTGCGGACCTTGAGGCTCAATTAGCAGTGAGGAATATCCCTCCATTACCAAAGTGCTTCTTACGCTCGTTAAGGAAAGACTCGAGAAGTACCCACAGTGTTGAAATGGGAGACGCTATTGGAAGTGCTGCTCATAGGGGATTACTTAGTTTACAATGTGCACTGACTTTAAGCAAGCATCATCTTTCAGTTGTTAATGAAGCGTGGCCACTTCTCTTGGAGGTAATGTTTGCCTTGAGAGACGTCAAGGCTCTTCCACCAAGTCTTTCAGAATTGGACGATTTTGCTGATTCAGTAGGTAATCAACTACCGATGTCTGCATTTGCCAAAAGAAGTAACCAACGAGTCAATGACTACATGGAATCTTTATCTCCCTTGGCAGATAATTCACGAGCAAAATCTGGCTTCTTATCATCCATGTTTGGCTTTTCATCTGTTCATCCCAATGTCAATGGGGATACTCATACTACCAACAACCATCTCTTTCCTCTATCTGAGACATTACAAAAAGTTACCGATAGTGCCAAGTTTGATAAGCTCATCATGAAGACAAATGATGCAACGACAGCTAAACAAATTCTCTGTGCCATGCTTGGATCAGTATTCCCAGACGATGGAGATGGTGAAGAGATGATATCAGATCCATTATTTGAGCAGAACAGTGTGTTCGTTTTGGAATTGGCTGCGAGGCTCCTTATTTCAAATAGAGCATTTGCCACGGAACTTTATCCTCTATTCCTTGCCAAATTTCAGCACCTACTTTCTCCTCAACCAGGAGCTGATGATATCATCTTGGGATTGAGATTTCCTTACATTCTTGAGAGGATTGTTGTTACAATCTTAAGGGCGTGCATACACTTGTTTGATGTGTCCGAGCATAATCTCCGAGATCAGCTTAATCACTCCTTGAATCTCATATCTTCTCTACCTTCGTCATATACATGTGTAATCAGTAATCGGATAGGTTGTGGTTCAGCTATCATCTTACGAGGTTGTTTCTACCTGTTTGATGACAATTCAGATGATTGGTCAACGATCAAGGCATTACTGGATCTTGCTGCTCAACACAAGTCTAGGTAAGTTTAAGGACATACATCACCACGAACGATACATCACAAATTCCGGCCCTCTTTTTGTGCACATGATATGCACTTTCACTTTGTTCTAATTAATTATCACTTCTACTCTTTAGTCGAGGCTTTGTATTTGATGGAATTGCCTCTGTCATTGATTCAATTGACTATGCACTACCCTCTAATGTAAATGAAGAAGTTGATGCTAGTGATGATAACAACAACGGTGAGCTGCAGTTATCTCAATGTGGGGTGAAGGTTCTAGCATCACTGCTTCTAAACTTCTTGAATGGTAGTTACGAAGGAGATATGTCGTTCAAAGTTTCATCTATGATATATATCAAGAAGGTCTACTCCTTCTCTCAGCACTTCTCTGAAAAGTCAGATCAGTCGGGTGATAGGTCTCTCAATAATGATGCACATCTCCAAGAGAATGAATTTGAAATCCTCGTAACAGCTATCTACAATGATGCTTGCCTATCACAAGATGGGAATACTGCAAAGAAGGGATTTGAATCTTTGCAAGGGGTAGTTCTTTCCACACAAGTTGATTCACTCCCTGTATCTAAGTGGCTTACTTTTCTGAAACTAGTAGCCTCAAACCCACCAAGTATTGACGTCGAAGAAGCCAGAATAAGTTCCCTTGCTCTTATCGGTAGACTGTTCCTCACACTGATGCCTGAACTGAGCAATGAAAAGACTAACTGGTCCGAGTTAGAAGAGTTTACGATATGTGTTTCATCGATAGTCAGTGATAACTTACAAGAAGCTGGCCGTGCGTCATCCCTCTTCGAGACTACTGTTGAGACCGTGACTAATGTTGTTAATGTCATGTCAATGATTGGATTCAATGAGAATAAAGGGGCAAGCTTTTGTTCATGGGTAAGCGAGACGTTATTGTTTGAGCTGGAGAAGGTTGGTGCATCTGGCGGTGTTGCTGCGGCTACTTCTAGATAAATTAACTTGAAGATAACAAAAAGCATCCCTCTAGGCTATTCATTAATCCCTTTTATCATCTATTTAAGCGTGTGGCACACATATATCAAATCTGCCCATTTCGACGCTTCTAATCCATACTCAAATCTCGTTTGATGCTAAACATTGACTTTTTTCATGTAAATGTTGTGCATATCGCATCAACTCTTCCTTAAGTTGTTCGATTGACTGACACCTATAGACTAATCTCCTCTTCATCACGAAGTTATATCTCGCTATTTTCATCATTTCGGCCTCTACTATGATTAATTCCGTTCTTCTACTTGCTCTTGGAGGAGCTCTGATTGGGCTGAAAGCAGCATTGGCCTAATGGTGATATCTGATTGCTAACAAAAGTGAAGATCCTAATGTCGATATTGCCCACTGAAGAAGGTTCCGGGCCCAAGTAACTTCGATGCATGCCTATGCTCAGAATCAAATAACGATGGGGATGACTCTACCTCTATGGTGGCCATGTTGTTGGTAGTATCATGGTTGGGTGTGTTGTGTACGCTGTAGTCTTTGCCACAATCTAAGAAGGAGGATATATCATCATAACTGTAACACCTTGCCAGTTAATAGATACTCTTTTGGAGAGGACCAGACCGTTCGATTCCGCCATAATCTGTCATATCCATATGAGTAAACTCTCCCACACTTTTGTCTATAGATTCGATTGGAACTTCGTTCAAGGCAGCTATAAGTATCCCCTTTGCTGTATATCGTTCTACTCGAGATGCCAACTTTCGAATTCTTCTTTGGTAAACATTATTGCCCGTTTCTCCAACAAATAGATGAAATGGAACAGCAACAAGTCTCCGACGTAGTGCAGCTAGTGAGTTGACATTAACACCCATCGATCGTACCCGGTCTTCCTCTAGATCACAATATTGGATATACTGAAGTAGAACGTCTCCTCTTGATGGTGACATGTTACCACTAGAATCCGATTGCCATAACGAATCCGCATTTGCAAATGAGCATGGATGATTGATAACTGAGCGTCCAACCATTGAACCAACTACTGAGGTGTTACCACTACTTATTTCTTGAACTGCTTCCATAGATTGTATACCACCATTGGCTACAAACTCAAGGTGTGGAAACTTATCTGCTAACATATCAACAACTCCTGGTCGTAATGGAGGTATACTTCTGTTATTAATGGTTGCCTGACGAGCTTTCTTCTTTGCCTTATACTGGGCCCGTTTATGATCTACTTTTGGTTGTGCTGCTGTTGTTGATATTAATGTAGATTCTACATCAGTTGGCGGAATCCAAAGCTGTTCTGCATTCTCATTATTATCTTCGTCTGATTCAAAGCTTCCCAGTAACCCAAGGCGAGCATGTACTTGAACTTTACTCACATCTCCATTCATTGTAATAGCTTTAATAAAGGCCGAGCATTCGGGAAGAGCTTCCTCTTCATCGTTCTTGAGTTTATCGTCGGCAGCATTATATGTCGATGCATCTCGTACACCTAATCTATGCTTAACTGATATCGGAGTTATATCATTTCTACTCATAACATCATTATTGTGAGCTGCTGTTTGAGCATGGTATATATCTGTGACTCCGTTGTTCATCGACTCGACACACTTTGCAACATGATAGGGATCTTTCATTAGTGAGGCTCCTCCAGATCGTCCCGATACAGCATTGGATGGACATCCACAGTTCAAGTTTATAGATGAGTATGTTGGTTTACTGTCCGAAGAACAACCAAATGCCGCACCAATAGCAGCTGCCTTACCAAGAAGGTAATAGGGTCTTTTCCACCGAGCTGCAATGTTGTATGACCGATTTGCTGTTGTATACCAATATGATTCTGTTCCGCTGAGCATAGCAACTCATATAGAGATTCAATATTACCCTTATCATTTGTTCGTGACTGGTGGTGATCTTCTCTTTGTATTCTATACTACTTCTAATATCTCCTCTGGATTGATAATATCAGAAGTTTGACTTTTGTCCATACCCAATCTAACCAATTCTCGATCATAATTACTACATATCTGACTTGCTGGTATCATTTCAGTATATAGCCATGTATGTTTGCTAATCAATCTCCAAAAGTAATGATAATGTCTATTGGTATGTGCCATCATTGGTGCGATGGAGAACAATTCTTTATATATATTCTTTTCATTTATGTCTGTAGTTGAATGAGTATCATGTGTTACTGATTGAGCAGCAACTGCTCTATGCAATGTAGTTCGTCTGCATTTCGAATTAGTTCCAGTAGGTAAATGGCGAGATTGTAGAACAAAGCTTCCCAACACCGCAGATGCAAAGAACAGCATACTACTAAAGTTGGGCAGAAAATACATATCCTCATATCAAAACGATTACAGTACCAACGTCAGCGGAACTACAACGATGCTGATAAGATACTAAATGCATTAAACAAATGTGGTATATATATACATGATAAGCGTAAAGAATATAGATTAGATGGTAAGAATCATTTCGGTCGAAGTCAGCAATACGTCATGCGAGGCTCAACATACAATTTGTCAAACAGGGAAATAGAAGTGGTATCACAAATGGTAGAGGATAGATCATATGCAAAGAAGAAACGAGAATATCATAGATCAGATGAGATTAGTGAAAAGTTAAAGTATAAGTATAATGTCAGGGTAGATGATAAGAATCGTGAATGGAGTGTGGTAGCAGTTGCAAATACGGGAAGAGAATCAGATGACGATTTATCTATCTCCTCTTTCGAAGAAGAGTATGTTCCATCACCATTGGCGCCACCAAATCATCCAACACATACAATGTCTAATGAAATAAAGTTACAAATAGCTCGACTAATATCAGATCGAACTGCACATCGTCAAAATAAGGAGTATAAAATGGCCGATGAGATTCTAAATCAGTTGTTTGAGAAACATTTAGTTGTTGTTGACGACAGAACAAAGGAATGGAAAGTTGTAGATGATGATGATAATGAAGATGATGAGTTTGCCAAGGGTGCACAGTTATCACAACGATCGGCATTCGCAAGAAAAGCTAGAGGTAGTAGTGAGAGAAGAATCGACGATACTACATCAAAGGATGCCCTCTTCTTAACACAAGATGATGACGCGATATTGCCAAATGAGCAAGCCGAGGAAGAAACTCGTGATTTGGAATCACTTACAGTGGTGGAACTAAAGGATAAGCTTCGGCATTTGGGTCTACCTGTTAGTGGGAAGAAGGCAGATCTTATTTCAAGATTATCTAATCTTTGACAAGTTATATGTAACCTTTTCCCCCTATTTGATTAATCTCATTATTGCCTACTTATTCATTAATCCCATGCATACAAAGTTTCTAGATCCACAACTCAGCAAAGACTTCAATGTACCCCATGTTACGCATTTCAGACATTAAAATTAAAGCTACCTACTCTGAACTCTGAACGCTGACGCTAGCTTATCCAATCTTACTACTAGATAGGAAGCAGTATATTGAGGCAGTCGGGAGAATACCAAGCACACAATTCTTTATAACATTGGTGAGTAGTGAGTGAGAGAGCTTCTAACACATATCAATCGACATGTCAGACTCTCATAAAAGGATACCACCCCAAAGATTTTTTTTAAGCCTCCATACTGAGATTTTCACTTGTTGGATTATGATTGCAGTTGATTTGTTGGATTTGTTTGCAGTTGATGGATTGGATATTATTGGAAGTAGTTCATATCAAGATGTCTAATACTACTATGAGGTCTTTTCAAACATTGATACGGCATTGCTCAGCAAATTGCAGCCTCCGACAGAAGTCATTCAATGCATGCATTAACAAAATCCAATCACATCATCATCATTGCAAATCGAGAAGTGTATACCCTAGACATATGGCAACATCAATCACATCATCAACACAACAAAGTCTCAAAGATGATATACTACCCACAACAATACCTCCATCAGATATTAACGATACATATGCCGTGGCAATCATAACACCAAACTCCGACAATAAAAACATCAAACTTTCAAATCAACAATTATCAATACAACAGATAGTTGAACAACTACCAGGTACACATGCTCGTGACTTCTTTTCATTATCGTTAACATCATTAGGTGATGCAAGTCGGAAGCGTAAAATGATTCGACAACATTATTCTGTACGTAATTCAATACATCCGTGGTTTATATTACCCCGAGAAAGTGAAATAGTAATGTCATTTGGATGTGTCCGGGCCATTATCAATCAAGAATCTGCAATGATATTTGATGCACATAAACCAACGATTAAGCAACAGGCTATGCGTATATCAGATCAGTTAATGCGTAAGGACCGATTTGCTTTTAGAGATGGTGAGATTATCTTTCATAATCATAATGGAAAGAATGGCAAGCAGCAGACTAATAAGACTCCGTTTGAGATTGATATGGTTGAGCAATGCATTGCAAGTGTTTGTACAATGTATAGCCGTAGAATACGGTATGTCTTGTTTAGTGTATGAACTTTGTGCATAAATGATATGTTCATCGAGTGTATCATATCCTCACTTCTCCCTTCCCTCTCTCCACTAGTCTTTACGAACCAATAGTAAACAGTTTAATGGACAGAGTAGCCAATGAAGCATTCTCACCATCAGGATTACACAAATTGGTACCAGCCAAAGATTCCTTACAACACTTTGAAATGAATGTCAAAGGTGCATTACATTGTTTAACATCATTATTGGAAAGTGACGAGGATATGATTGATTTACAATTAACTGCCAAGTCAAATGCCAAGAAGGAGAATAGGACATTACCACTTGAATCACATGATAATGTTGAAATGGTATTAGAGGAGTATGCAAGACAATTAAACTCGATACTATTGGAGATTGATTATATGTTAAGTAGAGTACAATCAAAGCAGGACATGTTGGCATTATCATTAGATGCCTATCGTAATCGAATGATTCGTATGAATTTGTATCTAACAATCGGTGGTATATCACTGGCATTTAGTACTACCGTGGCTGGCTTCTTTGGTATGAATGTTATAAATGGTATGGAACATGCCGAGGGTATCTTTGAATGTGTTGTTGCAGGATCTTGTCTTTTTGGTGGTGGATTCTTGGGTGCTTGCTATTCCTATTTGAATGGATCAAGGTAAGGAGAAAAAGTATCGTTACTGGGCTGATTGAGTATTCTCTCATCCCTTTGTATCATCTCTTCTCCTTAATAAACTAGAGCACAAAGGCGGACACTTGATAGTTTGAGTGAGATTGAGGTAATGAACAGGGCACTTGGGGATATGTCAGCGGTAAGTTGTTAGTATTGACGTCCCTATGATGTGTATCTCATGCACAGAATCTTAAATACCTCATTCCTCATAGCTTGACTACTCATTCGAGCTAATGATGAATGAAAAAGAGCCACTAACACGAGACAAGTTCAGAGAAAAGATATATGCCGGTCAACCAGAAAGTATAAGAGATAAGGAGATTGATTTCTTGTTCGATTTATTAGACTATTCGAACGACGAGGTTATAGGCAAAGACGACTTCTATCCGGTCAAGTAAGAGGAAGAGGAAGATACTGGAGATTGAACACATAATGTAAATACTGTATCTATATACTGGGCGTAAAATGAAGGGTGAGATGAATATATTGACCGTGGTATAATAATACGTCGGAGGTAGCAGTTCATGTGCTGAACAACTCCTTCCAGGTTGCAAAGATCTCATAGATTTGATAATATTGACAAAGATACTTTGTAATTTTAATGTTTGGTATCCGCGTCAATTCAATTCAAATGATACTTAGAGTATGTATTATCTTTTGCTACTGGAATATCTACATCGGTGAAAGAAAATAATGAGCACCATCATATTGCTCATTGAATAATACCTTAGCCTATTCGATCTGGGTCGATCTTGAGATGGGAATAAGATTACCGTTTATGGCCTAACTCCCCCCTCTCTCCCCTCTTACCACTACTACTCCTATTGACGGATAATGACATCAAACTTCTTCCTATATATCTCCTTGATAGTACTCGTAAGAGCAATTAATCGGCAATACAACTAGTAAAGCTGATTATATCCTTCCAACTGGGCCTCTTTATGTTAGGATACCATAGTCCTGTGATAACTCATCGTCATCGTCATATAATCGTAGTCCGAGTCCATTCACGCATCATAAGTACATACTAAATATACATATCGTTCTATGACGATAATATGCAAAACAATATGAAGAAGGATAAGCTATCATTACATGCTATCACACTTGAACTGCAACGGCGTCTAGCTGAAAAAGAGGGCAATAATGTAAAGCCGACGGTAGACGTAGATGATTCTTCGATAGAGGAGACTGTAGATGTTTCATCTTCTACTAGAAGTTTGCAAGAGGATGCCGGCCTAGGTTATCTTTCAAGTGAAAAGGTACTATTTCAATTCATGCATATGGCAGGTGAACCTATTACTTGGATAGAGGCAAGAGAACTTTGGAATAACATGAGATCCACAAACAATGGTGTCATGCCTAAGTTTCGGGATTCATTCATTGTTTGTTCACATCAAAGTATGAGAAGATTGAGTACTCGTCAAAGCACTTCATCATTGTCAGATGACATTAAAGCATCAAGTACAGTAACAGAAGGTGGGGATACCAATACCAATAACAACAAGAAGAAGATAAATGTATCAGAGGAGTTAGTATTAGTAAAGTTTGGTCAAATTAGTAGTCTTTCAGATGAGCAATTGACAACATATGCCTTGGATCTTGCAACTGGTATAAAGGAGAGGTACTCTATTCGACTAAGTACTGACAAGTCTGAGCTCAAGTTTATCATATGTGCATTAGGTCTCCTTTGGTCGGTAGTATTTGCTGTTGGGTTGGCAGGATACTTTCATCCAAATAACGAGAAGTTGGGGACATTCAATGCATCCATATTTGTAGAGTCATTCATACTGTTTGGTGCAGAATTGGCGTGGGAGTGTATTCTGAGCTTCATAGGTAAGAGCATCGTGGCTTGAGCAATATCTTATGTCTATTTGCCATGCCTATTTCCTCAACTCTCATATTGTCTTTGACAGTTCTAAAGTACAACATCAAAATCAATTACACCCGCAAGCTTGGCAACCTAATAAAGGTGCCCAAATAATTTGTTGGGGATTTCCTTCCTAATTATACATCAAGTGCATTAAGCCTATCATTGGCTCTAGCAATCAATCAAACACTCTTCGCGTTAATGTTTTATAGGAAGTCCCGAGAGAGATTCTCTGCTTGTGCTTACATCTTCCTATCTCAAGATCGGAGAGAAGATAGACCAGACACACTCATCTTTCAAATAACAGAAGATATTATGCGGTTAGTTCACCTTTTCTTGTGTACCTGAACATGTAAGCCTTTTGTCTTGTGTTTACTAATCGATCATCCTTCTTTCTTTCTTTCTTTCTTTCTTAATATCATCAAAGATTTGCTATATACTTTCCATTCAAGCTTCTTGTAGTTGATCTTGTAGGCAAAAAGGCTCTAATCTTTATCCCAATAGTAGTTAATAACATTGGAGACGGTCTCGCTGAGCCTGTTGGTGTTGCTTGGGGAAAACACAAGTATACAACCACCGCACTCTATCACAAAGGAAAGTTCTTTACGAGTAAGTTTACTCGAAGTTATGAAGGCAGCATGTGTGTACTCGTACTACATTCGCCGTTGTAGGGGCCAATTACAATGCATTCAACACAGTTCAATTTTGGATCACCTTTGCTATCCTTCCTTGGTTAATGACCATCGCGGAGGCTTTTGCTCCTCATACAAATGATGGGCCTTTCCTGGCATTAGTAGGCTGTGGGTTTCTCACAGCAGTGTTTTTAATTTAACTCTATAGATATGCATAAACTAGAATATCTTAGGAATCTTAGCATCATTATCGTGCCTTGCAATTACTTTTTGAAGTTGTTATTGTGGTGTCCTTTGATGTAGATTATCTCCCCCGACCTCCATAGATTGATTTCTTGTTCGATTTGTTAGACTATTCGGACGATGATGATGAGGATAGGCAAGGACGATTTCTATCCGCGGTCAAGTAAGAGGAAGATATTGGAGATTGAATATAATGTAAATAGTAGTAAATGACTAGGAACTAGGAACATGCTCTGATTTGTATCAGATGGAATTAGTAAGGTGGAGTCTTAATGTCAATCTAGTATTACATAACGTATCTGATCGTTTCCCTACTTCCTTAAAGTCTTACACTTCGTTCCATCGTCACACTTGCATGTGTAGCAATCACGATTGTACGACCAATGCCATCCCCAATGGCCCTTATCTTTCCTACAGAAGTCAACACAGTCTTGCTTCGTGTCCATTCTACCCTCACATTGTGGAGTATGCTTATACTCGAGGAAGGTTCCTTCTTCATCCTCATCAGCATCGGGTTCGAAAGTACACTGTCCACCATACTCGTTGTCGATAGGAACCCAATAGCATCCATATCCTGAACATGTACTGTCAAATAGATGCTCAGCACATTTCTGCTTTGCCTTCTCATCGTCTTCATCAGAAGAGCTCCACCCTGGATAGAGGTCACCAACCAAACTATTGAATACGCATTGATCTTTCTCTCTGTGAGAGAACCATAAACACACCACGCCCCCCTTGTGGATGCCACCACCTTCACATGAACGCTTAGTATTCTGTGATGCACAAAACTTCTTAGCTTCCTCTTCCTCCTCAGGTGTATGACCAATCTTCTTTTCAAGGTACTGATCAATGTCCTCCTCTACTTCATGACGATTATCAGTCATTCGATCAACAGTATCCTTGCACTTGCCTTGCAGCTGAGATTGCTTACTAGTTGTAAGGCTGTAACGATCTCCAAAGCTTTGGTGATGTATCCCTCGCACCGACCATATGCAACACTACGACATTCACGGCGGAACTTCTTGAGGCTGTTACTCGTGGCTCCGAACCTATGACATAAACCAGCATCATGTACGATATTATCGGCAGCAGCCTCTCCAAGATCGTTGCAGTCTTTTGGCGGCTTGACCACTGTCACGACACTTCTTACCAATACGATCCAGCTCATTTTTGATGGCATCCCTTCCACACTTGTTGTATTGACGCTGTTTCCAGTTACGTGCCGTAGAGAACTTTTTATCACGCATACTGTTCACATCTTGTGTGAAGCGGCGGTCTAATGCATTGTTACAGTCGTTGTTGAATAGGTTATCGACTGCACGCTTGGTATCCTCTTCTCCTTGGCTACATGATGACTTTGTTTTAGATAATCTTGTGGCATCAGCTACCAATGAAACCATAGCGAAGGCGGTAAGTAGTCGAATGAATTTCATTATATTTTGTTGAATGTGTTTACTATGAGTAGTTTGTGATGTTTGATTTGTTTGATGTTGCCTTTGTGTTGAAATGTGATGTCTGCAATAGTTTGATCGTAATAGACTAAACTCCGATTATATTATCACATCTTGTCCAAGAAGTTGGAGTAGCTAAACACATACGGTATCCTTTTGCCAAAATGACAATGTGCACAGCTTTTGTCCGTCTCTAATATTATTGTTGGGGTTGCCGTTCTTGCATATCTATCAGGAGATATAATATGAAGGTGATTGGTATAGGATTGATCTTGTCGTAGAAGCATATTGTGGACAACATTGATTGACATTTCTTGATCTTGATTCTGGTATCTTTTTAATCAACTGTCAACTATTGGGCAACTAACCTGACCTGTGGGTAAGACCTTAACTTCAGCCGTCCCTGCATTGAAATTAATCTCGTCAACACTAACCGTATATCCTGAAAAGGAGTACGACTTTTCTTCATTCAACTTTGAAACTAAATCAGACTCGGCATAACTATCTCTTGGTCCTCGAGGCCG
>Ga0214478_101041_pt1 | contig 14909 bp, 9 predicted proteins | sample M1_20Mar14CPVII9_2_FD_178001 | JGI IMG/M metagenome (GOLD analysis project Ga0214478, IMG submission 178001) | Marine eukaryotic communities from Monterey Bay, California, United States - M1_20Mar14CPVII9sort6BwellD7 | ecosystem: Environmental > Aquatic > Marine > Unclassified | place: USA...
GGTTTAGATTCTTCCATTCGTAGTTGACTTGAAGGAGCCGATCAATTTGAGATAACGAAGAACCGAGGTCACTGATTTGTGTTTTGATACGAGCTCCAGCACTTTCACTCTTGGCTTCATCTGTTTATTATCGGCGGGTATATTCCGTGGATCACGTAGTTTACAACATGTATTGGCTATTGGTATGAAGGCCATTTGTCAATATGAGGGATATGATGAATTGAAGGAAGTGTATGTATGTGGATTTACTAGGAAGGAATTGAATACTTTGGTTGCTATTGCTAATGAACTTGGATTGAATGAGGTTGTTGATGAAGCTGATGATGGTAATGTCAATGATGAGAGCGGAGGTAATGGTAGCACAGATAAGAATGATGATACTGCGCAGCCAAAGAAGAGCAACGACGACCAACAGGATAACACAGAAGAAGAACAGAAAGAGCAGCAGCCACAGCAAGGCAAAGAGGAGGAGGAGAAGAAAGACGATACACGAGAAGAATGGGAGATTCAGCGTGACGATTTCAAATCGACAGGAGATAATCACTTTCGTTCCAAATCATATGCCCTTGCAATTTCATCCTATCAAGATGCGTTACAGTTAGACCCTACCAATCATGTCATACTATCAAACAAGTCGGCTGCTCATTTAGCAAATGGTGAAAAGTCAAAGGCATTACATGATGCTAGGAAATGTGTTGAGCACAATGCATCATGGGCGAAAGGACATACTCGTTTGGCTGCGGCAATGGCAAGTCTAGGACGGTATAATGAAGCGGCTAGTGTATACTCAAAAGTAATCAATGAACTGGATCCAAACAACGCAGTGGCCAAGAAGGGATTAGAAGATTGTAGATTGAGACAACAAAAGGCTAGAGAAGAGAAGGAAAAGGAGGCAAGTAGATTACAAATGGAGCTTGATCGACAAAAGGCCGAAAAAGAGGAAGAGGAGAAGCGTACGAAAGAGGAAGCAGCTGGTAAGCAAGAAGGAGGAAACGAAGAAGAAGATGATCTGCTTGACGATTTCTTCTCGGAGGTTGAAAAGGTTACGGACAAGAAGCCAAAGCCAGTAAAAACAGATGAAGCCAAGAGTGAAAGTGCTGGAGCTCGTATCAAAACACAAATCAGTGACCTCGGTTCTTCGTTATCTCAAATTGATCGGCTCCTTCAAGTCAACTACGAATGGAAGAATCTAAACCCCTTCAACGTCCTTGATCTCCCACACACTATTGATGACGAATCTATCATTTCGGCAAGATATCGAGCACTAAGTTTGTTAGTACACCCTGATAAATGTCCCGATGATCCAGTCCGAGCCAAGACAGCCTTTGAACAAGTCCGAAAAGCCATGACGCAAATGAATGACGAGGATAAGAGAAGGCATGTTCAGGCATTAGTAGAGGAGGGTATGAAGCAAGGCAAGCGTGATTGGGATGCTACAAAGTCAAAGGGCAACGTCTTTACAACCACAGATGCCAGTAAAGAAGACGAAGAAGGATTGGCACAGGCACAGAAAAAAGCAGTAATGAAAATCTTTGCCGAAATAGAACAGAAACGACGAAACATTGAACGTCGGAAGCATGAATTTGAACAACGTGAACGTGCCCAAGAAGACGAGGAGAAGGCAAAGGAGAAGAATGAAAGAGAACATGATAAGAAGTGGAGAGAGGGAGATCGAGTTGAGAAACGTATTGGCAATTGGAGAGACTTTAGTGGTAAAGGCGGCGGCGGCGGCGGTAGTGGTGGTAAGAAGGGAAGGCTAGTATGAGGTATGAAATACAGGGCCCTAGGACTCTCATATTTATTCATAACCTACCCCAAACAACAACGATATGACATATCACACAACTTATATGTAACATGAACACATCGAGTATAGAAATTGTCCCCATCCATAGAACTCCTCCATTCTTTCCGACCTCAGGCATTTTGGTCATTCTTTCTTGGTAGCAAGTTTTGGATTTTGGGGTAACAACTCTAAACAACAATACATATTGCAATACATATGTAGTATGTAGGTACTGGCAGGAGGCTGTTAAACCATAAAGTATCAGGATAGATTATCCATTGCAATAATTAAAAACATATAACATTAGATATGTCAAGTAGCAGGCGAATCGGTAGGTCGTCGTTTGAATCATCCTCCCAATCATTATCATGGCGTGATGACGATGATGATGATATAAATCTCCGTGGTATCAGTAGTAGTAGCAGCAGTATATCGAATGATAAGATCACAAAGTTTGACAATCTACTTCGTCGTATAGAAAATGAACGCGAGAAGATTGCACATCGCCCTTCAACACCTAGACTTGAAACTATTGCAACACCCACAACTAGATCGCCATATGGCGGCAATAGAGATACTACACCGTCATCTATTAGTGGTGGCGATTATGACTTTGCTAGACGAGCAAGAGAGTTGCGCATGTCTGATGGTGGTACACCCAAAAATAGATTATCTGTACAGAATCGAGTATCAGGTGAGAATACAAATATGAATACTACACCCCGCAGTGCCGGCGGTCGTACACCAATTAAAAGAGTTACAGTAATGGAAGGAGGAGGAGGTGGCAGTATGGAATCATATACCACTACATCACCTATGCAATCTCCTTCACCTTTGCGATCTTCTCCCATAATACGATCATCATCAGTATCTCCCATGCGTCCCTCACCTACCAGCAACAGCAGTCAGAATGATTTCAAGTTACAAGTATCAAAATTTTACGATAGTTTAGTGTCAGCACATGATACAATCACAACGCTTGAAAAAGATATACGAATGTTAAAGAAACAAGTAAAGGAGAAAGATAATTGTATTGACGCGTTAGATACTCGAAACAAATCACTTGATGAAACTGTGGTTAAGTTACAAGGTGATAATCATACATTATTATTAGAAAAGGATGATATAACCAAACGTCATACACATGAGATTGATAAGTTACAAGTTGCATTCAATAAGTATCAACAGGATGCACAAGATGTAAACAAGATTAATGAAGAATGTAAAAGTAAGGTTAACACAATCCAATCTGAGAAGCAACAATTGGAATCCACGGTTAATGAAAAAGATAATATGATTACAAGTCTACGACAGGAGATACAACGCTTGAATGAAGAATTAGCCGATGGGGCATTCGTACGTGCCAAGGCAACCAAGGCTGAAGAACAGGTAGCACAATTACAACTTGAAGTAAACAAGTTGAATGAGAATAGTACATCAACCAATAAAGTTATTGTTGATTTGGAATTACGACTCAAGGAGAAGAGTGATGAGTATACCAAGACAGTTACAGAAAAGGATGAGATAATTGCAACACTGCAATCAGAGTTGGAAAGCAAGGCGAGTTCAGAACGGTTGAAGGATAAGAGTAATTTGTTGGAAAGTCAACTAGGAGAAGTGAAGGCCGAGAATGAACACCTATCAACCAAGCTCAAGGATACAGAGATACATCTACTCAGTACCGAGTTGACAGTAACAAAGAAGAATGAAGAGATTGAAAAGCTACAAACGACTATACTCGATAACGAGTCTCGTGAGAAAGATCTCAAGCGTACTTTAGAGAAGGAGCAAGAGGAGTTACAGAAACAACGTGCAAGGTTTGAGCAATATGATACCAATTGTGCTAAAGAACAGGAAACAATATCAGCATTGGAACAGGCAATTGAAGATTTAGAAGCTGCACATAACGCCAGTAACTCCGAAATACTTCAATTGCAAGCAGAGAAGGAGAGTTTATCAGCTACACTGGATGAGGCGGAAGCGTATATGAAGATGTACTCAAAGGATATGCAAGAGTCACAGGAGTTGAAGTCAATGATGTGTGAGTTACAGGATATCAACTCTGAACTTGGTCAACAGCTACAGACGAAGGATGACGAGATACGTCGTAACCTCAAGCTCGTTGCCGATAAGGAAGAAGCTATTTCGAAACTACAACGAGAGCTATCACTGAAGCAAACGTCCGAAGAAACCCAAGATGAAACTACCAAGAAACTTGAAGAATTGACTGTGGCATACGAACACAATGAGGCCGAACTTGAACATTTACGATCCAACAAGAGCAAAATGATAGAAACTGTATCAAAGCTTGAGGATGCAATTAAGGAGTCTTCATTTGGTTTCGGAGACATACAAGAGAAGGAACGTGAATTGAAGAAGTCGAAAGATGAAGTAAAACAGGCAAAGGCAAGAGTAGATGAGTTGGAAGAAGTTGTAAAGAGTTTACAGTATCATCTAAATGAAGTTGAGGAGCAAAAGGGAAACACAGGAGAAGAGGATTCAAAGGAACTCAAGAAAGAGGTAGAGGTACTCAAATCAAAGCTTAAAGAGCGAGACGAGCAGCTAGTCAATGCAAAGAATAGTATAGCCGAGGCACAAAAGATGATCTTTAGATTGATGGGTACTGTACAGGAGCTAAGAAAGAAGAGTAAAGGGCAGCAAGATGGGGGTGAAGAAAGATCAAAACCAACGTTTACATGTTGAGTTGGTTGTACAGCGAGGATACCCTATTGTATCCTAAGATAAGTCAATAATGTATGATAACTATTGTTATGCTAGCACAATCACCTTATTTGCTATCAACCAAATAGCCATGGAATAAAGAATTTGTTCAGCAGTTTCATCTTCATTCGGAGAAGTAGCATTCAAACTTCCCCTCGAGTTATGACGCTTCAAGTGTGGAGAAGACTCTGCCTGTTTCCCTGCGAGTAAATCGAATGCGTCCCCTAAAGTTGGTGATTCAGATATGCACTTACCATCTTTTCTCTTTGATGTTAGAGAGCTTACAACGACAAATATGTGCGGAGCTCCAGCTGTTGCTTCACCACCTTCCCCTGTACAATGGAACTTGAATTGTTGACTTCTTATTCCAAAGGTTTGCCAAAAGGGCAAAGCCAATTTTGCCATCTTTTGTACTATACCATCGACACATTTATATCGATTCTTCCGAAGTACTGGCGCAGCTGCTACACAGATACCAGAGCTTATAAGCCAACTAGCAGCATTCATAGCAAGTGGTAGTGATACACTAGAATCCCAAGCTGCATCAGTAAGAGATTTCCGAGGCTGAAAATGAGGTAGAAGACGACATAATGTTTGAGATATTGATGACGACGAGGCAGACATATCGTTTATACCATCGTCAATCAGTCCATTTAGTACTTCAGAAGCAGACTGGCTTGGAAACAATAACGTTTGATGTGGCTCGATACTATACTGATGTTGTGTCTTAGACAACTGATCTATAGGCTCCAATGGCACCGCAACATGTCTATTGATGTATACAACTCCCTCTCTTCTTGTTAAATTGTTACTAGTATTTGTTGTAGTTGAGGAGGATATGAAGTGAAATACATTAGCCAACTCTCTAGCCAAATTACCTTGAAGCTTTATATCGTCATCATCATGATCATCAGCATTATCAATAGGTGGAGAAGCAGCTAAAAGGTTCTCTATCAAATCTTGGACATACTCTCTCCTTTGTTCTCGTGTCATTTGATTCGTTTTATCGTGATCATCATCATCTGAAATCAATTTAGTCTTCTTTTGTTCTTTACTGATTGCACTATTGCCTTTTGGAGATGTGGGAGGCATTGTATCTCCCTTCTTTGAACTGATATCTCCAGTTGTCGAAGTCTTATTGTTGTTGGGCACACTACTATCATTACTTCCTGAGCAATCAGGGCCGACTCTTAGCTCGTATTCTTTCTTAATCTGTAATAACATTTCACATTGTCTTGATACATAATTGCATCTTATCTCTTCCCGTTTCAATACACGGCATAGTCTAGCTAGATTTCGATGGATTTTAGTGATTGTAAGAAATGCAGCATCACTTCGAGACTGAGTTGAATCTACTGCATGTATGTTAGGAGAATTTCTAATATGCATATCCTCAACATTAAATGAATTATTATTATACTTTGAATTGATATTTGATGATTGGTTCTCAGCCATGGATGCTCGTATGGATGGAGCCAATGGAGCTAATGCCACTATTACACTGAATAGTACTAAAGGATGATTAGATGAACTTTCACCTCCTATTGTTGATGGATGAGAATCAAATAATTCTGCTCTGCAACAAAATGTTGTTCCACTAACATTCTATGCATCCGATTAAGACAAAGTATGATTATTGTTATGAGCATATGATATGCACAATCATAGATAAAATAACGTACCAAAGTCAGAGGTTGTCCACACAGAGGCCGCTTTGGTCTAAATAATTTAGAGATCACACGTGCTGGTAGATCAAAGAACAAATCAATACTATCACTACTACCACTTCCAGTAGTTGAATCTCCCTCACCGATATCTTTCTTGTTTTTAGTTGATGTATGAGTATTTGACTTGTTATTTTTCATATCTGGTTGACCTCCCCGAGAGATAGAAAAGAAGGGCGGCGGAGATGCAGGATATCTAAATACTAGTCGAGCTCCTTTACCTACCTCTTCCATTATTAGACCTATACCAAGTACGCCAAGTTGTCTCAACGATGATAGTTCTGTTGATGATGAGTTTGTAGTTATATTATCTCCTCTTTCCTGATTGATATCACTACCTTTCGAGCTGACAACCATCGTTAAGACTCTACTCTCGTTACTTCAATCTATGTATAACTGATACAAAATCTGGTATGGCACTACTTTAAACCAATAGACTTGCAATAGACACTCTAGCAAGTATTGAGAGTATTGTATTGTTATCTTCAAGATGTAAATGTTGGCTGACAAGTGTAACAAAACTGCCAATCATTCATTACCAGGCCACCCGATCCAGCAAGTTATATCCAATATAGACAATTGTCTATTGCAGTTGCTCGATATTGATTTGCAATTTGTTATTGTCAATAATCAAAGAGACTTCTATCACTAGTATTGAAAATGGGAGTCTTTGTTAAGTGAATTTACGTATGCAGTAATAATGCATGTATTCTCACTAAGAGAGCTCATCTGCATCGATACTTTCACTACTTGTCCATTGACTTATTATTCTGTTTTATGATTAAGCTCTATTGACTCTTTTACTTGATGCTATCTATATTTCAACACACATTTTTACTTCTTATCCCCCTTGTCATCATCAGGCTTCTTCTCTTCATAATCTGCATCGACTGTGGTATCGTCCTTCTTATCACCTTCAGCGGCTCCGGCATCATCTCCACCAGCCTGTTGTTGCTGCTGTCCATAAATAGCCTGTCCCATCTTCATACTAGCTTGACTTAATGCCTCAGTCTTGCTCTTGAGTTCGTCCAAATCATCACTATCCTTGACTAATCTTGCTTCCTCGAGTGCCTTCTCGACCTCCTTCTTCGTCTCCTCGTCAACCTTATCGGCATTATCTTTCAAACTCTTTTCGGTGCTGTAAATTAATGAGTCAATCTCATTCTTGGATTCAATAACCTGCTTCTTCTTAGCATCTGCCTCGGCATTAACTTCAGCATCTTGGACCATACGTTCAATATCGTCATCGGAAAGTCCACCACATGACTTGATAACAATATTCTGTTCCTTACCCGTGCCCTTATCCTTAGCAGAAACATTGAGGATACCATCAGCATCAATATCAAACGATACCTCAATCTGTGGTACTCCACGAGGTGCCGAAGGAATGCCAACCAAGTCAAACTCTCCCAAGTTCTTATTATCAGCTGCCATTTCACGTTCACCTTGCATAACCTTAATCTGTACCTGTGGTTGATTATCCACGGCAGTAGAGAAGGTTTGTTGTTTCTTGGTCGGAATTGTAGTATTTCGTGGTATTAACTTGGTCATTACACCTCCCAAGGTTTCAATACCAAGTGATAATGGAGTAACATCCAACAGGAGGATATCCTTAACATCACCCTTGAGTACTCCTCCCTGAATGGCAGCACCCATTGCCACAACCTCATCGGGATTAACACCTCGACTTGGTTTCTTACCAAAGAACTTTTCAACAGTCTCCTGTACCTTGGGCATACGTGTCATACCACCCACAAGGATGACATCATGAATTTCATCCTTTGATACATCTGCATCCTTCAAACACTTGTTTAGTGGATCAACAGTCTTCTGAACTAACTCTCCTACCATATTCTCAAACTGTGCCTTGGTAACCTTAATATTCAAATGCTTGGGACCACTAGCATCGGCAGTAATGAAAGGCAATGAAACATCCGTTTGTGCCAATCCATCTAATTCACGCTTCGCCTTCTCGGCTGCCTCACGCAATCGTTGCATTGCCAAGTTATCACCACTTAAATCAATACCACTCTCTTGTTTGAATGTCTTCATCAGATATTCTAATAATTCTTCATCGAAATCTTCACCTCCCAACATGGTATTACCGTTCGTTGCCTTTACTTCGAATACACCACCAGAAATTTCAAGTATAGAAACATCAAATGTACCTCCACCCAAATCGAATACGGCAATTGTCTTACCATCAGCCTTATCCATACCATATGCCAATGCAGCAGCGGTCGGCTCATTAATAATACGAAGTACTTCCAATCCAGCAATCTTACCAGCATCTTTCGTAGCTTGTCGCTGTGAGTCGTTAAAGTAAGCAGGTACAGTAATAACTGCCTTGCTAACATCCCGTCCTAGGAATCCCTCGGCAGTCTCCTTCATTTTACCTAATACCATACTACCAATCTGACTTGGACTAAACTTTTCACCACGTGCCTCTACCCATGCATCATCATTATTATTCGATTTAACAATATTGTAGGGAACTAATCCTTGAATATCTTTCACTTCCTTATCACTGAAGGATCGTCCGATTAAACGTTTTACTGCGTAGAAGGTATTATCGGGATTGGTAACTGCTTGACGCTTTGCTGCCATACCGGTTAAGCGTGTTGAGTCGTCTGTTATTGCTACTACTGATGGTGTTGTTCGTGCTCCTTCGGAGTTTTCAATTACACGTGCATTACGTCCTTCCTGTTATATTAGTGTGTAGTTGAGTTGAATTGGGGGAGAGATATAGAGTTAGATGTCGAGTTGTGCATATCTTATGCACAATAAAGGGGAGATTGCAGTCCTACACACATTGAAACTTACCATAATAGCAACACAAGAGTTGGTAGTACCTAAATCAATACCAATTACATCACCCATATCACTACTCTTCCATCTCATTGCTTGTTGTGATGCTCCGCCACCGAAGGATGATTGCATTATTGTTGTTTTTCTACCAGTTGCTCTAGCGGCTAGCGATAGCATGTTGGTTGATGATCGTAATCCTAGTTGAAGTGCCATTGTTTTGTGTTAGTGATATACTGTCTATTACTATTTGTTTATCGTCTATGATAGCGTTGTTCTTTTTATGAGCAGCATGCAATAGCAATTTCAATTTTACCATATCGCTTCATCACTCCTGCTTTTTTCCAATGAAATCTTTTAGTTATTTTGTGGTCTGAGGTTGGTTGAGCGTGTTTTCGATAGATACCGTAATTTAGGGGGCAAAGTAGCCCGAACGGGCTACCCCGAAATTGAACTCTCATAATTTTTGACTTTGATCAGCTTTGATTCATCATAAACACAAACCCGACCTTCTTATTAACATATCCCAAGACGAGGTTCCAAACAGCATTTCAAATAATGACCGATGTTGCTGCCGTAGTTGCGGCTGCTAGTGGTTCACGTGGTATTGGCTTTCAGGGTAATTTGGTAAGTATTTTTTTATAATATAAGCAGTGTTTTTGCAATGATGGTGCACCTTATCTATTTTGATATATAAGTGATATATGTATGTATCTCGTACTGTAAAATCTAACTAATACATATCTTACTTCGCCTATATCACATAATATCATATTACTTTAATACCACCAACACACTATATTAAAACAGCCATGGCGACTACCAGGTGACATGAAACATTTTAAACAAGTTACATGCACTGCACCTACACCAACACAAACTAATGCAGTAATTATGGGACGTAAAACATGGGAATCCATTCCACCTAAATTCCGTCCATTACCCGGCCGTACGAATGTTATCCTAAGCCGTGGTGGTATCTCCGCTGTTGAAGGTGTACCAACATCTAATGATAATAACAATGACAAAGAGACAGTATTGGTTGCAACATCACTAGATGATGCAATGGCACAAATTAATGCCCGTCCAAATCACGGCTCGACATTTATTATTGGTGGTGGTGAGATATATAATGCTGCCATGAAAAGTGGATTAGTTAATCGTGTTGTTTATACGAATGTTAAGGGTATGAGTGATGATACCAAGTATGATGCCTTCTTTCCTGAAATGAAGGATGTTAAATGGGAATGTGTACCGTTTAAGAAGAGTGGTGGAGCATCGGATGATGAGAATGCTGATAGTGGTAATCATGTTGAGGATACTGGAGAGGAACCAGCATCCAAGAAGGCCAAGGTTGCAGCTGAAGAACATACCGATGCCAAGTCTGGACTTAAATATGAATTCTTGGAGTATATCAAACGTGATGTATCCACACCTACTGCTACTAATTCAGAAGATGCTACAATGACCGAGACTAAGAAGGAGGAAATCCCCGAGGGACCAGAAATTAATCCCGAGGAAATGCAATATCTTAATATTTGTCGTGATATTATCGAGAATGGTGTTAAGCGTGGTGATCGTACAGGCACGGGTACTATGTCAAAGTTTGGTGTACAAATGAGATATTCATTAAGGGATGACACTTTACCCTTATTGACAACCAAACGTACCTTCTGGCGAGGCGTGGCCGAGGAGTTATTATGGTTTGTTAAGGGATCCACAAATGCTAATGAGTTGGCTGCCAAGAATATTCATATTTGGGATGGTAATGGTTCACGTGAATTTCTTGATGATCGTGGATTAAGTCATCGTGAACAGGGTGATCTTGGACCTGTCTATGGCTTCCAATGGCGACACTTTGGTGCCGAGTATAAGGATATGCATGCTGATTATTCAGGTCAGGGTGTTGATCAACTTGCTGAATGTATTGATAAGATTATGAATAATCCCGAGGATCGAAGGATTATTATGAGTGCTTGGAATCCTGCCGATTTGGATTTGATGGCCTTGCCTCCCTGTCATATGTTTTGTCAGTTCTATGTGAGTATTTTATTATGTGATTGGCTGTGTGGTGTGCTTAAACATTATCATATGAATACTCAATTTTTAACTGCTCTCATTTGACTACAGGTTGATACGGAAAAGAATGAAGTCTCATGTCAAATGTACCAACGATCGGCTGATATGGGTCTAGGCGTACCATTCAACATTGCATCTTATGCTCTCTTGACTCACATGATTGCCAAGGTAACTGGACGTAAGGCTGGAGACTTTGTTCATACTATCGGAGACGCACATGTATACTTGAATCATGTCGATGCATTGAAGGAACAGCTGAAGAGGAATCCTAGGGCATTCCCCAAGTTGAAGTTGAAGGAGGGGAAAGAGTATAACGATATTGACGGGTTTGAGTACGAGGACTTTGAGGTTGTTGGATACAAGCCTCATAAGAAGATTCAGATGGAGATGGCTGTTTAATTATTGTGTGCTATTGTCTGAAAGTATAAAGGGGAGAATAAATTGGGGTAACATTACATAATGTAATAAAGCAATGTTGAGTGGATTGTCGTCTCTCTCTAGAGACTTTAGGCCCTAGATGAGCAGTGCAGGTACAGGACATTATATCATATCAAAAACTCCGCTATCAGATCAAAAGAAGTACTACCGAAAGGGTCTACTCTCCTCAATGCGAGTTCAAACCAGAAGACGCACCGAAAGCATCTTGCCGATTCAAGTTGGGATGATCATGGTCTTGATGAAAGTGACCTTGTGGATGGTGATGATGTTGCTCACTGAATGGATTGAACAACCACTTGAATGCAAATATTGGTAGAAACAGTAACGGTATCGTTTGTTTACCAGCCTTCCTAGTATGGTGATGCTAAGGATTGAGGTCAGATACGAGAAGCCCAATCACATTATAATTGCAATACAAATCTACTCACTCTAGTTATGAACATGATTACTACAGATGCTACGAATGATATTAGAACGTATTCTTTAACTAATACAGCAGTCTCTGGGTCTGTCTTCATTATTGTATTGTATTGTTTTGATGAGTGGATAATGATATTACTTTGGTATGTTATTCTTTTCTATGTTTTAAGAGTTTGTGAGAAGAAGAAGAGAAAGCGAACACTAAGTTGACAAGACATCTCCCAAGACACAGCATGAAGTCATTTGCTTTAGTGCTTAGATAAGCAGATCTGACTACACTGTCCTATGAGCAAAAGCTTTCAGAGTAGACATCATCATCATCATCATCATCAGACGACTCAGTACTTGAGGATGCAGAAGACCCTGCTTCACTAGACGACTTGCTGGCAGTGATCTGTTGTTTCACTTGCTCCGCACTATGCACGTCATCTTTGACGCTCTTGTGCTGATTAGTTGAAGACTGAGAAAGAAACTCAGAGTACTGCTCTGAGTATTGTTCAGAATCAACACCCGATGTAGTCTGTTGCTCAACTTCTTCAGTATCATTTTTATCAGTGTCCTTAGTCTCTGACTCGACACTCTCTTTTTGGCGGATGTAAACAGTTGAATTCGCACTCGGAAGTAATTCTATCATATCTTCATCAGTATCATTGACCTCCTCCTTGACCTCGCCTGCCTTGACTTCGACATCTGTACCAGTATTGCTATTGTTCTTATCGGGCGCTCTATCTTCATTTGCTACCAAAGTGTCCTCGTTCTCGACCTCTGCTTTGTCTTGTAAGCTCTTGTCGTTTACACTCTTCTCTTCTACTGAAGAGGTAGATTTCTTATTCTCTCCTATATCTATGTCCGCGGCCAACATGTCATCCTTTACAGCACTTTTTTCCGACCTATTATCCTCACGATTTGGCAACAAAGCAGTAGTAGCTTCATCTACATCTTCGGTAAGCGCTGAAAGGTTTAGGATGGTGACAGCGACTTGTTCAGAAGTAGTTTCACTTTCAGGAGGGTCCTCTAATGAGCTACATGGGGGATCTTCAGGAATAACTGGCTGGAGACAAAGCTTCTTGTCGTTATTAGATGATGCCGCAACTGGTGAAGTGATCATTTTCTCTTCGTGTTTCGGGAGAGTAGTGTTGTTGCTAGTCTTGGAAATCTCACTATCGTGTCGAAGCTCCGGTTGATTGACTGTTGGTTTAATCTCACATGTCTGTACACCCTCATCATAAGTAGTCTTGCACCTTTGATGAGTGATCTCAGATTGTTGTAGTCTATTCTCAGGAACAATCATCGATCGAGCAGCCAAATTATTTGTCGGACTTGACCCCAACAACTGAATATCTGCATTAGCAGGACTTCTATCGTACACTGAATCAAGATGCATAGATTCACTGTTTGCAGGTTGTGCAATCTCACGGAATGATATCGACTCTATTGCTGCCTGAGATGTTCGTAATAGTGATCGAAGACCCGACACTTCAAGCCTAGAAGCTTCCAACTCCGATTTGGTGCTTTCGTATTGACTTTGCAATTCAGACAGTTGAGTGTGGTTCTTTGTTGTGTCTTCATGATATTGAGTTCGTAGAGTCTCAATCTCGCGGTTCAAAGATGCAAATTCTCGCTCTTTTGCTTTCATTTGATCTCGTTGGTCAGCAACCTCATTCATTTGTAGCTGAAGACTATGTCGCTGGTTGGCTAACTCTTCCATTGTGATACGTGTCTTCTCTTGAATGTGGTCATGCTGTTCTTCCCATTCAGCCATCTTAGAGAGTTGCATAGTCTTAACACGCTCAGCTAATAATTCAATTTCATTATGTAGCGACTCTTTCTCCAACAATGCAGATTCAAATTTCGTTGTTGCCCCTTTCAGTTCACCTTGTGCATGAACTTGCTGTTGTGACAGTTGCAACTCAAGCTCTTCTTCTCGGCGCCGAGCCTTAGCTTTCTCAGCATCGACTTGGTCTTTCAGTTGCTGTAAAGATTGCTTGTGTTTTTGTTCTACCCGTCGTGTTGCTTCGATTGCCTGGCGCTTAGCCGACAGCTTCAGCTTGTCATTGAATTCATTTCTCAATCTCTGCTCGATCTCACGTTCTATTTCTAAGATGGAAGACTTTCTTGTTGGGCTATGGCTTTGGTTGACAGTATTCTCTTTGTTATCATCGGTTTGCACATTTGCGGTTGACACCCGAATTGCGCACGCAGCACTCGTTGTCTGTGATGATAACCAGGTAGCCAGCGACTGCAATAATGAAAGTATATCATTTGTTTCATTGTTATCTTTACTGCTGCTAAATACAGATAAAATATCTTGCAATCCCAATTCAGTAAAGGCATCAACAACCGAGAGAGGTTGATTCAGCTTGCTTTCAGCCACGTAGACGGACAGTGTATGTGGATAGTCTCGACTCTCTAGGAAGTGGAAGAGTAGAGAAAGCAGTGCTATTTCTTTCGGATCATCTTTCTTAGTCGCATTGTTAGCATCATTTTTATTATCACTGAGAAGAGATGAAAGTATCTTGCTCTTTATAGAGGTTTGAAGTTCGTCTAATACTCCGTCGTCTTTGAGTTGTTGTTTAATAGATCTTTGGAACTCTGCTTTGTTCATTGTATTCGTTGCCATTTCCATTTCATCGGGTGACACAGTTAGTAACAATAATATAATTGACGTAGGCTCTGCAGATAGACAATACCAGCCAACAGCTCTATCACAGTGACGCTCTATCAGCACAATGGCAATGTAAATTATTACGACCCCAATATGCAGCTAAAATATGCTCCTGTTTAATCGAGCTTTGAAGACTCTCCGATTTGCTAATTGTATTTGTTGTCATAATTAAGAGGTAATTAATACTACATACCCTGTGATACGATTCTTAGTCACATATTTTTTTTGCAAAAACCTGACATCGCCAAAAAGAAAAAGTATGGAATACTCC
>Ga0214478_101044_pt1 | contig 14885 bp, 11 predicted proteins | sample M1_20Mar14CPVII9_2_FD_178001 | JGI IMG/M metagenome (GOLD analysis project Ga0214478, IMG submission 178001) | Marine eukaryotic communities from Monterey Bay, California, United States - M1_20Mar14CPVII9sort6BwellD7 | ecosystem: Environmental > Aquatic > Marine > Unclassified | place: USA...
CAGCCTAGTGAAAATGATCCGTCTACTCCTAGACTTTCTCCTCGTATCAAGGCTGCTCGTTTGGAAGAGTTTCAGGTATGTTCTTTGGATGATTAGTGAGATGCACATCATGTGTCGTTCATATCTCTCATCCTACTTTCTTTCTCTTAGCTTTCTACCCATGATGAATTCAACAACGACAATAACAATAACTACGGTCATCTTCATTTGCCCTTCATTGTTGGACTTAGTGCCATTCTTGCTGGACTATTATCATTCTTGAGGAGAAAATAAGTAGATGACAATAATAAACGACTTCTCCTTCTAATCCGTTTCATGTTGGACGTGCAATGAGATGAGAAGATGTGATATTGATTAACAATAATAGTTGATGTAGAGGTTCAGTCTATCCGCTTCATGTTGAACATTAGATGTGATATAGACTCCCAACATACTGCCTGAGATTCCAGATGATTCACTACTAAAGTCTAACATAACTACTACCATTCAGATGATCAGTCTTTTGTCCTGCTTCTTTGTTATACGATAGTTTGCTCTTGTGTAATAACTCTTCACCGCCATTATCAACCGAGATCAAAGTCTAAGAATCAAACGTTCCTCGAAACTTGCCTTGTTAGCATCAATAGTAATCTTCCACAAATCTGAATATCCACTATTAAGTTTACCCTCATCATCTTTGGGAAAGTTGGCTGAGTTGCTAGTATCAAGTCCAAGTCCAGTACAACTATCATCTTCTACATCATTGTATCCATCGGATAGTATTCCATAGATTGCAGAACGATGAGTTGACATTATAATTGTAGATCCCAATGATGTTGATTTGATTGCCTGTATTGTTGGGCAGATTGATGCCTCCTCTTCTAGTTTCTCAACTTCATCACCTGATGGGAAACGTTGTACTTCAACATTTGCCATTTCTGCCACAGGTAAGACAGTTAGATATGTACGTTGTTTATGTGTTGCAAAGACATGTGTAACTTCATCAACAATACCATTCTCCTTCATCCAATTGGCAAGTTGATTTGCACGTTCATTTCCTTTGTTACTTAATCCTTCTATACATGTGCCACTACTACAATCTGTACCCTTTTCGGCATGTCTGACAATGTATATTGTTTTTACTTGTTGTTGTTTTATTGTAGTAAATGGATAATCTTTAACAATAAAGTTGGAATCATCTGATGTGATGATATTCTCTCCATTGAGTGTGATCGAGTATGATCCCTAAAAGTGTGTAGAAACGATACTGAATGAGATATATCATCAAGATGATACAAACACAGTACACGAACAATACATCCATTCTTACTTGGCCATACTGACAACATAATCCATCATTATTCCTATCCTTCATACGTAGTTCATAATTCCCGGATGCTAAACAAAATTGACCAATATATCTTGTTCCACGTTCATAGTTTGTGCCGGTGGGTGGTCCATATGCTATTATTATGTTTGCTGTGGTATTGTTTGTTAACTTTATAATCTTCCATGATGTTTCCCACTGTATTAAGGAGTTAGGAGGTAGAAGATATGTGACGTTAGATACAGTGAATTGAGCATATCATGTGTGCTGTGTTTAGCAAAAAGAACACATAGCATATGAACACATCATATGCACACACACTAAGCTACACACAAAACGTACCGGATAATTATCAGTTATTAACGTAAATCTCATTAAAGATTTGTTGTTGTCTGTACATTTGTTACTACTTCTTGTTGATTTGATGGGCGTGATATATCTTCCTTGTGCAATGTTAGTGATTGAAATGAAGTTTGAGTTTTGTCCGTCATGATTATTAGTTGCTTCTTTATTGGTATTGTTCGTCTTGTTGCTACTATCTCCTGATAATGTCCATGGATAGGCAATAATTGATGTATTGTGGTCTAATAGCAATGAAATATTGAACTGATGTGCAGCACTGTCGGTCGATGACGAATCTGTTAGTAATATTGAGTTGCTATTGTTAGGATCTCGGACTCGGAGTATTGCCACCGCCGCCGCTAGCACAATGAATACGGCAACAACACATACCACTGTACAAGTACTTTGCCTTTGCATTGGGGGTGCGTGTTATGGTAGAAATGTGTCGACTCGTTGGTCAGCTAAGTACTCACAAATCATAACCATGACATAACATTGCAATAAATAGCCGCCTCGAAATGTAGACTTCCTCTCATATCCCCTAAATCTCATAGACGGTAAAGCACTCCTTACCCATACGCACGGTACGTTCTATTGCATCCAATCCATATCGAGCAGTCTGCCAAGTGCACTATCACTCACTCATCAAGAAGAGGCTTCTGTAAATACCGTTGCACCACCGGCCGTTTGCAAGAAACGGGGAGGCTATTCTGTAATAGAATGGCGGTGACAGCTCTCTACTCATTGCTCTCCGATCAACAACCCTCACGACACGAAGAACATTAACTGTGCATTATCTTGATGATAAACATCATATTTCGATTCAAGGTAGCGGATCGACAAAGATCTTTTAATCTCTCTCGAATCAATCTCGCATGCAATATGAAGAGTAACCGACACCGACTGCTTGCAGTTATTGGCCTCGCCACACCATCAAATTGTGCAACAGCGTTTGTTTCTACACCCCAATCAAAGGCTGTTGATGTCCATCGTAGCAGCTATCCATCAACGAGTGTATCACTACAGCATATTGATTGCAACAAAAGAATAGGATACCCTACAAGAAGCGGTAGAAACGATTGTAGGAGTAGTTCGTCAATATCAACATCGTTATCAGCCATAATAAGCTTATCAACAATAACCACATCAATATCAGGATTCTACAAAGCATCTCCATTACTTACTGGTCTTATAGTAGGCCTCGTTAGTCGGTTGACGCAGTATTCATCTCGGAAGGATACCAAATTATCTAGTCTCAATAACAAACACAGCAGCAAATCGAACTTTGCAATCATTAGGGTACTTTGTAGTGGATTAGTATTAGGTATACTATTTGAAATTATGATACATGGCGGTATCATCTTTTCGATATGTGAGTAATCTATGTATGATTGAAGGTCATTAGTGGTGTGCACAGTACATATCTACTTCATTTGTCACAAAAAGTATCCGAGCTCCATGACTTTGCTCACATCTTATGTTCTTGTATCTCTACACCACTCGGCACTTTGGAATAGTATTCGGTAGTACAGCAAACATTGCAAATGGTAGTATTAATGGAATGAGTATTGCAAGGTCTATAATGTAGAAGACTGAGTTTGAGTGGCTAGCCACATATAGAACGGTCGATTGCTAATACTAATAATAAAATACAACACCAAGAACAAATGAGATACCGACGCAGAATGACAATGCAATTATACAAATGCCAGTACACAAGATAACAAAGAATAAAACCACTATATATGAGCATTAGAGTGTGCTATACTACATTAATACAACTAATTACGGCTGGCATATCATGCTTTTATGTAGCTTCGAAGTTGAGCTGAGATTCTTTTGCCGAATCTTTTTATGTATGCATAACTGTCTAGTAGATAGTTTAGATCCTCGTTCTGGTCACCACCATCATTATTACCAACCGGTGGATATATAGTTCCAATTTTTTTTCGGCCTAACTGGCCGTAGATGTCTTTGGACGGTGTTAGAAGTTGACAATGAAGGAGAAGACTTTGGCAGCTTGACCGTTAGCTTAAGATGTGGTGAGCTATGATCAAGATGGAAGCATTTGGTATAGAAGATGATATTGTAAATGGCAACTATGAAGAAGATACAGCTCCGTCGTGCCTCTTTCTGCCTTCGTCTTCTCCGGCTACTGATATGTTGTTGACAAGGTGTCCTTCTTTGAGGAGACGAAGTGAGTATTGATGTACCGCCTTCTGCATCTTCGTCATCACTGTCGGATAGGATTGATAGTTCGTCCCAATCCCATCTTACACCACCCACCTCTTCAAAAGTAGGCCAATGGGAAGGGATTTTATCATCTCCGTCACTACTCACCTCATTGGTGATTGATATGCTAGCGGTCATCATGATGAATATGATAATACTGACACTGAAGATACCGAGGAGAGTAGAGACTCGGGAGGAAAGGCCGAGAAGAGAGAGGGAGATATTATATGTATTCTAGCAATAAGCTAGATGTTGAAGTGACCAGTGTAGATAGATAGATAGAATTGCAATGTACACTACTCAACCCTCCACCATTGAGTGTAATACTCGATCTCTTGATCACAGAGGTATCTCCTCCCCTAATCTTCGTCCTCGTGTTAGTTGCGATGTGTAGGTATGTATTTGAATGTGAACTATCTACGAATATCAATTTGTTAGAATGATGTAGCAATCGTTTTGTATGAGTTGCTCACGAGTTATTGGTCAAGCAAGGGTTCTACTCAGTGCTTGTGAGGTGAGGTGAGAATCCTATGCAGTTTTAGTTTTGTCCAAAACGAAAAACAAGACCATACCTTTCTCGAAATCTAATCTTAATAATTCACGGGCTGTGGAAAATGAATATGTTGACATTACTCAGTTTATTACACAGACAAATTGAGTATATGTGTAAGGCACGATCGCTTGGAAGCATGAAAGATCTGCTACCTCCGTTCATGCTACTGCAAAGAATAAGCGAGGAGGCTCAACCCAACTCGTGAAGCAATAAATAGCACGATCGAGGATGTTCATTTCCTTTTATATTGAATTATGCATAACATCAATAAAAGATATCATACTACGATTACCTTTGCTCACCATCTGTTCAACACGATTACATACCTTTCTTCGAGATAGATCTCATATCATACCATAAATATAATTGCAATATATAACATTCACCTCCGATACAATATATGAGTAGGCGTCGAACTAATACTAATACTAGCAGAAGCATGTACTTCCCCAAGGCAGCACTAAACTTTGTATCAACAGTCCTACTTGCTATGATCTTCATTGCAATAACAGATAGCATTCAACCCAATCTATTACAATACATAAGTGCACGACAACAATCTACACATCCACAACCACATCAACCACTGCGTAGTCTTCGTGGCAGTAGATCACAACATCAGAAGACACCATCATCTCAAATACCAAAGCATATACCAGACTTTGAGGGAGAAGATAAACTAATCCGACATCTCAATGCATCATCTACATCTACAAGAATATACAGCAAATCAAGATCATCATGTGCACAGCATAAAAACGATGCAGATGCATGTAACTCCCAAGTAGATGAGAATGGTGATGAATGTAGATATTGTACCAATCATCTCAAGCAGCAAGTATGTGTCTCTGATTCAAGTATTGAATTCAAGTTCAGTCCGTGTAATAATTGGTTGTGTTATGATGATGAAGATCCTACTAAGAGTGATGTTACTGCTTGTGAACGAGTGTAGAGAAGATTCTCTTGTACTTCTGTCAGTTGTGTCCAATAGGTGTATAGAATGTAGCATATAATCCGAGTAATACTCCGATTAACTCAATCTTTGATACGTACTCGTAATGATTAGTGCTGATATGTTCCCGAGGAGTTACTTCTTGTTGCTAATCATTAGGATGAAGGAGGTCAATCCTTCCTTTCGAGTAGCTGGCAGTTCATCTCTCGCAGCAGAGGCCAAGATGTCCATACCAACGGAGAATAATCTTATTGTCCGGTAGTCTTCATTCATCTTCACTTCTTCTCTAATGGTAAACCAATCATCAATCCCTTCCTCAACTCTAATAGCTCCTCTCAAAAGAAATCTCAATAATCTTGTTACTATTACTATCCTCTTCTTCACCATTCTGCTGCTGTATTTTTATCATTACAGCCGTACCTACAATGCCTTGACCATTTAGCTTAGGGTGCTTACATGACCAACTCCACATACCAAAGCTAATCATACTGCTTTCATGTCTTCTTTCACTGCCGCCTATTGCAAATAAAAAGTCTATCCATGATTTGATCAAGGCATATGTTTTCTTGTCCTTTCTAAATGTTGATCGATTTATTATCTGATCCACCCATGATGATGCAACTCCATCTAAAACTCCCCAACGATAATGACATTCTGTTGTGGTGCATGTTGCCGTTGCATAGTTAGATGTCGAGCCTCTTGGGTAGAAGAGGCAATAGGTTATACCACCAAGAATTTTTTCCTTTGCTAGACGACGTGATTCTTCTGTTGTAGTTGTGTTTTCTAGTAAGATATCTGCCACTTCTGTCTTGTCCAATAGAAGTTTTAATAATTCTTCTTTACTACCAAATGATGCCCCCTCCTTGAATGTACCTAAATAATTCGTTCCTTTGCCCAGTTGCAATGGTAAATGGCTAATACAAATCTCGGCCAATTTTTGATGTACTATATCATTATAGAGCTTTTGATTGCATATTGATAAGAAGAATAAATCTTTTGGCAGTAGATATTGATATAGTTGTATACCGATGTATCTAATACTTCGTCTATCATTGTTTAAACAGCTATCACCGCAAAAAGAAATCTGGTCATATGGATGGCCGTACGCTCGTTGACCATCGTATGGCCACCGTAAAAATGGCCATAAAATGGCCGAAGATTTGCGGTATCCTCTCTATGACCAACTCATGGCCATTGTTGATATTGGCCCTCGCTCATCCTATGGCCAACGTATGATATCTGAGTGAGCCGTAGGGCCACCCCATGGCCACCATTTACATGACCATTCTATGACCACCACCTGATGACCACTCTATGGCCATTCGTCGTCCTCGTTGGTAAAACTTACGACCAGCCTACAACCAAAACCTATAGCCATCTGGCAACCAAGTGCACCGTTGTATTCTATTATATGCTACGGCTATATTATATTCTAATAGATCGCGATATCAATTTTATTAGTATATTCGTACCTCTTATATTTATTTGCAATCGTTATTTTATTATTTATTAATCTAACATTCACATGCTAATATCACATACAATTTATTATACAAAATAGAAGAAGAGATGAGCCATAATAATAATGAAGATACAAAGCGGTATGTCCGGATTAAATTGCATTACAAATATATCTGTAGCATAGTAGAAAGAAAGAATAAATCGGTTGGTTCATTATTGCAATGGTACAAACACAATAATAATAATCATAACCGGCTTACCATCGGTACCAAGCAAAAATTATATACAAGGCGTTATTATGGTAGTGTAGAATCGGGAGCAACGATGATGTTATTCTGTGTCTATTCGAGATTATTGAGTATATATTGTATTATTTATTTGTGTGTATTTGTGTGTATAGCGGATATATTATAGCGGCTATCATATTATTTTTTATGAGAAGATAGTGGTGATAGAGCGCGCGGTGTATATTATGTGTTTTATGCAACGATCAACCTGGCCATATGGTGGCCATATGAACTCGGCCACTCTATGACCACTCGTAAAATGAATGGCTGTGAATAAAAGGTAATACGCACGTCGATACAATTATGTGGCAATGTATGATATATATATACGCATTGATATATTATACTCACTATTTATAATTCATCTATTATTTATCATAGTGAATAGACACATCAATATTAAAATAAACCAAAATACACCACAATCCAAAAATGGCATCTTCACCAATCATCCAACTAACTCGTTTCACAGACACTACAAAATATAAGAAAAATGACATCACATTATATTACAATGAGAACAATCAAGTACTATTACCACCGCAAATCTTTGATATTGTGGAGAACGAGGGCGCAAATATAAATAAACTTCGAACATTAGTTACTAATGATTTAGAACCAAAGTATGCATTAACACCTGCAGGTGATGAATGGGCAACAAAATATTGGACATTATATGCAATCATTGATGTTAAACAACGTGATGCTCAACAACGACCCATCCAAAAACATAATCCCTCACCGGAGAATAAACTCAATTTCGTTAATTTGGTGCATGACTTATTTGGCACGGAGGAAAACTCTTCCTTTCTTGGCCAGCTCGGGAAAGATATGCTTGACGAGATTAAGACGAGGTGTAAAGATGACAAGAAATTAGCTGGGTTCGAGAAAGATCCTGAAACAGAAGATGATGTTTTTGACATTATTAAATCATTGAAGGGTCAGCCTGATGACTTGGTATTTAACTTAATATACAACTGGATATCATCATTAACAATTGAATCCGGGTTTGATTGGGTGGAGAAATCAATTACAACTTTCATTGGTACAAAACATCTTCCCATTGCCCTACCACCTTCAAGTAGTTTCCCCAAATCAATTAAACGGCATTCGTTGGCCCGTATTGGTAATAAGAAGGGAACAACCAATATCAAGAGTCGAATTAAGAAGTTGCAAGAAGACCATTTTAAAAAAGTCCTCGTCTTGAACGAGGTTGTGCACGAGCATGCAAAGGTTGGCTCCGTGAAACACAATCAATATCAAGCGCGGCTCAAGGATCCAGGTTATGAGATTGTTGAATTCAAGCATAATGCAAGATATGTACCCACAAGCCGAAGCAAGTTCCCTTTATACTACCTCAAGGTTAAGGTGAGCGTGGTCAGTGCTGATATCGTCCGCTTACGTCTTAGGCAAGCAATCACTGCCGCCGATGATCCTACACTGCCGGGGATGATAAGTTTGCTCACAACTGTGTTTAATGAGATTAATGTTGGTAATGTTGGCGGCAGTAGTGGTAATGTAGCGAATTCTACGGGTGGAGACGCGAGTGAAGAGGCAGCAGCTGCAGCCCAACCTCCTCCTCCACCACCACCAATTAATGCGTCTACTGTAGCAGTTCAAGCCGTAGGTCCGCTCCCTCCAGCCTTGCCACCCCCATCACCTATTGTTGCACCTGCTCCTGCACCAATTGGAAATGCCCTACCTCCAGTTGCTGCTGCACCTGATCCCAGAGGTCCACCCTTGCCACCCCCACCACCGATTGCTGCCGTACCTGCTGCCGCACCAATTAGAAATGCCCAACCTCCAGTTGCTGCTGCACCTGATCCCGGTGATGCTCCATTGGAAGTGCAAGACAATAGTATGGCCTCGTTGTTGGTAAGTTTTATCTATGTTTTGTATGTATATACTTGGTTTCATAATAACGAGAGCTAATATTATACTATGTTAAATCACCCTTAGCAAACTTTGTCATCTCCTACTTCAACTGGAAATAATCCACGTGGTACGAACGGCAATGGTAATGGTAATACCAACACTTCAAGCAACAACAATACGGGTGGTGCTCCCGCCGCTAATACTACCACTACATCAACAACTGCTCATCAAGGTAATACCAGCGGTGGTGATGCAACAACCGCTCCCCAAGGTAATACTGGCGGTGAACAACCTGCCCCTCGACCCACTAACAACGCAGCTACTACAGAACCTGCACCCACCAACAATAACGCTGCTGCATTTACCGAAGATGAGGAGGAGGCACGTCAACGAGCGGCTAATATATTAAGTTGTTTAATTCTATCCCAAAACGAGACGTCGGTGTTGGCGAAGTTGGCTATACGTTCGTTCAACAGTTTGGAACAAAGTTTGGTGATGTCTGGTATGTTGGCAAAGTTGTTCAGAAACGATCTAGATCACGTGTTATTATTTTCAAAGATGGTGATAGGGACTATTATGATCTTAAAAAACTAAAGGATCTTAAACAACTGGCAGGAAGACGTAACGTGCCTGATGATGATATCCAAGAGAGTAGTGACGAAGAAGACGGCGGAGTAGATTATACCATGACAGAGTTAATCTCTTTTGATGAGCTTAAGAAGAGAAGTGCGTTAAAGTGTGATGGCAAGTCTGAGAGTGGAGGTAGATGCAAACTATCTGCCTTCTCTAAATGGAAGGGTACCGATGGTGATGTTTTCAACCCGTGTGTTGATTGTGCAGAAGAGTAAGTTGTTGAATTCTCATTTGTCTGTTATGTTATATGGTATATCATACTAACACACCAATCATTCAATCCATAAGACACTTCAAAAAGTGGCAAGAGGATAAGCTACCGTTCAAGTTTCTAACAGCTAAACATAGAGATCTCATTGAAGAGAAGTCTTCTACTCATGCCGTCCGTTTCCCCGATGTCTCATATTATTCTGACCCTGAAAATGAGCGAGACTATACTGAGGGTGCATTGAAGTACTACCTCTGCGACAACAAAGACTGCCAGTACGTAATGTGTGCTAACTGTTATGCCGCCGAGCCTTCCCCAAAGAAGTCAAAAGTTGACGACATGGAGGAGGAGGCATGTCATGCTGATAAGTTCTCTCTTAAAGAAGAAAGTGGCAGGGCTTACTTCAAGGCCAATCTAATGCGTAAGCACAACCGTGAGAAATGTTGCGAGTGTGGTTTGTACTTCAAGCCAATCTAGGTTTGTGAGTATTCGATGGTTTTGTGTGTTTGTAATAAAAATAAGAGTATTCGATTGGTATTAAGTTTGGGTGTTTGTAATAAAAATAAGATTTCGATTAAAACGATTTACAATACATCTTCTACAGGATGTGTATCGAATAACGATATACATAATCTTGCCTCGCCTTTGCCGCTAAGTGTTAGTACTTCCCAATCGTCATGAATCATAGCGAACTTGCTCTCAAATGTTGATTGTGTTGCACAGACCATGTTCTCGATATAAGGCAATAGCAAGCAATGACTTGATATCTTTCCCCGTATAAAACTAAGTGTATTTTGCCATACATTATCTGTAAGTAGAGTAAACTTAGCACATTCTAAACCACATAGCTCGGCATCTAGCACACTCGAATATTGCAAAGGAACAAGCTTGACACAGCCTTTACTTCTCTGGAATGCAATCCATACTACTTTCTTGCTCGCTGGGACAAAATCATCTTTGAAGACTATAGCAGAGAGTGGTAGGCCTTTCTCTAATCGCGTCTGTATTGCTACCAAGTCTGAATAGCAATAGAAATCTTTCCCCTTCGATGACTCAACAACATCATCATCAGATTTCATTCTTTGTTTTACAAATTCCATCGACTTTAGCTTGTAGATGAGTGTAAGTTTATCACGGAAGTATGTTGGAGTCTTTCTCATGTTCAGCACTAGATGAGGCTTTACTTCTTGAATATACGCTTCTTGTACTGCTTCATAATACCAACGTACTGGTCCGTGACGAGCAATCTGTGCAGGAAGATTAAGTAGTGATAGATGATTGCCTTTTCCCATCCAGTAGTCTTCTCCTTTACCGTTGATATATTCCGATGCTTGGTGAGCACATGTTAGATATACTCGGATGTAGGATTCAATCTTATCGACATCGGTTGCAGTACTAGGGTTCATCAATGTTGATATCATTACATGAAGGCTGTTCAATAACTGTTGAATGCACTTGTGCTCCTCGTTGTCAATATCTTCAAGGTTGAAGTTGTTCTTAAAGAACAGTCCGTAGATGAAAGGCATTATCCTTGAATACCCCAATATATCCTCGGCAAGCCAATGAGCTTTTGGAAGTTTGCGTAGTCTACACCATCCAAGACGTAGTGATTCAATTTCCAATATGTGTTCGTTAACAAACTTTTCAAACTTTGATAGTAGATTACGTTTTTTCATATGCTTGTGTACTAACTCCATAACATCGTCTACGACACCCTCAAATAGTAGATGCATTGGACTATTTATAAATGCGTCCATTGGAAGAAGGTGCTCAATTGTCCAGAGATAAGGCATGAACGGGATAGGTACCGATGCAGGATACTTGTTCTTATGCTGAGCACTCTTCCATACACCCGCTATTGCATCCCCACTCATTCCCATAGATCGTAAGTAATCTTTAAGATGATAATTTCTCCACCTCATCCTCCATTCATTAACAGTCAAGTTGTGATATGCAAATAGTAGACCTTGTCTTAGCCATGAAAACTTCTGCATCACAGGTATATGATGTGTTTCTTCTACAGTGCGGTGTACTGGCGGGTCGGGACAGTCAACACTATTACTTGATAATCTTGGATACTTATCTAGTAGTGGTACAGTTGCATCTTCAAAGCACCACCGATAACAATCTGGACAGTTATTGCCTAGCTCATTAAATACATTGAGGTCAGGATATGAATTTTGCTGTAGAGTTGCCATCAAGTTCTCAAAACATACAGTACACATTGGCATAGTCTTTGGATCAACATCACAAGCCCAATGTGACCGCATACCAAAAGTACCAATCTGACTTGTATTCAACAAAGCGCATCTTTCAATACGATCGGTAGAGTAGACAACGACACGGAAAGAAGTCTTGATGAACTTTCCTGTGATACCGCAGTATCGAGTTCGTTCTTGTCTGAGATCATCAAGCTCCTTCATGATATTCTCAAACACAGATGTATGGTTAGCACTTGATTTACCAATGACTATACAGTAAGTGTGCATCGGGGACTTTGATTTACCATCAGTATTTAGGAAAGTCATCGTCATGATCCAAACAGAGTTGTCTTTTTGTTTGACATAAGTACGGCAGAAGCCATCTGACCAAAGTATAATAGTACCTAAGGCTGTATTGTCCGGGTCATCTACCTCCGATCTCATCTTTGCTAAGAGTTCTTTTGAATATGGTGAGCCATTGATAGTATCAGAGTTCACCTTCCCTTCACTATCTTGTAACCAGTTGATCTTCAACCCCTCAGCTAAAGCATGATCAACAACGTCGGAGACAGATACATATGCATGACCTTCTGACTCTGTGTTTACTTTTGGTGATGGCAGTCTAGCAAACATAGAGAACCTACCTTTCATCAGTAAAGCATCGGCCTCCTTCTTTGTTGTTGGGACGGATATATTGATGGTTCTATTACTAATGTTGCATAGATTGGTATACATATCGAGTTGATCCGAAGAGAGAGTTTGTGAGAAGTTCTCAAACTTTGCTTGTTGTTCTCTACTAAGACTACTGATGAAAGAAGATATCGTCTTTGGTATACGTTGGACAACATTGGATATAATATCGAAGAAGTTTTGTCTCTGCTCTCCTCGATTGGCAAGCGCATGATCTAACATATTGAACATCAGAGTGGAATCTTCGAGAGGTATCACATCATCTATGCCATAGCAAAATAATCGATTGATAGAACACCAAGCAATACTCATGATACCTCCGAGTAGTATCTTTCCTTTTGATAATCTACGATGCACATCGTTTTGCCAGTAGTATATTTTGCTCTTGGCATTATCTCCAAATAAATCAAATGACTGGAGTGATAATAACCCGTGTGGATTGAACTGACTATAATCAATTGTTGGTGTAGAAGTATCATCGTCTTCGTCTTGAGTTGCAACTAGATTGCGTAAGAATTCATCCTGATCTACTTCTGCTTGATCGACTGGTATTGTATCTGATGATTCATCTTCGTGTTCAAAAGGAGGTAATTCTTCTAGCACATCGTCATTATTATTGTCAATATCCATATCTTCAACGCCTTCATCCATATTCATATCTGATGTATCCATATCGATGTCATTGTTGTTATTGCCAAAATCGTTATCATTATCTTCAATCGAGGCAGGAGTAGTGGTATTGATACTTAGATGCTTAGTCCGTATATGTCTATGCATATTCTTCTTTTCTAACGTATTGTACATACATTGCCGACAATGGTACAGGTTGTAGCTGCATGACGGGCATACAACTCTAGCATATGAGTTGTTATTGTTATTCGTCTCATTATATAAATCGGAGAACGGACTATTCAACTTATTGTGTATATCACATCTGTGGTCGCACTCTCCTCGGCTGCATCGAAAGTTTGTTAATGATTGCATATCTTTATCTTCTAATATGTAGTAGTAGTGACATAGATATGATAAGACATATCATATGTTCTTGATGAGAAATGTAGTTTATTATATGTTAATATCTAATCAAGAGTTTATATATATATGCGCATATAAATAAAATGAATGGACGCAGCACCGCAGCGCCGCTATTACTTGGCCATAGAATGGTTATAGTTGATGGAATGGCCATACTATGGTCGTAGAAATCATGGCTACTGGGATTTTTTTTGAATGGTCGTACGATGGCCGAAGTTTGGTGAAAAATGGGTCCGGCCACTCTATGACCAGATTAATTTTTGCGGTGATCCAGCTAAGTGCGTTCCGGGTATCCTTTTTTTGCTAGGATACCACTAACAAAATTGCTATTTTACTAAGTAAATCATGACGGCCACATCCTAGTAGGCTTAAGAGGAGGAAGCGACGGCAATATGGCAGATATGAATGGTGGACCGCCACTGCATCCTCTAGTAGGTGTCTATGAACAATATTGTAGTGTATGACTAGTGTAGAATATAAATGTAGCGCCTATAATTAGCCTAGAAGTACTAACCCACATAGACCGTCGTCGTCGACGACAACCCGCCCCACCTGTCGACGTAAATCGAAGACCATAGACCATCCCGATGGTCCTGGAAATCACACTAGACCTTGTTCGATATAAGAAGCGGCGGCTACATTAATAGGTTGCTATACATTATGGCTATGAGTTGTGTTCCTATCGTAGTTAGCATGTGATGTGTCCGACGATGCAATAAACATCAATACGATCTTTGAACAACTTTTTGAACACCATGTCATCAATATCACTAGAAACGGCTGTTATCACGAGAAAGAGGAGACAATTCTGATCTAGAAACATCATCATCCTATTGTCTAGGATGAACAGGGGGTCCGATATCGTCGACGACGGCGCCGAGGGTTTTAGTTGTGAGGTAAGAGAGTGCCGAAAAAAAAAGTTAAAACATGCACATGAAAGTAAATCTACGTAGGACCTAATACAAACTGTGCTTCGTACCTTGCCGATATCATTATCATTTAGATCACAAGCTTTAGATATTTCTACATATGTTGAACGTGATCTAAGATTGATTTTTCACTATTTTATGATGCTTAGAAGTTCGCCTATAAAATAATCTTGTCATATAT
>Ga0214478_101046_pt1 | contig 14882 bp, 13 predicted proteins | sample M1_20Mar14CPVII9_2_FD_178001 | JGI IMG/M metagenome (GOLD analysis project Ga0214478, IMG submission 178001) | Marine eukaryotic communities from Monterey Bay, California, United States - M1_20Mar14CPVII9sort6BwellD7 | ecosystem: Environmental > Aquatic > Marine > Unclassified | place: USA...
GGTGGTAAAAAGAAAGGTACTCATCATGTGAAAAAGTTAAAGAAGAAGAAACCAATACAAATTGATGATGACGAGGTAGCAACATGGTTTAATAATCATCAACATTCTATACCACCAACAATAATATTTACCTATCATACAAATTTAATTACAACACCTGTGGAAGAATTGGTAGATGAAGAAGATGTTGCGTTATCACAAAATGTTCAGAATATCATATCACTCCATCCTGAATCCAAAGTACGATTTTTAAATGATGACGATTGTTTAAATTCTATACAGTATGCATTGGGTAAAGATACTAATTTAACAACATACTTTACGAATGAAAGTCAAGGTATGTATAAGGCAGATATATGTCGTGGCGCTGCATTATATGAAACGGGAGGTTTATACTTTGATATTGATATAGAACCACGTATGGCATTATGGGATGTCATCGCACCACGGACAGAGTTTGTTACCACCTTTGTACATAAGGACTCCAATCATTTGGGTGGTTTCTTCCAAGCTTTTATTGGTGTTACGCCCAGACATGAAATTATGAAGAGATATTTAGAATTATTTGTCAAGTATTATGAAGGGGAGGTACAAGTAAAAGGACCACTGGGTGTGTACTTTTTACGTATGGCATATGATGAATTATATCCATCAGTGAATGAGGACAAACCTGATGCTGTCGATTTATGGCAAGAGGTACGATATAGTCCAGAGTTGTTTCCAGATGTTACAAGAAAGTGGGGTAAACGACGTGCATGTCAAATGTTGGTTGTTGCCAAGGCAATGGAATTGGGCACATTCAAAAGAGAACAGATGGTACCATTATTTAGTCATGCAAATGGTAGCCGAATGTGCAAAGATACTAACAAGAATGGTAAGGAAAAGCCAAAGAGATGATGGGGATGTTGATATTGGTAACCTCCAGCAAACGAGACTGTTCGAACGAATGCACCTCTTAAGTTGCTGGCCACCGCCAAGAGCCCTTTTCTTCAGTGAAGGAGGTGATAGACATTCCTGTGGGGATACCGAGAGGGTACATAAGTGAAGGATTCTGGTGGATAAGGCACCACAGAGTTAGAAGATCAACCGAGACAAGATGTCTCGCTCTACAGATAGAGTTAGCAATAGATAGCTGGAAGAACAAGGATACACTTTATCTCTAGCATATTACAACTCCTTTGCATTTAAATCTTCCCATATCACCCTCATTTGTTTCTTCCATGCATTCTTGTCTGTCCTAAATGTAGCAATTTGCTCAGGAGTAAGCTGTCCACTCTGAATCGTCGCCGCTAATATCTGTTCTTCATTATCTAAGAAGAATTTCCAACTATCGCCTTGGTCATTTAACATTTGTCGTGCATTTTGCTTTGCTTTTGCAATTTCATCATCATGAATCAGCTGTTTGATGCTAGATTGTACTCCTGTTGGACTATTTTGCAATTGCTCAACGTCCATCGCCGATAGTTTATCTAGTAAATCTTTCATTTCCTTCTTTTGCTCTTTTGTTTTTACCGATGCCATAAGGCCTTTGATGGTGTCCTCTCTCTCCTCTGGTGACATACGAAGGAAAATCTCGAAAGATGCAAGTAGATCCGGATCTTTAAGCAACGGATCGTCGGTCATTATTGGTTCTGATGATATTGATGTGATATAGATGCATACGTATGCCATCACAATAAATGACGGAAAAAACATCATCATGAGATACTATGAGATAGGATATGAAATGGTATTGTTGAGACCATATGACCGCCCAACAAGCACTATCACTGTTTCTTCTCTATGAAGTGTATGTATACCGCAGTAACCAAGCTTTATTTCTTCTACGTCGATCAAACAAACAATCAACGACCATTAATCAATAGTTTTCATGTTAATGAGTAACTCTGTTTTGGGCGAGTAAAAGAGACCACCATCAATTGAAAGAAGCTCAAAATCACTGATAATGTACCCTACTGTGAATAATAATCGTATAGACATTATCATCCATCGCTCTATTATTCAAGGATATCTTATTCGGGGCATCATATATAAGGAGAGTTGCAATGATGATGTCAAAATATATAAAAATATCTCAATTATTACCTACATATCGTACATCATATCGTATATATCTAACATCTCTAGCATTTATTTTCAACTATACATCATCCAGCTTTCCCAGTATAAAGAGGAGATAATATTATACTCTCATATACATACATATCGACGATCAGCATATACTTTAGCTGACATACATCGTCCAGTCTCATAAAAAACAACAGCAGTAGGTGCCAATTAGATAAAGAGAAGGAGATATACTTAGAATCATCAATAGTTGATCAAACATGCCGAAGAAGCGTCCTAAAGGAAAGTCTAAGCGTCGATCCAATAAGCCAAATAAAGGGGCTGACAAGTCAGACGATTTACCTGATCTTAGTACTCTATCACTAAAAGATGAAAGTAATTGCAATAATCATGGCCTAGACTGTCTCCAGACACGCAGTCTCATCCGTCTCTCAATGATTAGGTTTCAACGAGAATGTATAGACGAAGCACTTGTCCGATAAGAAAGCATCCTACCACTTTGTTAGGTTTGGAGGTTGGTTACAGGGATGCTGTCTAACAGGAGACCTATCATCAATTAATCTTAGGAAAGATGAGGTTAATAAGATTCTAAATCGTTTTGTATCTTGGGGAACTACTTGTTGAAAGGAGAAAACCTCAAAGGAGAAGCCCCGAGAGAACAAGAAAGTAAACCTGTGGATAGAGCATATGAATGTCCATATACAACCTTGGCATGTAGCTTAGCAATGATAGCTTTTATCATATCAGAATATTGTTCAGATAGTCATGGAACATTCCAATCATACATTGGGGCATTAGATTTGATGGAGATGGTCCAGCGGACTGAATACAATTACCTCGAACTTATGCGGAGCAATGAACGTGAAGTTGCTAGATTTTTTTCATCAAGAGTCCAATGCTCATGTATTCCAAGTGAACTTACATGTCCTACCCAATGCACATTTTCCGCAGGGAATATACACGTGGTTTGATTGCCGAAGCCGGAAAAGGTTTAGTAATTACTGACATTCATGAGAATATATGCGAAAGGTTGCATGAGAAGGGGCTTTCTCATTTATGGGATAATGAAGAGAAGGCAAAAAGGATATCCTCCGCCCTTGTATCTTTTGGTACTGAATGTATCCACGAAGACATGGAAGAGTGGGTGACTGCAGCAATAATTGCAATCAGTGTCAAAACACTTGAACTTACTGGTAGGTTGAGCATAAGGTGGGACAATGAGATCTATTCTGATGCACAAGCTAGGCATAAATGGGTAACTTCTCAGCCAGAGCTAGCCAAGTTCATTGTTGACTCGGCAGGTGATACTAAAAGAGAGTTGGCTAAGTTTTTCACAAAAAGGAACGGATGTTCATGCTTGAAACAGAAGTACAAGGATATCAAAGCCGACCAACCAAAGCAAGGTAAATGCGGCAAATGTGGTGATGTCAAAGATAGGTCAAAGTTGATGGTATGTCAAGGGTGCAAAGTGATGAATTACTGCTCGAAAAAGTGTCAGCGGGCTGATTGGGCCAATCACAAGCAGTATTGTCGAACCATTGCCGAGATGAGCGGATACGAAGATGACAAAGTATAATCCTAACTCAATCCTGATAGGCAATATTGAGAATGTAGTTCAACATAAACATCCTAAAGTACAAAATTAGAGTATGAGAGGTCTCCAGACTACTTGGTTCTAAACAGCTTGGCCACCTCTAGATATCTACAGTCAGCAGTCTCTTCCCATCTTACAACGGCTTACCCAACAGCATGTTAGCATAAGTCTCATAATCAATTTGCATATCCATATCTTCCGTATCGATAATACTCATTCTATCATCACTAATCAGATCTCTTACTCCTTGAAGCACTCTGTCTAACTCCCCAGCTGACACATAACCAGTATTCTGGACATCTAACATTTCAAACGTTTCCAAGAAGAGGTAATAGAACTCAGCCTCGGCCATAACTCCCATGAATTCAGTAAAGTTGATCTCCTCATTACCATCGACGTTGGGGTTGGCATTATTGATCATGATTCGAAGTTCATCATCGGTATGTTCTGATCCCACGCTCATCATGGCACGACGAAGCTCGAGAATTGAAATGTTGCCATCTCCAGACGTGTCTATGATTCTAAATAGATCTGCAAACTCGGACCGTTGTGAGTTGGTTAGTTTGGATACCAATAGAGCACGTCGTCGTGCCTCACCCGCATCTCCAAAGTTAGGTCTAGATTTCATAATGTATTCAAAGCATTTAGATGCTTCTCGGATTTGTTTGAATTGAACCAGTAATGAAATGATACGACTATTGGCTTCATTTTCCAGCACACTAGGTGGGACGTCATCAATTTCTGGTACATATCCTTCATCTACATCGACACCCCGAATCTTCTGCGGCGTATTGACACTTCCTCGTTCTTGATTGGCCGTATTGGCATCAGTGAGTTGACTAGATATCATATCAATATCATAAACATCTGTACCATATTTGCTATTCACTTCTGCCATTCGCTCAACAGTAGCCTGTTTTTGTCCACTAAGTACTGATGATGTTGGAATATCCTTTTGTTCAAAAGCAAAACATCTAGTCTTTTGTACAGCACGAATTGAAGCCGCACGAGGTTCACGTGTGATGAGTGCTCGTTCTCCAAAGTAATTATGTGGACCAAGAATGTTAATCGTTGCACCCAGGTAGTCTGATGGAGTTGTCAGAGGATCCTCAAAGGCTGTCTTAACCGTAATCTCAACTTCACCACTTTCAATAACATAAAAGATACTACCCTCCATCCCTTGTTTCATAATGACATCACCTGGTTCAAATGTAACAAGTTTGGCCTATTTGTGTTTGGGAGATTATGTGGTTAGAAGAAGAACCAAGTCACAAACAGTTTCTCAAACAACAACCATCAACAATCAACAACATACATACTCACCTTATCCATCACACCATAGAATTGATCATCATCAAAGTCTTTAAAGTATGGCACACCAGTCCTCAAATACCGCAAGTTCTCCTCTCGTCTTTCATCCGATATAACCTCATCAACTTCGGAACTCTCTGCTTCTCCAAATATTGTCATACTACGTGTCTTACATGGTTCAGACTCGGCATTTTCCGGATCATTACAATTAAAGTTTAATTTGAATGTCGTTGGGTCAACCTTGGCATTAATCGTTTCAGTAATCTTGCGTTTCAATATTGGTATCTTACTTGGACCACAGGGGAAGTTTTCAACAACACCCTCGGCACCTGCATAAATTTGCATTGATGGTAATGCCATAATACCCAAGCTCTTCACAAATGCCTTATTATGTTGTACTGATAACTGGCCCCAAATGATTGGAATGTCATCATACTTCTTATCCTTGGATATTTGTACAAACTTTGGTTCCACACTTTTACATGCCCTACACCACGGGGCGTAGAATTTGATTACCATTAATTTGTCTGGATTTGCCGCTAGCCATGCACTGAGATAAAGTTTTGTATAATATGATGTCAATTTATGAGTGGAACACGGAAGAACATATGATGTGCACAAAAATTGGTATACCGAGATGACCAACACAAATAAACATAGATGAACAGAAAAACTTACGCATGCTGTACATCATTCTTAATATCCCATACACCATTACTGAGCTGTTCTGGAAATGGTGGCCAATCCTCTCCTCCCTCGCCACTACTCGCCGATGGTTTGTCCTCACTCTTTGTTGTTTCCTCATTTGTTAACGTACTACGTATCTCCCATCGTAATGTATTAGTCAATGTGAAGGCAGACTTTAATTTAAGATTGGATGATATTAAATCTTTGGGTTGTAGTATATTATCTCTTCTTCGTCCTTGTTGCATACGTATCGAACGATTGTTAGTTGATGATGGTGGGGAGAAAGATGTTACTCCGCACAAGGAGAGACAAAGTATCAGTATCTCGGTACCAAATCTCATTATTGTTCTATTCTATATTATATTATTATATCGTACATGAGTTGCAATTGGATATTATGGAAGTGGCTGCCGTCGTTTAGGAGGAACAGATGATTAGTAGGAGAGGATATGAAAAATGATGTTTGTCATCCAACGTTGTGAATAAATTTAGCGAGAGCCCAAGTGTTCAAAAGTTGTTGTGGCGTGGTTGTTGAAGTCAGATATAAGATAATGTATAGTATATCTATTAATGGCCTATAGATCGAACTTGCAGAGTAGATATACATAGAAATTATCATGGTTATTACCAGCTGTCGGCGGCGGTGGACTTCGGCACTCTTAGTTACATTATGCATATTATGTTGGTGCATCACAATATCTTTCTCATTCACCACCTACACTCAAGTTCAAGTATTGCAACAACCGAATAATATAATACACACGTACAGTATTAACAATTGTCCGCTATATTCTTCATCGCCTAATGGAGAAGATTCCACTTCTAATGGTAGAAAGAGAAAAGTACAACGTATTACTGATAAGAATTTATATTCAATACTAGGTGCTTCTCCTACAATGAATCGAGCTGATATCAAACGATGCTATATCACCCTTGCAAAGCAAACACATCCAGACTCTTCAAATGAAAATGATGTTAATAGGTTTAATGAAATAGCACAAGCATGGGAGATACTATCTGACGATAAGGCTCGGCGTTCATATGACAGGGAATTAGCTGCCGCTGACTTTAAAGAAGATATATCAAAAAAGGCTAGTGAGATTGCAAATGAGTATGGGCCTTCAGCACTAAAGTTTTTTGATGATTTTGCAATTCCTTTGTTGAGAAAGACAACGGCAACGACTGTAGCAGGATGGAATGCCGTGTCCGAGGTTACATCAGAAAAGTCAGAGAGTGAACAAAAGATTGAAGCACAGCAAAAGAATGCTAGATCAAATGCCAAATACCAAATGTCGGGAGTGACACTATCGGAGGTTGTAAAGGAAGTATCCGAGATAGAAGGTACCGAACAATCAACAGGTGCACCATTAGAAGATTTTGGACGTGTAGTACAAAGAGTTTATGAAGCAAGTGTTAATGCTACACGTCTAATTGATGGAGAAGAACTACAAGAGAAAAGTATGCAATTACGTATGAAGGCTGATGAAACACGTGCCGAATCGATGGAGGTATTAGAAAAGTTACAAAGCATCAAAGCCGAGAGATTACGACTGACATTTCAAACATCTATTGACTTTTCATCTACTGAGGCTATTCAATACCTTGAGGGATTGGTTAATGATGGAGTAGTATCCACAAACGATGAAGTTACATTCATGCAACGAATGACATTTAAACATCCTGTGCAACAAGATATTGAATCGTTTAGAGTTGCCGAATCGGAGTTTGATGACAGGCTACAAGAAAAGTACAATATCGATGAAGAGATGTTGGCCAGACAAATGGCGCTAGAATCAGCTGAGAATTTTGCCAACCAAGCACTTCAAGCCGAAGAAGATGCTAGAAGAATGTTGGAACAAGCTCAATTACAAGTCACAGAGGCACAGCAACAAATGCTAATGGCACAGAATACAATACGAGAACTGGACACTTCGGTTCGTAGAGTAGATCAGGAACTAACCAAAGCAGATACGATTCTCAAGCGCAAGCGTGATGTGGTTCGAAGAGAGCTGAAAAGAAAGTCTGAAAAAGTTAACGGGCCGATCTTTAATCAAGTGAATGATGGTAATGTGAGGTTGAATCCTGATTATGATAAAAGTATGAATCAAATGGGGTTTGAGGATCAAAGTATAGCAAGAATCGAGTCATTAAGAACAGAGGAACAAGATATTGAAAGTCAGTTCTTAAAGCTTGTTGACCAGGCAAGTAGATTGGTATCAAGGTCTGAAAAGCTACGTATCAGATCGGATGAATTGATTGGGAATGAGCAGACAACTGAGTTTGATCAGAATATGATGGATGAGGCTGAGATATCCGATGTAAACAGAAGAACAGTATAATTGTGTTCTTCAGATAGTAAATGGTATATGTTTCTCTAATTTCCTATGTTACAACCTAGCAGTCTACTTTCATTTCAACAAAAGTATATCATCCAACAATCTATCGGCTTCCTTCGGATTGAACCAAACTGCTCGTGTACCATCTTTTAAACTTTTCTTAATGTTTCGTGGATCATCATCAATTAGTAATGTTGTACTCTTTGTTATATCCGTCACACCCAACTTTGGCTTAGACATTAATTCTTCAGCAGCACTTGCCATATGCTCTTGCTTACCCATCTTCATACCATTGCCAACATATGTCCATGTATTATCATTACCACGAATTATTATACTTTCTGCAATATTTTTTGGATAGGATATTTCTAATACCTCACGTATGTGTTGAGTTTGTCCAGAGAAGGTGCATATTGCAATCCTCATATTTCTTTGATGTGCCATTGGTATTAGTGATAAAAATATTGGGCGCATATGTTGTGCTAATTCTGCTACCGAGTCTTTCCATCTACCACCAGTATGTGTATCTATCATTGTTTGATCAAAGTCGATTGCAAGGAAGTTTATATTTACTATTTGTAGGTTTGCAATTGGATGGAGAACGGAGACGGAGAGAGGAAAGAAAAGGAAAATGTAAGTTAGTTGGTGAATGGTATGTTGTATGAGCAAAATGTTCATATCATATTTTGCAACAATAACCACTCACAACTTGATAATTTTTCAACTGCAGCAGAACACTTCTTATCAAGCGTATGCTTCCTTTCTAATCTAGCATAATCGGGTTGAGTTGTTTGCATCATCATAATGTTGTTGTTAGATGACTCTCTTTGTTTGTAAAATATAAGTGTACATATAATGGCTCCCGCCGATAATAATAATAGTTAATGGTAATATAGATGAGAAGTATGACGCCGTCGCTGCATTAATCTATAGGTTGTATGTACGGCCAATCTAACTTCACAACAACAGTAGGACTAACACCGCCCGTATTACATAAATAGTAAAGCAAATAACCTGCAAAGTTTAGGTATGATTCCTATGTTGGGCAAGCACGAGTTAATACTGTTCTCAACACGACCCAACATCCCCACTCTCCTCTCTTCTTCTTCTGCTCATAGTTTGTAACAAACAAACTCTCGTCGATAAGGTGAGTATTGTTGTGTTTAGGATATATAGTATAGTATATGTGGTTGATATCAGCGAAGAGAGAGAGTTGAGAGTAATAAAAGCAAGGAGAAAAGAACATATCATATGCACTTTTCATGATACTGTATTTAGGTTCAATTTACAAGTCGTCTTCAGGGATTAGTATGAGAGGAGAAAGAGATTTCTTATTGTTAATTGATATCATCTATCTATTGTCTTGGCTAACATTATCTCTCTATAATCAAAACCATTTATAGCATCATCTCCTACCCCCTTCCTACTCTCAATAACAAATCATGAAGCTTTCAACTATCATCCTCTCAACTGCCATGATTGGAATGGCATCTGCTGAAAGTTACTTATTGTTTGACGCTTCTTCCCGTCCTGGGAAATCGTTCAAGGCCAAAGCTGTTAGCAAGTCCAGCAAGAGGGTAGGAAGAAACAAAGCTCTTAGCGAGAGTAAGAGTAGTAAGGTATCAAAGTGTTATGATCCTTATCGTGGACGTTTCTCTGTTGAACAAGATGAACTGTTTGAGGAGGATTTATTGATTGGGGGGATTGAAGAAGGGCCGTTATCTTTGTCCCAATCCATGTCCTTGTCCATGTCGGCATCCTTGTCACTATCATTTACTACTCCCATTGGTAAGTCGGGTAAGAGTGGTGATCGTGGATGGTCTGCTGAAGGAAAGGCCGGGAAGAGTGGCCGAGGCAAAGCATTGAAAGGCTTGGATTGTGATTGTTTGACTACTAGTAGCGGCAAGTCTTCAAAGAGTGGCTATGGTAAATCTGGGAAGAGCGGTAGCTACGGAAAGTCTGGGAAGAGCCGTCGTGTCTTGGATTACATCCCACCAACATCTTCATCAAAGTCCGGAAAGAGTGGTAGTAAGACTGTGAAGTCCAAATACTCTGGCCGTGCTCCTACTTGTCCACCTCCTCGTCGTACCACCCGTCCTGTTCTTGTTGGGATTACATTGGTTGTTGCCTCAGATGATGTTATTAGCGTACTTTCAACTAGTCCCCCTGTCGAGATTGATGTTCTTGTCAATGATGTAGGAATCGGAGGCTCACTGATTGTCAGTTCGGTATCACTTACATCATCTCCTGACTCGGGTACATGTGCTGTTAATAGTGGTACAACAGTGGTTTACACACCTCCTACGAATCCTTTGTTCGTTGGTGAGGCAACTTGTACATATGAGGCATGTCTTGTAGGAGCATTGGAACCGAGTTGTGATGATGCCGTTATTACTATCACCGTCTTGCCAGAGGTCGATGCCACTGATGATGTTGTTGATGGAGTCTTAACAACAAGTGCTGGAGAATCTATCGACGTCCTTCTAAACGATGTTACTTCCCCAGCTGGTTTGCCTCTCAATGTCACTGCCATTACATCTCCTCCATCGGTTGGTGTTATTGTCATCTCAGATGATATGAAGGAAGTCATTTACACTCCTCCTACAAGTCCATTGTTCGTTGGAGATGTCACGTTTGAGTACGAAGCATGTACCCATGAAGGAAGTTGTGATAGGGCCAATGTGACTGTTTCCGTGGTACCAGAAGTAAATGCTAATGATGATAATGTGGGTGCAATCTTATCAACCAGTGCTGGAGAAACTATCGATGTGCTAGCAAATGATGTAACACTTCCGGGAGGCTTGGGTCTCAACATTACCACTATTACAAGCCCTCCAACATTCGGTAGTGTTGTCATCTCAGATGATATGAAGGAGGTCATTTACACTCCTCCATCAAGTCCATTGTTTGTTGGAGATGTCACATTCGAGTATGAGGCATGCACTGACAGTGGTTCATGTGATACCGCAGTCGTAACACTGACTCCTGAGCCAATGGTTGTTGCTGTCGATGATTCATACACTGTGCTACCTCCAATTTCCCAGAGCCTCGGTGTTTTACAGAACGATGTCACTACTCCGGCTGGGCATTCACTAATTGTGAATAGTATCACTACCCCTCCATTATCTGGCACCGCTACAATTGCTGTTGATAACTCGGCTATCCTGTATACTCCACCCTCGGATTCGTTCATTGGTGAAACTTTCGAATACGAAGCATGCTTTGATAATGGGGCTGGCGCTTCTCAGTGTGACATTGCCATGGTTACCATTTCAGTTGATCCTGTCTTCATTGATCAGACAGATACACCTACTCTTATGCCCAGTGACGCACCCACAAGCCAGGTTCCGACTAGCCAGCCTCTTGATCCAAGTGAAGCACCAACAACATCCTTGCCAACTTTTACTCCTTCGTTACAACCAACAACGGAGTCACCCACAGAGGTAAGCAGTCCTTGACTTAAGTACTCTGACTTGTATTGTTTTCTCATGTTCCTCACATTTATATCCTCTTAGTTTCCTACCCTCATGCCCAGTGATGGACCTACGACCTCAATGCCGACCTCTGATCCTTCATTGCAACCAACTACGGATATGCCAAGCAATTTTCCCACGGAGGTCAGTATCAAAACGTTTATGTCCTATGTCTCATTTTTTATATCACGCCTCATTCTAATCTGATGTATAATTACAGCTCCCGACATTATTTCCAACTGAATTCCCGAGCCGGACTCCTACATTGGTGAGTTACTCCGAGCAATACCACTAATTATGGTATTCAATTACAATCATTTCTCACCGCTCGATTGTATTGCTCTATTCATCTTTAGGTCCCGACATCTGCTCCTACGGTTAAGCCTTCAACTCCGCCTCCTGTACAGATACTTGTTTGCACTTCCGACAAGTTCTTTCGTGATGGAGCAGATCGCACGTGTGAATGGTATTTACCAAGCAACCCTGCTGGACCTGGTCAAGGTTGCCTTGGTCTCAACTCCACCATCACATCCGGAACTACAGTTGCAAGCAATGGCACCTCTATTGCTGCAACCCCTTATGATGCTTGTTGCCTCTGTGGCGGAGGTACTATTGGTCCACTAGGATCTACCGTTTAGATTAGGTTTCTTTCTTTATCTCCTCCGAGTTTATAGATATGTTGAAGTGCCATCCTGTATGAATGAAAAAGTAGGCATGATATGTCGTCTTAGCTCTGATGAATGTTGGTCTCATGAGCCATCTTCTGTATTGAAATGAATTGGGCAGTTGTAGAGAATTAGAGTAGATGTTGTAACTTATAGATCAACATTGCAAACTCACTCACATTAATTTACTGAGGAGCGGTGTGAAATCACCTGCCTTTGATCTTGATATGTTATTTATTCGCCACTGTCTTATCTCCAGCTGTACATCTACCTTCACTTAGACACCATACTTGGATCTGTACTCTGTCACCAACTTTAGAACATCCTCGCCATACTTTGGACTTGTCCTAAGATACTCTTGAAGTTGGGGTAAGGCGACAATGGATACCACTGGAATTGCTAAATCTCTGGCCACGGCTTGCACAGCCGACAATGGGTCATCCAAACTTCGTTTTTCAGCTCTGTCCAATGCAATTGATACACCCACTGGTGTGGCATTCATCTTTGTTAACATTCCATGAGATTCGCGAATTGCAGTGCCAGCTGTGATAACATCATCGACAATCAATACACGTTTGCCCGTCATGGAGGCACCCACAAGTATACCCCCCTCGCCATGATCTTTTGCCTCTTTACGGTTGTAGGCAAATCCAGTATCAACACCGTAATCAGAGTAAAGAGCTGAACAAACAAGTGCACCCAAAGAAATACCCTTGTACGCTGGTCCAAAGACTACATCAAATGTTACCTTGCCATCTTTATCCACCAACTCACTTGCCATAATCGAGGCAGCATAACTCTTACCCAACTTATACAATGCACTACCATTCGAGAACAAACCAGCATTGAAAAAGTATGGACTTGTCCTACCACTCTTCAATACAAAGCTACCAAACTTTAATACACCCTCCTTTAAACTAAATTCAACAAATTCTTTCTGATATGGTTGTATACTTGAATCTGGCTGCTTTCTCTTCTCACCACGTCCTTCCAATACTGCCGCCCGGGCTGCATTAATTCCCTCTTTTAACTTTTGTGCCTCGGCACCTGGATCATCGGCACGGCTAATACCGCGTGATACCGGTATTAACATTCCACTACCGGCGTTGTTTAAACCTGCCTTACATGCCGCATCGAGATTACCACCCTGTGCACCAACGCCCGGGGCTAATATCCATATATCCTGTCCAGCAGCCTTTCGTGCTGCCGATAAGGCTTGTGGATCAGTGGCACCAACAACTAATCCTAATCTAGGACAATATTCAGAAGAGGTAGATGGTGTTTCAGACTCAGCCTTTTGGGACCAATCATTTGATAATTTGGCAATTTTTTCAAAGAGTGTTTCATTCTGGGAGAGATTAAGTGCTAATAGATCATTAGATCCTAGATTTGATGTTTTACATAGGATGAATGCTCCCTTGTTGGAATATTTTCCTGTATTAAAATGATATGATATTATAGGATGAATGTGAGCAACATATAAAATAAAATATATGCAAAAAACATAGCATAACATTTCTCATAGTGTCTCATAGATCTTGGTGATAAAGTACTGTCGTCATAAGCTGCCAAGCTTAATCAAGAGTAGCAAATATGTATTCTTAATCATTGACGAGAAATAATAATTGTATAACCTCTAACCTCCGCCCATCACTGCAATACCGACAATACAACTCAATTTGACAAACAATACAAATAAGCTCACCAGTAACAAACGGTTGGACACTATCCCAACCCATCAACGGACTTAACGTAACACCATCACCATTTAATCCACATCCATCATCATAACATGCCTCAGCATAGGCATTGGCAGTACTACCAATATCACCTCTCTTAACATCTAACAATATAGGTATATTATACTTTGATATATCATCGACTACCTTACGTAATGTTACCATACCCAACTTGGTACCAATTGCCTCAAAGAATGCAACGTTTGGTTTGTAACATACCGCGTGATCATGTGTTGCAGTAATTATACGGGCACAAAATTCATAGGCCGCATTGGCACGTTCTTCTTCTGTGGATGATGTTGATGATAATTTCAATTCAGATAAGTGTGGATCAAGACCTATACATAATAAAGAATTTATGGATGTCGACCGGGTGGATATTTGTTGAAAGAAGGACATATTGTGGTAGTATTGCAATGTAGATTTATGTTGAGGAGATGTTTGCAATGCATGCACCGACTCTAAACTCTCATAAATTATTGGTGGTGAGAAATAAGCGTAGTCTTTTGCAAATTTACTATCGGCTAAGATGATACTGTGTACCCGCTAGAATTGATATCGGCGCCTATGACAATTACGGCAAGTAGTAAGCGCTTTAGACAATGTAATCCTTCGAGTAATTGTTGATACTTTCCATTTGTAGTGGTCCTGATTTCTATCCAAAACAGAGGTTTCTTTATAACATTCTTCATGAAAACAGCTCATAGTGAGTTGGCAAATTATTATTATGTTTGACTATTGCAACTTTTACAAAAAGAATAACTATCATGGGAAGTAGAATGATAATACAGCTACCAGTTCGGAATGTATATATTAATTGTCTGAAGACGAGAAGATACGGTGAGAGTACTACGAGAAGGATACCAACAACAAATACATCTTCTTACTCATCCACAAGATGTTATTATCATCGAACCTTCAGTACAAACAATTCCAGTACCACAGTTGAAAAGATACAACTAACAGAATCACAAAAGGCAGCATTGGCTCAACGACGTGCATATGAATAC
>Ga0214478_101047_pt1 | contig 14853 bp, 9 predicted proteins | sample M1_20Mar14CPVII9_2_FD_178001 | JGI IMG/M metagenome (GOLD analysis project Ga0214478, IMG submission 178001) | Marine eukaryotic communities from Monterey Bay, California, United States - M1_20Mar14CPVII9sort6BwellD7 | ecosystem: Environmental > Aquatic > Marine > Unclassified | place: USA...
ATAACAATCAAAATAAATGATCACATAATACACATACCTGTAATTTAACCTCTGGTCGTTTAGCATCGGCGAAAATAAAGTATGCCGTCCTTGCCCTCTTTAATGGAAGTGTTGGTAACGGTCCATCCTTATCATGAGTGGGTACCTCCTTGGTAACTTCATCAATAGAACGTTTCTTGTCATCTGAAGGTGCACCGTCAATAGATTTAGTTGGTGTATCTTCTTGCGTATCTACACCCCGGGTATCTTCATCATCATCTTCCCCGGCAACAATAGATTCAATATCACTATCGCTATCAGCGGCTCCGGCGGTTTCCTGTGTTTCCTCCATATCAGTATTTGATGCTTCATCATTGTCACTATCACCGCCATCTGCACTGCTCGTGTCATTGTTATCATTGTCGGCGACAGCGTCTTCTATCTCTGCCGCCACAACCTCGTCGGGTTCGACAGGATTTTCAGTAGTACTACTGGTATTATTCTTAGTGTCCTCCTCCATTGTGGCGTCGTCGAATTATTATTGGTGTCCTCTTGAATACCTAGAGGTAGTAGGCTTACCTAGGAAATACTCAAGAGCACGCACGCAGATGGAGTATAGGATACCGTAGGCAGGATGGAAAAAGCCTGAATCACCTTGCTGCAGGCTGATGATACAATTTAGACAAGACAGACAAAAAATCTCTCAGATTATCCACACGTGGTCGAATACAGTCACTGCTAGCTCGCTTCTCTAAATTTTATATCTACACATAATCAAACAGATTATTCAATCAGATCAATCATACATTCTCTACTACCTCCTGCCCCATTCTTCTTCTCTCCTAACTAGTCTTTAGTCAAGATGAACACCCCGTCTCAGTCCATAATCTCGGTCTGAATCTTTGACTACCTCTCCTGCTGCCAGACTAGCGCCTGCAACAGCCATGGCACCAACTCCAGCCCTGGGATTACCCAATGCTAATAAAGTAGCACCGCCCACTACAGCCACTGCTGCTACTTTCTCAGCGATACTATACTCTTCATTGGCACGAACTATAGATTCTTTTGCAGACGATGCAACAGATTGAACGTGAGCGGTTGCATTACGGGCTTGCACATCTGCTTGATTACATGTATTGCGAAAGTTAGACTGTATCTTCTGTGATTCATCTTTTACATTACTCCATAGTTCTTTTGCTGAGCGGTTGATACGTTGACGAAGTTGATGTTGTCGATCTAAATTTTGTGCCGTTGATTCAACAAATTCCCATGTACTTCTGAGTGGTAACTCAAGTGGATTGGTTGGGTCTTGATTGTTGTTGCTATTCTGATTGGTGGCATTATTATTCTCCTCGCCCACAATTGATCCTATAATAGAGTCTACATCTATCTCTATTTGTCCTGCATCACGGAGGTTGCTGATTGCAATCTTGATCTCCTCCTTCTTAAACCCCATATGAGTTAGTTGATCAATAAGATGAGGTTCCTCCATCTCTTTTATACTTTCAGTGTTATTATTGCTGCCGTTTTCTTCTATATGCTCTTCCTCAATAACTTCATCTTCTTCATGAACATCACTAACAACAGTTTGGTGATCGCCAGTAATGGATGATGATACACCACTAATCATTGTATCTTCATCCTCAATAAGAATATCACTTTGTTGCTGTATGCACGCATCCTCCTCGTTAAGTTGGAGGTCGTCATGCTGTTCTTGTCGTGCACTATCTATATCTGGTGGTAGAAGTTGCTGTGATGGAGCATCATGTGGGGACTCATCTATGCTTCCACCACCACTAATAATTTCCCATGCCTCCTCATCACTGAGAGTTTCTTTGTTGAGAACCATTTGTACCTTTCAACAATTGTACTTTATATCAGCGTATGTCAATTACTTTATTAACGTGTATGTGTTACCTATTCTGATGTGATTTTGATGTGAACTTAGTTGTTGGTATCCTTCTAATTACTGCAATACATACTAAGTACCAAATTAATAATCAATGAACATCCAACACGCTTTGGCATATCTTTGCTATCAGTCTATGTTCTTTATCAGGCTGTATGCCCACCCTCACAACTCACAACATACATACAGCTGACTGATATACTGATGAAAAATCTGGGATACCTTAAGACACTCTATTGTAGATGACACGAACTAAGCATGCGGGTAATAGATAAGTCGTAAAGCAAGCGCAGCAATAGCTAGATCTCCAGATAGATCTCCATTGCAGCAATAGCAATGCCCCGACCTGCCTCCTACTCCTGGCCTAACTATTCTATCAGCACAATAATATCACTCAATAATACCATATAATCCAAAGGAGATAGAGGGACAAAATATAGGTAATACCAAAACATATTATATTGCAAGGTGTTTTATGATAAAGATAATGTGGAGACATCTCATACTAGCTCTGATACTTCTCCACGGAGGATATACATTTGAAGTGCCATATCCATTATCAAGTACTGAAATTAGAAGATCAATCATTAAATCGATATCTTCTTCACCAACAATATTATTAACACAACAACTCACGTTGGGTAGTGGTACAAAAGCAGAAGTAATATCATGTCTACCTTCAACTGAATCAAGAAGTGATACTGATTTCTTATCTTCATTATTTGGTATGAAAAAGTCGACTAACGATAAGAAGCCAGTGCTAGCATTCGTTCATGGTTCCTTTCATGAAAGTCCGCGAATAATAATAATATGTGTTTAATATCCTTTACAAAATACATGTACTAACAGAAGTTATATGTCTCTTCTTCTTCATATCTATGGAACGCGCATCTTCCAGGCATCGTGGTGTTGGGCCGAGAATTATATGCCCTTCTTTGCATCACTTGGATTTCCTTGTGTTGCGTTGAGTTTGCAAGGTACAGGTGGTACGCCTACAGTTGAGAAGAATGCAAAGAAGGTTAGAATAGAATCTCATGTAGCCGACTTGGATGCATTTCTTAGAGGATTATCACATACCGATACACATAACTTGGGATTTGAATTGGGAGATAATCCACAAGTTGTTGTATTGGGACATAGCTTTGGGGGGCTTTCAATAATGAAATGGTTAGAGAAATTCTACAGTGAAAGAGAAGATACAGATATCAACAATCAAAATTATAACATCAACCTATGTGGAGTGGCATTATTGTGTAGTGTACCCCCTAGTGGAAATGGACCAATGACTATGCGCTTTCTTAAACGAAGTCTCAAGGATAGTTGGAAGATAACTGCAGGATTTGTACTAAAGAAAGCTATAAGTGACAATGAAATTTGTAGAGCTTTATTCTTCGGCGGCAAAGATGATAATGGAATATCAGATACTGACATAGAACGCTACCAAAGCTACTTTGAACGAGACACGGTGGCTACGATTGATCTGGCGGACTTGTCAAATAAGCTTCCATCCACAAAAATAGAAAAGAAAACAGGTAGCGCACCATTTGCAGCTCAGTTGCCACCGTCTATTGTGATAGCGGCTTGCGATGATTTTGTTCTTGATGAAGAGGGATCAAGAGAGACTGCTCGATATTTAGGGATTGATTCTGGACCTGTCATTATAGATTCTCCTCATGATATCATGCTCGGGGATAAGTGGAGAAATGGTGCTGATGCTATATTAGCGTATCTACAAGGTCTTTAAGATATGCAAAATTGATTGATTACTTAATCATTAATCAATACCTTAAAAAGTCATACTAGTACCCTTGGTTCTAGTATTATTCTTTCGTGGCGGCGGAGGCTTGACGTTAACCTCTGCTGACTTAGGAGGGGACGGTGGAGCCGCTTTTTGTGCTCTTATTGATGCAACTGGGGCTGGTGATGCTGAAAGCAATGGTGCGGCTTGTTGTGGGGGCAAAGTTGACGGCTTTGGAGCCTCAGGACCTGATATGATTGTTGGAATTATTTCTCCCCACCAACTAACCTTATCCTTTCCTTGTTCAATGGCTACATAATCTCCTGGTTCAAATTGTAACAATGTTGCAAGAACGGGCAGGAGGGCACTTCGCTCTGACGAACCGGGTGGTTTTGCTAGATATTCAACAACAACGCTCTTCAAATAATCCATGTTCACTCCTTCTCGTCTATTGACACGAGCTAACTGTTCTACCTCGTCTTCTTTCTTTACAACAGTAATCTCTGCACTAGCAAGATCGCCATCACCTTGCTCGAGCTTCTGTGTCAATGTCTCTATCATTCTATCTCGTATTTCAATCTCTGCAACTGCAGCCGTGTCTCTATTGCTCTGGTTGGCAGCGAGTTCAAATATTCTTCTATCACTCAGTGAGCCCTTATCGACTTCACTTTGCAAGTACTTGTTAGTCTTGCGTAGTTCGACACACTCAGCCTCCCTCTCCTTAATCATCTTCTGTGCAGCAGAACTCTTCTTCTTCATTTGATTCTGAAGATTATCAACTTGTGCCTTGAGAGTCTTGATCATTTTACTCTTTTGCATGACATCCTTATCAGTATTTTGTTGAGCAGCTGCGGCAGTTTCGGCAACCTTACTCTCGGCCCCCTTGACGGCTGCTTCTGCCTTCTCAAGATCTTTTCTTATGGATTCAATTTCTTCATCTTTTTGGCTTAAATCATATGATGTTGCCTCAAGGTTGGCCTTGGCTTCGCTCAAAGAGTCGTTTAAGTCAGCTACCTGCTCTTCTAGCATACCTACCAACGCGGTCCTCTGTCCATGCTTCATTTGATTGGCATCTTGCTCTTGTTTGAGCTTGGATAGAGCACCAGTTGTCTTGGTCTGTTCTAGCTTCAGCATGGTATTCTCTTGCCTGAGCGTATTCAATTCAGACTCAGCATTCTTATACTTGTTAATCATCTTTGATGATCGTTGAAGCTTTTCCTCCATGTCTTTCTTATCCTCTGCCAACATAGTAAGGTTATTCGAAAGAGCTTGAAGTTTACCTGTCAGCTCTTCATTCTTATTTGACATGATATTCTTATCGGCTTGAGCTTGTTTAAGTTCTTGACTCATCTTAGATTGCTGTTCAAGCATTTGGTTTGCACTCTTGTTGGCGGAAGTACTCGAGTCTGCAATCTCCTTCTTGAGAGCTTCAACTTGCTGCAGCAACTTCTTTCCCTTTGCAGTACTATCCCGTAATGCGTTTTGTAATGATTCTCCGTCAGACTTTTGAGTCTCATTCTCCTTGGTCAGATTCTCTTTCGCCGACTTTAGTTTGGCCAACTCGTCCTGCATTTCCTTCAAGTACTTTTCATTCTCTTCTTTCATCGTCTTAAACTTCTCTTCATAGTGCGCCTTGAGATCATCAGCATGCTTTGCCATCATCTTTTGAAGCTTGGTCTTATTAGAGGCATTCTCATCAGCCTGCGCATCTAGTTTCGACTTGTGTTCTTCTCGTATCTTCTCAATCGATGCAGCACAATCATCTCCTACCTTGGTCATCGCTTCATCGTGATCTTTCTTCAATTGCGATATGACATTAGCATGCTCTTCGGTAATCTCCTTCATCTTTTCTTCCAAACCAGATGAAGCTGCACTATTCATCTGTGCCTCATGATCAGCCTTGGATTTATCAATACTAGTCTTTAACTCTTGAATTTCTGACTTGTATTCCTCAACTGTCTTCCTAAGTGCCTCTGTCTCTGTTTCAACTTCAGCAATTTTCTTAGAATGATCTTCATTCAGAGTCTGCATCTTATCTGTAGCTGCCTTCTTGATTTTATGAGCCATTTGAAGTGCTTGTGCTGCCTTCTTTTCACTTGTCTTTAACGACTCTTGGACCGTTTCAAGTTCTTTGTTCTTCTCCATCATTTCATTTGTCATCTTTTCATCAGATGCTTGCCGATCACTATTTACACTTTCTTGAACTGATTTTAGCTTCTCATCGTGAGAGGTTATCATGTCGGCAATCTTATCTTCTAGAGCACGGACCTTTGTCTCGTAATCATTCTTTAATATTGACAAGTTTTCCTCCAATGAGGACTTCTCGGCTAAAACGCTACTCTGCTGCCCTTTTAGCGATGAAATCTCATCACTGAGTGTCTTCGTTTCTTCTTCGTGAGAGGCATTTACTTCTGCTATCTTCTCATTGCACTTTTGGATGTGCTTTGCCTTGGCAGCAGCAATCAGATTAGTTCTCTGCTGTTCCATTTCTTCTGTATGCTTCTGTTTGGTACTCTCTAACTCTTCCTTATGGGATACTGTCAGTTGTTCAATCTGTTCGGATTGGGATGAATTAGCCATTGCCAACATATCAGATTTAGCCTTCTCCAGTTCTACTGCATGTTGTTCGTTGAGCTCGTTGGTAATGCGCTGTATTTCAGTCTGAAGCTGTTGCTCGGATTCAGTCTTTAACGTAGTCAATTCAGTAGCATGTGATTCAGACAGCTGCTTTGCTTTCTCTTCTAATGACGCCTCCATTTCGGAACGCATTTTATCCATTTCGTCCTTGTGTGATCCCTCTAATTCCTTCACCCAAGACGCCTTGACGTTTTCCATTTCATCTTCATACGATTGGTTAAGTTCACTGGTTACACGGTCAACCTCGGCTAAACGTTGCTCCTCCGCTAAAGCCTCAAGCCGTTTAATTTCCTCCCCATATGAAGACTGAAGCTCACTTCTCAACTTATCTAATTCTTGAGAATGCAAGGAGGAAAGCTCTTGAGTCTTCTGTTCAATAGCTTGGGTCACTGATGCGTCCAATTCAGAACGAGCTCGGTCAAGTTCCTCCTTGTGTGAAGCCATTAATTGATCAATCTGTTCATATTGAGACGAATTAGCCATTGCCAGCATATCAGTCTTGACTTGTTCAATCTCGGCAGCGTGTATTTCACTCAACTCATTGGTGATACGGTCGACATCTGCTTTGTGCTGCTCCTTGGCCGCTCCCTGAGTAAATTGGACCCTTTCCTCTGCAGCTGATTGCAACTCGGCTCGTAGTTTCTCCATCTCTTGACTATGAGATGATGATAACTGTTCTGTTGCCTGACTAACGGCCTGAGTTACAGATGCCTCCATCTCAGATCGAACACGAGTCAGCTCTTCGTTGTGGGACGCTATTAGTTGTTCTACTTGCTCGGATTGAGAGCTGTTAGCCATAGCCATTGTATCGGCCTTGGCCTTTTCAACTTCTGCCGCATGCTTCTGAGTCAATTCATCTGTTACATGCTGTACTTCTGTTGCACGTGTTTCCTCAGCCTCAGCATGTAGTCGCTTTATTTCTGCATTCGATGAAGATTGCAATTCATTGCGTAAGTTCTCCAATTCCTTAGTATGAGATGTGGACAAATGCTCTGTGGCTTGGGCCAATGACTGAGCAGCAGATGTTTCCATTTCTGACCGTATCCGATCAAGCTCCTCCTTATGAGATGCTGCCAGTTGCTCTAGTTGTTCATTTTGAGAAGAATTAGCCATTGATAGCATATCAGCCTTGGCTTTCTCCAACTCAGCGATGTGAGATTCCTTCAGTTCGTTTGTAATGCGTTGCACTTCAACATTATGTTGCTCTTGGGCTGCAGTCTGAACTTGTGAAACTTCTTCGTCTGTTGATGATTGCAACTCGGTGCGCAAGCTCTCTAAGTCTTGAGCATGCGATTTTGACAATTCCTCGGTTGTTTTCGCAATGGCTTGGGATGATGATGTTTCCATTTCAGATCGAATTCGGTCAAGTTCTTCTTTATGTGTCACTGCAAGTTGTTCCAGTTGTTCACTTTGGGATGAATTAGCCATTGCCATCATATCAGTCTTGACTTTTTCAACTTCTGTGGCATGTAGTTCCTTAAGTTCGTTGGTAACACGTTGTACCTCTGATGCTTGAGCAGCAGCCTGGATACGCGCCATCTCTTCAGACGATTCAAGCAGTTCGGCTCGTAATTTCTCCATCTCTTGACTATGAGATGATGATAACTGTTCTGTTGCCTGACTAACGGCCTGAGTTGCAGATGCCTCCATCTCAGATCGCACACGTTCAATCTCCTCCTTATGAGATGTAGCTAGCTGATCCAGTTGCTCGGATTGAGAGCTGTTAGCCATAGCCATTGCATCAGCCTTGGCCTTTTCAACTTCTGCCGCATGCTTCTGAGTCAACTCATCTGTTACACGCTGTACTTCTGTTGCACGTGTTTCCTCAGCCTCAGCATGTAGTCGCTTTATTTCTGCATTCGATGAAGATTGCAATTCATTGCGTAAGTTCTCCAATTCCTTAGTATGAGATGATACCATCTCTTCAGCTGATGCGGATATTGATTGTGCAGTAAATGCTTCCATTTCCGACCGTATCCGATCAAGTTCCTCCTTATGAGATGCTGCCAGTTGCTCTAGTTGTTCATTTTGAGAAGAATTAGCCATTGATAGCATATCAGCCTTGGCTTTCTCCAACTCAGCGATGTGAGATTCCTTCAGTTCTTTGGTGGCACGTTGTACTTCAACATTATGTTGCTCTTGGGCTGCAGCCTGAACTCGTGAAACTTCTTCAGATGATGCAGATTGTAACTCAGTGCGCAACTTTTCAATCTCTTCTGCATGAGCTGAGGCCAATTTCTCAGTTGTTTTGGCCACAAGCTGGGATGATGATGCTTCCATTTCTGAACGAATACGTGTTAATTCTTCAGTATGCGATGCCACTAATTGATCAATCTGTTCCGACTGTGAACTATTGGCCATACTCATCATATCTGACTTGACTTTATCAATTTCTGCAATGTGTGAATCCTTCAATTGATTCATCTGTTGCTCCAACTGTGCGGTGTGTTTATCTTCTGCCTCCTTGGTTAGAGTTTTACGAAGGGATTCTATATCTGCAGTATGAGCAGCATCAGCCTCTTCCTGCACCTTTGCAATCTCCTCCTCCAAAACTTTTTTCATTTGAGTTTCAACTTCTAACTTAACCTCTTCACGAACCCTATCCAACTCAGATGATAACTTAGCTTCCTCCTCTGAACGAACTTCATCGGCAGCAAACTGTAAAGTAGATTTACATTCTTCCAATTTAGCTTCATACTCTTCTGATAATCGAGTACGTTCCTCGTCCAACTCGACAGCATGTTTTTGTAACATATTATCAATTGTATGTTTATGTTCATTCTCCAACGTCGTTGTTAACTCAAGAGATGTCGAATTCACGGCTTCCATTTTAGCAGCCATTACTGCCTCGGATAAACGTTCTTCCATCTCATTTGTAGTTTTAGTACGAGCTGCTTCAACGGCCTCCTCGAGTTGTGTTTTGGAATTTAATTGTACCTCCTCCAAGTCGAGTTTATACTTTTCATGAACCTTTTCTAACTCACGTTCAACTGTTTCCTTTAGTTCAGTTTCATGCCGTGTAGTTAATTCTTCCTTTATCTTCTCAACCTCTGCTGTATGGAGTGGTTTCGATTCTAATAGTGAAGTTTCAAGTTCTTGTATACGTTTATCCTTCTCTGCCAATATAGTTGGATCTATCGAAGCTGCTGTCTCCGAAGCCTCATTTGATGTGACACCGTTGCTACTAATACTATTTTGAGCCTCCTCTAATGCCTTCTTGGCATCCTCGGCAATCTTGGCATTACTAGCAGCCTCCTCTCTACTCTTCTTCAACTCTTCTGCAACCTTTGATTTGAACAAATTAACCTTTTCAATATGTCCCTTGAATTTAATCTTTAATCCTTGATTTTCCTTCTTTAATGTTGCAATCTCCTCCTCTGCTGCTGCGGCATTACTACCTTCTGTTGTAGCAGAAGGTGGTTGAGGAGTGGATATGGCAGCTTCAGAAGCAGCCTGTTGAAGAGATTGGATCTTTGTCATTAACATACTAATTTCTTCATCCTTTTGTTTAAGTTCTTCCTCTTTCTTCTGTAGTAGTACTACCTCATCTTCTCCGCCACCACCATTACTACTTACACCAAATCCACCATCCTTCTCTACATTACTTAATGCCTCCTTCATATCCTCTTTCATTCTAGCAATTTCTTTATCCTTCTCTTTTATAATTTCACTCTTAACCTTTTCAATCTGTGCCTGTGATTGTAATGTCATTATTTTGAATTCATTCTGTATATGTTGTAATGTTAATTGAGATTGTTCATCTTTCGTACGGTAGGCTGTTTGTAGTATAATAACTTCATCTGGTGTTGGTACCTCCGCATCCTTGTCTAGCTTACCATCTTTTTGTTCTTGTAATTGTTGAGATTGTTGTTGCAATTTGATACACTTTTCAGTAGCCTCGGCAATAACATTCTCATCTAATATTTCATTCTTAACTAATGCCAATAAACGAGCTTTATCTTTCTCAGTTTGTTTAACCTTCTCGGATAGTTGGATACGACTTTGTGATAAAGCCTTGACACGAGTGTTCATCTTTTTTAATATCTCGAGTAGTTCCTCCTTTGATACATCGTCTGGTGTACGTTGTGCTAATGGTGTAGTGGCTTGTTTAGTTGGAGTGGTGGTAGTATTGTCGGATGGTGTATTTTTAGATGGTGTGGTAGGCGCAGCAGCCTCCTCGTCTTCTTCCACATTTGCTGTTGACTGTTTATTCAATCCACTACCAAGTCGAGACATTAACCCACCTCCTCCGCCGCTATCACTACTACTTTGTGTGCTTTGCTGTTGTTGTTCTTGAAATTGGGCTTGCTGCTGCCTTAACTTCTCTTCCATTTGATTGCCCATATCTTTTAATGAAGCACCGAGGTTTGAGAAACCGCCTGCCCATCCTGAACTACTACTCTTTTTACTACTATTATCTTCTGAGGACATGATTTATTGTAAGTACTTGTATATCTCTTATCTATTTATTATAATACTCTCGTCAGTAATAATTCCTGTTGTTCAATGAAGAAATACTAAAAGTCTGCTTGGTAACTAAAATCCGCCTATGAAATATGATACTCATAGCAATAAATGTACATATAATAATGATAGTGACTACCTCTCTCTCTCTCGATTTATATAATGAGTAGCGTCTCTACTTTGATGATAACAAGCCCTATCATACTTTTTGCAGCAAACGGCAATAAAAAATATGGAGGGTGGTTGCCTTAGTGTTTAATTGGGGGTCTACGTATCGACCTCAAGGGAAATAGTTTATGGCTGACCACTGACCACTTATCTTGGTTAACACTGATAGGGTGGTTAACACTGATAAGGGTCGGTCATCTTACTAATTACTACCTATTCACCTAATGGTTTTGTCATTGTAATAGTAGAGAGAATCGTTGAGGCACAATAAGTGATATGTTATTGCAATAATTCTTTATGTAAGATTCGCTTGTTACATCGTACTAACAACATATATACAATAACCAAAGAATGGCAATACAATCATCAACCACACTCTTATTATTGGTCTGTATTACAATATTATTTATATCAACGAGTAACGCCTTTATCCTAGCCGACGGTAGTTCAAATTATCATATCAATGCTCCAAGAAGTTCACATTTAAACAAAAATTTGCAAATGTCATTGTTCCCCACAACATCCAAGTATCACACAAATCGAGGAGATGGATTAAAACAACATAGAAGGTGGTTGGTAGTTGACTGTGATGGCACATGTACTGAAAAAGATACTACTCCGTTGCTCCCGTATTTAGCTGCTGCATATTGTTCTACCTGTCATCAACGAGATAAAGAAGATGATATATCACATGAGAAAGATTTACAAAACAGATTATCACAATTCAAAGTATTAGAAGATGAATATATGAGACTTCTTGGTGAAACTTACACCAATCTCTTTTCAAATAATGATGAAGAAGAAGTTGAACAACAGTCAATTCATGAAGCACTGCATACATTAGATGATCCCTCAATACAAGTAACAAAAATGGTTAGTGATTCACGACTTTTGGGTGGTTTAGGCCATGCTAGTACACATGAAATAAGCGAGATATTGGATGATCACAAACATAACAATATACAAGTTTCATTGAAAGATGGATGTTCAGATGTCTTAGCACGTATACTATTAAATAAACCAGATGCAGCCGACATGAATCGACAAAGCAGTAATGAACCATTATGCTCAGGTTGGAGTCTTGCAGTACTGAGTATTAATTGGTGTCCGAGTCTCATTGATGCAGCTCTAATCCAACCATTATTAAAGAAACGAAGGAGCATTCTCCAAATTGAGTATTGTGATACTGAGATACCAGTTTGGAGCAATAGAGTTGATGAAGAAGGAGTAGTCCTTTTAGAAGTACCAGGAGCCCTGGCTAAAAGAGACCGTATCAAAGAGCTGAGGCGACATATACATGAAAATGATGAAAGCTCAGGTAGTAGTAGTATCATAATATATGTTGGAGACTCAACAACTGACTTGGCAGCTTTACTCGAAGCCGATATAGGTATCATCATTGGTGAGTCTTCATCAATAATGGCGATAGCAGAGCGATACGGTGTGAATATAATACCATTGAAAAGGTGGGTTAGTTCTGGCAGTATAGAGAGCTCTCGTGAGAAGAAGATACTTTATCAGGTTGATAGATGGAGCGAAATAGATGAGCTTTTGCTCGAAGTTGATCAAGCATAATAATAATATCATGATTAGTTTATCAATCTTTCTTACCAGAGTACAAAAGAAAATCTGCAGTTGCTTCTGCCATTTGCCGCTGCTGTTGTTCAAGTGTTATGCTTCTTATGCCATCTGGAAGAGGGAAGGTTTGCGGTCCATAGTGTGCATATCCACTGTGGTTGCCACCTTCTATCGAGACATACTGTGTATATCCATAATGAGAAGTTCTATTGTTTGCTTCTTCTATTCTTGGTGGCATCTTGGATTCAAATATTGCGGACTTGTCTTTACCAGAGAATTTAGTGCTGTTCACAATGTCATCATTCGTACCGTTGACAACAAGGGCTTCTGCGTTCTTCATTTCTCTCAGTGGTTTACAAGGATACATGCTTTGGTCTGGATAGCTGCCAACTCCCCATAGCACTACTTTCTTAAAGGTCGATGACAATTCATTGGCAACCGCGGCAATGGCCACATGTCCGCCCTAAATTGTGAGAGGGAGAGTGATGAGTATGCAAGTGATGTAATATTGAGTTTCAAGAGAGAGAGAGAAACTTTATCAGTCATACAAATCACGACGAACTTACCATCGAGTGTCCACCTAGTGCCCAGTCCTTCACAGTCCAAGTCCCTCGATTACTACACAATACTGAGTCAGACAGTATATGTAAAACTTCTTCCTTGATTGGATATCCATCAAGCTTGACAATGACTCGATAAGGTTCGTTGTTTGCAACGGCAACCAAGATTCCCATTTCACTCAATCTAGAAGCTATTGGAGCGTAAGCTGTTCTATCGACTAATGCTCCGGGGTAGAAGATTATCCCATACCTTGCCTTGAGTGGCTCTCCCTGTAATCTAAGAGGGTAGTATACATCACATCTTTGCATTCGTTGTGCTCTGCCCTTGGCAATTTTATCTATCAATAAGTTTCTTGCTGATTTGAATGCTTCCTGTCGGTTGTTCAAAAGACCATTAGCAATCTTCTTAGCAAATTGATGGAACATAATGCATGGCACAACTGTGAAGAAAATTGCAATGCCCAGAGCCAACAGGTTATAGTTGTAAGTATTTGATGCTTCTACTACACCTCCCATATATCGTAAACCAACTGCACTTGATAGTCCAGCTAATATAAACAACTTTGTCTTTGCAGATCTAAACATGGTCATTGCAAATGGCCTTGACTGATTGTACAGTTCTTGAAAACTTGGTGATGGATCCTCTGGCAACTGTAAAGGAGGTTCAATTGAGGGAGTTGATGTTGGCTTGGGAGAAATAGGCTGCCTTCCACATCCCATCCCGTCATGTGACAATTGACGTGACTTAGTATGCAATGAAAGAGTTTCTCTATATGCACGTGCTGCATTACTCTCATACTTGTATCGGATATTATCACCATCACTTTCTTTATCATTGCAATGTATATCCAAATAATCACTCCACTTTTGATTGCCTCCATGTAACAATCGACCGTATTGATCATCGGTGAAGTCGTCCATTGTTAAACTTCGAACGAAACTAAGATGTACACCGAGGCCACGGTGTCTACCTGCACAATCGAGACATAGGAGTATACCATACGTGACGCTGAGAGCATTTTATAAAACAAACACATAATGTGAGAGTGATGAAAAATGTTATGATAAGAAGATAGAATCAGATATCATATGACTCACCTCACCCAATCTGGGTTGGATGTTGAATTACATTCGAGACATACATCATTGCATGGTAAAGATCGAAGAATAGAGATCTGCTCATGAGATAACGGGCGAGAGGTCTGTGGTGGAGGATATGTTCCTGACATATCGTCGACCTCTTCTCTACTACTATCACCTCCTGGTCTCTTCTTGGCCCCAAAGCGATCGTAAGGATAGTAGCATTTAATAATACTATCCACCATGCTGATGTTGAAGATGATGCACAACAATTTGCGTGGTGTTTGTTTCTATCCACCGCCTTATTTACTGCGATTTATTAGTTCATAACAGAGCCATTTCTAAAAAATGGAGCAAGTTCAACTGACGTGTTCCTGCAGATGTCATAGCAGATTGTTGACTTGAAGTCTTAGCGATACCTCTGTCGCATAGTATGTACGAGGAGGTACGAAATGCTTACATGTGGAATGCCGACTTCCAGCAATGTTTGGCCATCAAGTGGCACCTCAGAGATGTAGGCTTACTAGAATAGTAGTTGATTGGCATTGTATAGGTGCATAACAAGTTGATGAACACTCCCACAATATTTCTAGGGCCTTCTGTCATACTTTTACAGCCACATTGGGGCAGATTTCTTGCCTCAGATTTTGATTTCTGCTGGCTTTCAGGCAATGTTTGGCCATCAAGTGGCACCTCAGAGATGTAGGCTTACTAGAATAGTAGTTGATTGGCAATGTATA
>Ga0214478_101048_pt1 | contig 14847 bp, 11 predicted proteins | sample M1_20Mar14CPVII9_2_FD_178001 | JGI IMG/M metagenome (GOLD analysis project Ga0214478, IMG submission 178001) | Marine eukaryotic communities from Monterey Bay, California, United States - M1_20Mar14CPVII9sort6BwellD7 | ecosystem: Environmental > Aquatic > Marine > Unclassified | place: USA...
ACAAGTTTCCAATCTTGATTCGATGATTCAACATCCTGGGTACAAGTTTCATTATTAACATCATAATATGGAAAGTGTTGGTTTGAAGGAAGAATCGCTTAGTAGAGACTACAAAGACTACGAAGCATGGAGAGAAACTTTTAAATGCTTAGCAATTACTCGTCATAACGATGATGGTATTGTTGACGGTGTAAAGGTTTGGGAGATGGATAATGCTTTGAGATTTGAAGATTACTTCAACCCTACCGTGTCGGTTCGTCAAGTCGTGACTTCGACTGGTCCAGTGCAGCGAACTATAGCTAGTGAGGCAATGAATGTAGATACCGATCCAATCCTTGCATCAAGTGGACCGAACAACAATCTAGCGTTTAACTGGATATACAGCAACAACGGTGTACGAGTTGTCCTGACTGATGTTGGACATCACTCTAAAACGCTTAGTGCCGATCCTTCTGATGACGACGACTCACATGGACTTGGTAACTCGTTTGGCACTGGAAGTTCATCCTGGAGTCATGACGCTTCGGTTCTACAAGACGATTGCGCAGGCACGAGTTGCAAAGTACAGGGAAGTGACTTTGGTAATGCTTTCAATATCCCAGCTCCTTCTATTGAAGATCATTTTGACAATCCTTTGCCAAAATATGGTAACTATGGCTTTTACATTTCGTCGTTGGCTGATGATGGTGCTTGTCCCATCTTTCGCATAGCCGAAGGAGTTCCGACACTCAGTCCTTCGCATCCACTACGAGATATTATACACAAGGATGATGACGATCAATACCCCTGCCGTGAATCAATTGAATCAGATATGGCAGGACGTGTGATTGGTTTGACGGAATCCTTCTGTGGCTTCTGCCCTTGGAAGCGAGTAGACACCAATTGCTATCAACGAGTTGCAACACTGGTACAAAATAATGACATGACACAGGTAGAAGCACGTCAAAGCTTGTTAAATAAACGACAATGTACTGTACCAGAAGACGATGCAACCTTATTGGAAGAGATCAAGACTCAAATTGAAAAGATTCCGTACTGTGGTAATGTGCCAGGTACGCCTGGTTCAAGACCGCCTACTAGTCAACCAACAACGACAAGTCCAAGCACTTCACCTAGTAAACAACCGAGTAAGAAGCCGACAAATGAGCCATCAAAGAAGCCCACCAAGAAGCCGACACCAAAAGTAAGTATGAGTCATACATGATATGTGTGTTTTGTGATATTGATTACTAATACTAACGAGTTCATATCTATGATAAAACAGCCAAGTTTGTCACCAACTCCTAGACCCACACCAAACGTAAGTGTTTGTATATGTTCATGTATTCTGTTTCATATCTTGATTCTATACTAACGAATGATAAAATTTGCCAGCCAACGACTCCAAAACCAACAATCTCTCCCACTACATCTAGCCCAACTGATAAGCCTGTTTGCGATGCATCATATGATGACTTCCATTTATGTGTTGCACTTGATATGAGTGGCTCGGTTTGTAATCAGGGCACAGGCTTTGAATGTAAAGATTGCCTACCCGAATTGGTATGCAATGATGGAATGACTGAATTGTTATCAACCTCTTGTTGTAACAACTTTCAACGAGTGATAGATTTTACCAAAGATATTGTGAATTCAATGTCGGATATTGAAGTTGACCAGAAATACTCGATTGTTGGTTTTAGTAATAATGCAAATGTAGCTGTCGGTATGACAGATTCAGAAGAGGCAATAGCAGTATTGGACGACTTAGTATATTCAGGTGGTAAGACGAATCATGCTGCCGCTATCTACAGTTGCCGAGGTGCAATGGGATCAAACTATGATGAAGGCTTGATACTTCTTATTACAGATGGTGATCCGTCTGAGCCAGAAGATTCGCCACAGACAACTGCAGAATTAGCCGCAGAAGAAGCCAAAGCAGCGGGCATTAACATCGTTCCAGTTATGATCATACCGCAGTTTGTAACACTCATTCCACAGCCACTCAAGTATCTTCAGGGGATTAGCAGTGACGGAGAAGTTTTGAGTGTATCTGACTTTGATGCTTTGGATAGTATACAGAATAGTTTACTTGGACAGCTGTCGTGTCAAGTTTGATGGGGAGTATGATAAGGCAGGATACCTTAAACTAAGACTAAGGAAGATGATATACTATTGAGATAATGGAGTACTAGATCTCTCTTCTTACAAAGACTTGTTCCTTCAACATTGCAATAAGACATCTGCTATGAATCATCACAGAGCTGATCACCTTCTTCCAATGGAGTGATGTTTTGCACTACTTACTATTCATGCCCAAGACATTTTTCCTTCCTAAGTGGAGTTTTCATCATTTAAACATGAAAACTTGATGGACATTGATTATTGATCATAATATTTATCATCGATATATTATCATCGATATATCATCGACCATCGATATGATATGTTTGTGTACATATGGTGATAGATGTTAGATTGTGATGTGAGTGGATGGACATAATATGATGTATCATTACCGGCGAAAGTGTATGCAAATCTATCGACGAACCCTATCATCAAAAGCAACAACAACACATGATGGGTATAAATCCATAGGCTCGTTTCATTCAGACAATATAGAAGACCTTATTCGTATACCAAACGATCAATATATTTCTCCAGAGTTACCATTTGATACATCTAAAGAGTATAGTCTTTCGCAGCATGTACCATCAAATCACTCCTCAACAATACCATTTGCAAATACACAACAATACAAGAAACAATATACAAATCTAGATAGGTCTTGGGCATTCTTAAACCATGGTGCATTTGGATTGGCATTAGATGTTGGCCTACAACGTTCAAACTCTTGGAGATTATTCTTAGAAAAACAACCATTGCGGTACTTTGATAGATATTTGTTAAATCATTTGGTACATAGTACTAGAAGTTTAGTGGACTTTGTTTCTGATAATGATGAAGAGTATAATAGCACAATACGAGAAGGTACAGCATTATTACAAAATGTAACTAGCGGTATGAATGCTGTGATAGGTGGCCATGCACGTACGAAGAAGAATGGATTGGTATTCTATTATGATATCGGATACGGCAGTACAAAGAAGATAGCACAAACGTATCATGGAGAGAAGACAATTAGTATACCATTTGAGAAGGAGTATTTGCCACAATTACAAACCATCAAATCATCATTTAATAGAGATGAAAATGATTGGAATGAAAGAACAGCAGAGATTTACATTCGTGCATTAGATTCAACAATCCATAAACTTATCAAAGACAGAGGAAGAACAGCAGTTCATGATTCACTACTAATACTTGATCATATTACGTCCAACACGGCAATACATACACCGATTAATGCAATTGCCAAACATGCAAAGGAAGAATATGGAATGTTAATTTGTGTCGATGGGGCGCATTCACTATTAAGCTTGTCATTAGATATGAGTATAATTCTATCTTCTTCTCCTTGTGATAGTAATGGATATGTTGACGTTTATTTAACAAACTGTCATAAATGGTTGTCAAGTCCTCGAGGTGTTGCTACTTTGTTTTGTACCAACGAAGAGATACGAGATACGATATTATCACAACCAGCGGTGGTTTCACACGGTGTGAATGATGGATATCTAAGCCGATTTATTTGGAATGGATGTCGAGACTACTCCGCGGCATTATCATTACCTGTTATCTGTGATTATTGGAAGAGTGCCAATGTTGATATTGTTTGAGAAGCAATGCAACGAAATCTAAATGAAGGAGTACGAATACTCGTTTCTCAATGGCATGGAGTGGATGAATCAAACAACTTGGATGATTTTACACTAGTTCCCCTTGACATGCATGCACCTATGATGGCATTAGTCCGGTTGCCAGATGATATATCTGGGAAAGGAAGTAAAGAGAGGAAGACATCGACTGATGCTAAACGGCTTCAAGACTACTTGTATGATAACCATATTGAAGTGCCGATAAAGTGTATCAATGGCATTCTATTTACAAGAGTATCATGCCATGTGTACAATGAGGTCAGAGAGTATGAAAAGCTAGCTGAAGTTGCTTTGAAATATAAACAGTAGTCTAAAAATAATAGTAGTGCATAACTATACTTTCTATAACATATAAAGTTGTGCACTACTACTCTCTACACCGTTGCTCCTTCTCTCTCTAGTACGAAGCTTGTACCCATAATGCCAATAGAACTCCGATGAGAAGTCGATTCGATTGCATAACACATCTTTTTGGGGACCTCATCATTACAACCTCTGCCTCGCCTTTACTCTCATCTTCTACCAAAGAAGGAGGCTCCTTGCCAAAGTAACTATCATAAAGAGGAGTAGAAGATTCGGTCTGATCCACTAATGAAGTGAATTCCAATTCAGGCAGTGAACCATTACTATCCAGTCCATAGAAGACATCATGAAGAGGTTGGCCATTCGATTGACAAGATTCTTCTCCGTTAATAACTTCTTGACCATAGAAGCAGTCATGAAAGTTTTGAGCATCTTCATTATCCACACATGCATCGATCAAGGAAGATGTAGATTGAGAAGCTGATTGGTTGCTTCCATCATGTCCGAAGTAAACATCATGCAATGGCTGTACAAATGACTCGGTATCACTGGTCGTTGGGGATATGACAGTCTCTTCTTCACAATGGAATGACCCACCAGTTGAATGGACACTCATGTCGTCGTCATGTAGTAAAGTATCATCCGCCTTCTCTTTGCTGCTAATGGTAGACTCATGTTCACCCTTGTTGTTTTGTGGATCAACAACTACTGTTGCCTCATCGCGTTGAGATCGAGTTGCACTGTGACTCTTGGAACCACGAGAAGCACCACTCTTGGAATGACGAGAAGTATTGACTGAGCGGAGACTTGTACGTCGTTTGTCTCGACTGGAAGATTGTACAACTTTCCTTGGCTCAATACTACTTCTCAAGGTTGAATCACTTTCAGCCTCACTCTTAGCCTTGTGAGAAGGGGTATGGCTGACGCCACTGCCAAACTTCTTTCTAGAGGAATACTTTTCCAACAACTGAGAGTTGTTGTTCTTTCTAGCATTTGGAGTTTTGGCGTATGATCGTACTCCGCATCCAAAAAGAGAGTTACTATCATCTAACAAATCAACATCATTCACCTTGGCAGGCTTTACTAACGGCTTTAGATTGAGCGAGACTCGTCTATTCTTTGTCGATGAGGAAGAAGAAACAGCGTTGCTTTTAGAAGTGGTAGGTTCATGAGAAGCCCTTCGATTCGACTTCTTGAGTATTGACTTCGTCTTTCGTACTTGAGGTGCACTCTTGGGGGCTTCCACGGCTTCCAAAGTGACCTCACGACGAAGTGGTTTCTTCTTCATGTGACTATGCTTCGAGGTTGAAACAGTAGTTGGTAGTTTCTTCATGCTTGGCTTGGTAGTTGTAACGGCTGGTAGGCTGTGACGATGCTTACGTGTGACTTTGTCCTTTGTAACTTTATGAAGAAGACCAACATTGCCAGTGCTATTTCGTCGACGACGGTGTGCATTCGTTCTTCCTGGACGTGGACCTAGAAGAGATTCATCAATGATATCATCTTCCACGATAACTACCTTCCTATTCTTCAAAGAGCGACGCCAATCACTCACTGACATCCTTGAGGGGAGAGGCTGACTACTTTGATTATTATTAGTACCACCACTATCTTCCGCCACCACTAATGGTTGAGAATTGCTATTGATTGTATTGCCAACTGATGTAATCTGGGTAGTTTTGCGGTTCCTCTCGAAGTCTTCATATGCCGCCGTGAGTGTTTCAGCTGTTAAAAGCTTCTTTCTTCCAACTTCGTTGCTTTGTTCGACCTCAGTTTGTTGACCCTGATCTTGATCAATAGGACTAGGCGGTTCATCATTTGTATCTCCATTATTCTTGATGTGATCAGCATCTGATTCATCTTTATTTGGGCTCTGATCATCTTGTTTGTCAACTACTTTGTTTGCTTTTTCGACTTGAATCTCTGGCTCGTCGACTTCGAAAGGATCACGATCACCTCCACCAAAGGACATTTCCTCCTCCTCCTCCTCTTTATTGCTACCTTGAGCACTTTGTTTATCATTTCGTAACACATCACTAATATTCGGTTCCTCGTTGTCATCACCAAGAGAAGAAGGTGGGTTCACTACTTTTGCATCTTCTTGTTCATTTGCATCTTGATCTTTTTCGTATGAAGAAGTAGCCGATAAATCATCAGAGCCTGCATGATCTTTGCTCACTACAGATGAGGCTGATATTTCCTCTTCCTCGTCATCACCTTCATCATCTTCAGATAACACATGGTCGGAGGCTTCATCGACTGGTTTCTGTGAAGAGACTACCTCCTTCTCATCATCATCATCATCCACATTATCATCTGGCTCCTCGGCCTTAGTGGTTGGTACTCTAAACTTCTTCTGAACCTTGTCCTTTTCAATGATAGTTCCAGGCAACTGATAGTTTCGTTTGAATGGATACTCCATAAATCGTTCCATGATTAATCCACTACCTGATCCTAAATCTGCTTGATGATCACTCAACATTGACGTTGTAAGCCCCATGTTTTGTGTTGATGCCTCGAGTTGTCGAAAGATGACTGTAACGCATATAGATATACAGATGTTGGAAATCAATCACCGCCCACACAAACAAAACATAACAAAACAAAACAAAGAGACAACTTACCATCAATTGCAGTAACTCTAAACTTTGCATCATGTTGAATGAGAAAAGAGTACTTATTGTCGAAACTTAGTTTGCACGGGAAGAGTACACCCAAGTCAGTTTCATCGTATTCTCCTCCTCCAACAATCTTGTGTAATCCGTCTTGAATTGCTCGTCTGCCATTAGTACAACCCGCTAACAATGATCTAGTCATCTTATTCGCCTCATTTGTTGCCTGTATTGTCATAATAGAAGATTGATAGGGATTTAGAGGTTCGAATGATATTGTAAAAGGACAACTGTGCAGTGATGTGTGAACATGTACTTACCGCGGATGATGACATAAAGCCACCAAAGGTAACCAGTGAAAGGCAACTTAGAAAAGAATCATTTGTCACCTTCCCACCATCTACACAAAAGTCGGCTTCATCTTCTGAAAGTACTCCTTGTTTTACAAAATCATCAACTCGATTAGAAGATGTGTCCAATAAGGAAACAGTAAGACCGTTTGGAGATTCCTCTTTTCCAGTGTAATATGTTTCAAGTGAACATGACGATGCGGTGTTATGACGTAGAGAGAGTCGAAGTGAATTCAATTCACCTTCATCTTTTTCGTCTTCTTCCACGTTATCATACAATAGATTCGTTTCCCACTTTCCTGACATGACTACCCCAGGAATCTCAAGGATACGTCCACGATGGGGTAGTGAGTTATTGTCACATTCTTCTTCTTCCCCTCCACCCATTCCTTCAATCAATCCCCAATGAACTTGATCTTGATATCCACCACCCTCCTCTTCTTGGCCAAATGAAGGAACAGAGAACTGAATGGAAGTTCTTGGCCTCTTCTTGCTACTACTACTACTACTGGCAGTAGATGGGAGTGTAGCCTGAGTATCAGAAGACTTTCGCTTCTTTCGGGCAGACTTTGTCCGAGGCTTTGTAACAGTCTTGGTCTTTTGGGTTGGTGGAGGAACATGAACTCGAGGAATAGTATTAGATCGATCACCAAACGCCTTCCTCTTTGCCGGACGTTGATCCTCCTCCTCTTCTTCTTCCTCCATACTCTTTTCGTCGGATGATGGAGCCAATCCATCATCATTAAAACTAAATCCATCCCCACCACTACCGAAATCCCCTTCATCTTCTTCTTTGCACTGCCAATCATCTCCTTCTTTATCATCATCTAACTCATTCTCGGGGAAGAAATCAAATGGTGTCTGACCAGCACGTGCCTCCTTGACAAATCGACGGACCAATCTATCATGTTGAGTACTCAAACTAGTGTCCAACGTGAGTAGTGGACGCTTCTTCTTATCACCAGAAGCACCACTACCCTTATCATCAGCCAACATTGGCCGAGTAGATGTGTACATACTTACACCCCTAGAACTTCGACTTCCAGGCAAACGCCAATGTCGAAAACCAAATTTACTCGTCCAATATGTACCCTTGACATTGGCACAATCTTGTTGAATTACTAAATCACCATTCTCAATCAAATAATCATTTGTATTACTACTACTAAAATTCTTATCAGTAATTGAATCACCATAATGTATAGTAGCATGATATTGTATTGCCGTGCCATTATTTGATTTGGCTAATGTAAGTAACTCACGTTGATTTAATCTATTATTATTACTTCCTGATGGTATGTGTAGTACATTGTGTGAAGATGATTTAGTACGTACGATGATTGATTTCTTAGTTGGTAATGGAGCATGATAGGAAGAGGATGTACGTTGAGACTTTTTTGTAAATGGATTCTTTGTAGTGATGATGGTCTTTTGTTGGATGGAGGAGGTTCTACTACTACGATGATGTTGCTGAGTTGTTGTATTATCAATAGATTCTCTCCTGTTCTTCTCCCGTCCATCTTTCTTAGCAGCAGTAGAACTTTGTCCCGCCGACTTGCTCATTCTTCTAAGTTCTCCCGATCTACTACGTTTCTTAGATTGTTCTTCTCCCTGCTTCTGTGCTTGCTTTGATTTATCCTTACCACTAGTACTACGATGATCCTTCTTCTTATCTAATGCTGTATTATTCTTGTTAGTATTAGAAACAGCACCCTCTCCCCCCATTCCATATGAAAGACGTTTCCTTGTTGATGCTAATTCATTATTCTTTTTCTTGGTATTGTTATTGGTATCATACTCTCCTTCATTGAATGACAATTCACCCCCATCATTAATAACAGTATCATGATGATCATTTTTAGCAGCAGCAGCAGCAGCTAATGTATACCTATTCAAATATCCACCCTTGAGTGCAGTAGGTTGTGTTATTGAGCTCATCCCCTTACTAATACCAGTATTGTTATTGTTTATATTATTTTGCTGTCTACTACTAGTGGTACCCACTAATTGTTGATCCTTGGGTGTTATATTCTGTTGTTCTTTGATACCAATTTCCATTGGTATACGTTTATTATTAGCATTAGTAGATAATAATATAGATTGTACTTTGGTATTATTATTCCTTCGACCAAATGCCTTCTTCCTCTTACTACGATTTTGTTGATTATTGGTAAGGGTGGATGTAAATTTACCCGGTTGGAATGTAAGTTCTTTAGATGTCATATTATTTTATGGTAGATGTATTGTATATTATGTATTGATTGATATTGTGGAATTATTAATCCAGCTGGGGTACGATATTGTACGAAGAGGAGCAATCAACGTGCTTTCGAGTTGAGTTATGTTCGATTGAATTTTGGGGTGTGGGAGTCGTGGTAATAAGCACTGTGCTTCCTGTTATTTAGCCTAATAATAGGAGTCTATTGACACTACGTTCATCATCAGTATTACCGTGGCTATTAAATCTTCTGCCTCTCCTACCATCTGCAATCACTATGTACAGATAACCAAGCAAAGCAGAAAAAAACTGATAACGGTGAATAGCCAAATTTACTATTTACTCACAGATCAAGATCTTTATCGTGTTGGTCTCTCTCTAGAGAGTGTTTATTGAGCCGAAGATATGGGATGCTGTTCGAGTATACCACATACCAAACGTCGATATCGTGATCCAGCTGATCTTGATGAGATCTATGTAGATGAAAATAATGAGGAGATTATATTACCCATGAGAGAGTTTGGTAATTATCGGGCTGGATTAACAAACATCGTACCAGACGACATTGATGGATTACCATCAACTCATTTATATGCACATTTAGCTACTGATCCTGATACTTTGTTGTATGAGGCAGAAATTGATCAGGGTAGAGCATTTCGATGTATTCGACCTTGGGTGAGAGAGAATGACATATATGTTTGATGTTTGATGTATATCTAATTTGCAATTATACTTACAGCACTTGTCTTTTTTTGCAGTTCTTGTTTTACATTTGCCCTCATATGTGGGCGTATCTATTAACGAATACTATAATGGGTGGTATTGGAAAGTGTTTTCAAGAATGTTCATGTGACGAATCACTTTGTTGGTTGAGAAAAGAATACAGTACCAGGACATGGTTTCGTGTCTACCCGAATAGAATAGAAGTCAACTATCCAAAGGTTAGATTCTTTGGATGCTTAGGTTGTGGCAGCTGGAATGGAGATCAAATAACATCACATCCATTTGATCGAGGAGCATTCGGTTTCCGGCCAGTCAGATGTGGTGTTAGAAACTATTTATGTTGTATATGGAATGTATATGGAGGTGATATGGCAAGACAAAGATGTCAATGTAATGGTTCATTATGGCCAAGGTTCTTTGATTGTGGAGGTAAGGAACGAAAGGATATATAATGCTTTGCTGAAAGGTATATATACTAACGAACATTCTTGTACATAATATTTTAGGCTGGTGGTGTGACGAATGGTGCTGTGACATATGTTGTTGCACCTATCGATACCCCGGGCTGGCAGATGCCGATGAGACTTCAATAGCGGCAGGAATAGCACTCCAATCATATTACGAAGGACGAGTATTGACACGAGATGACTTGAACAAATGTGTGCAATACTGGAGAGATAATATAAGTGAAATGTCTGATCCGGTCGGTAGGAAAAGAGACGTTTGTTGGTAAGTTGTACATATAACTTTTGACTTGCTTACTCTTGTGTATCATATGGCTTTGCTATTAATCTCTTGCTAATGATATCATCTCTATTCATATGATTGCATACACAAATAGTGAACCATTTTCTATCCCATGTTGCACGTGTAGTTGGTGTTATGAACATGTATGCAACGCAAAACGGAACAATCCAATAGAGGAAGATGACCCACACAATACAGTTGAATGGATGGAGGTGTACAATCAACATGTTGAGCTACGAGAGAAACAAATACATACATATAAACAATATACAGGCCCAGTACGGAAGAGTACAGTTTGTAGAGCAGCGGGATGTAGACGAGTCTTTGGTAGACGAGGACTTATATTCTGTACGGAAGGATGTTGTGAATCATCTTTTAAGAAGGGCGATCCTGCTCCCCCATTTAAATATCGGGATATTGATGATGAGAATGATGCTTCGGTGATATTGCAAAGAGTGTTGGGTGATCCTCCTATCAATGTTGCATATCGAAGATGGCAACGGGATGATAATACTGATGCTGATGCTGAAGAAGAGATGAAGGTAGTCATGCACCATTCACACCTCTCAGAAAGTCAAGGGTAACAAATACCCATACCTTAGATAAGATAAATGAATAAACAGATAATATAGAGACGATCCAGATATCAGATAGACGGAAAGCAGATAATTAAGGCAAACAAGCTCCTTCTTGTACGGCCGTCTTCGTGATGGTCTGTCTTTGCAAAAAGATACCGACCAACCATTTTTTATTCGACTTGCATTTTGCATACGATAGCAACTTTAGAGTACTATCTTCTCTATTCATAATATATAACCATGGTAAAGAAGAAGCCATTCATCGATAAAAAGTCCGCCTCAGTCTATCACGTCGTACGTCGTTCACAACGAGATGTCGGCACCGAGGCCACCTCCGAAACATTATCAGACTTTGTTTTAATGCCAAGTCCTGATAATGATAATCGTCAAAACAATAAGACTACTGCATCTACAAGTGGTGTTGTTACTGAATCAATATCAAGAGAGGAATATAATGATATAAAACGCAATCCCAAATCAAACAAAAAGATAGACTTTAATACAATTAAAAATCATATCCAAAAAACAAACTTACATGATACACAATCAACAACGTATTCACAATATACTAAACCAATATCATCAAGTGGTACCTACCTCTCATCAAACATATTACACGAAGAAGATGCAACAAACCTATCAAAGTTATTTACAGACAATACAAATAATGAATTAGACACAGCATTAACAGAAGCAATGGCAGTACATGAAGCTGATAGAATGTTAGATTCAATTGCATTAACTACCGATTGTTTAGATGATGATATCGAGGAAGCATTGTTTAACTATAATGAAGATGAATTTGAGGAAATATTGGATGATTTTTGTTTCACTGCCAATTTGGAAGTGTTGGATACTGATAATAATACTGATAATAATGGAGGTGGAGGAGGAGGGGAGTTTAATTATGAACAGCATATACAACAATTAATGGAAAAGGCACGTAAGTTAGATGCAGGTGAGTATGATAATGGTGGTCGTGCAATGGATGAGGAGGAGGCGAATTTCTTTGGAGGCGTCGTGCCATTGCATGGACGTATTGAAGAGGAAGATGATAATAGCGATGATAATTTTAATTATGATCAATATGGTCAAGAAGAGGAAGATAGTTTAGATCGTGAGTTTAATGGACAAGATGAAGAAGATAATGGAAACAACAATACAGCATCAGCAGCGGTGGCGGCAAAACTAGGAGATGAAGAACAACGTATACTATGTCAAAAGTTCGAGGAGGCATTACTCGAATATGATTCCGACGATCTTGGAGATTTAGATGAAGAATGTGAAGAAATAGTCGGTGATCGGCCATTGGAAGGTGATGTCCAACTTGAGGCGGCATTAGATGAATTCTTAACAGATAATCAAGATGATATATTGATTGAGGGTGATAAGGCATTAATGCGGGGTATACCCAAGCATGTTAATAAACGAACGGGCGGGAGTGGCTACTCGGCGTTGGTTGGTACTAAAATGGTCAATGCTGATCAATTACAGCAGGAGAAGGATACATTATTAATCAATATTGAAGAATCAAAGAAACAAATGCAAAAGGATTTAGCAGATGCTGATGCAATATTGGCAAATCCGGAAGTTGATTTACCACCCGAGGAGGTATTCATCGATGGTAAATCCTACTTTACAGAAACATCACGGAGTCAATGGGATTGTGAAAGTATATTATCAACGTATTCTAATTTGGATAATAATCCTGTTGTTATTGGTAGGAGGAAGAAGAAAAAGAAGAAGAAGAAGACGATGAAGAATGAGAATGTCAGTGGTGATGTCATACCGGAGGATGGACCCGTTAAAATTCAACTATCAAGTAAAACTGGATTACCATTAGGTATTTTCAATAACATTGATGAACAATCACCTGAACAAGATGATGATAATGATTACTACTACAATGACGAAAGCGAGACATATATAAGTATCAACCGCGGCGAGGCACGAGACAAATCGGAAACAAAGTTGGAAAAGAAACAACGCAAGGTTGCTATTAAAGAAGAGCGTAAGATCTGTCGTATGCAAAAGAAGATTATGAAGGAGGCATTTAAGGAAGAATTTATGAAGAGAGGACAGGATGTGATTGATAATGATGTTGGTGGTAGTACTGTGTTTCGATTTTAGAGTAGAGAGAAGTACGGATAGTAGAATGTTTCTTGGGGGAGGTAATAGGAAGCCTATGATAAGTTTAAATGTATACTAAGAATACGAGCAAGCTTTGTTTATAATCACAAGCAAAGAGCCTATTTACGCTTAGTGACCAATGACTGAGAAGAGAAAGATTTATCCTTTGGTTATAAAGATACCCTTCAATTTGTGTTGGCCCTGTTGCTATGCATTCCAGCGGCGCGGCAATCGAGGGCAATCGCCATCTAACCATGAAGTGCTCCTGGGTATTATCTCGCCAGTATCATTTAATTGTGCAGAGTATAATTGCAATTGCTTTACTCCAATATACCAGGCTACAATTAATAGACCCCAATAGATACACATACACATAATTGCAATAATGAATGAAACAACAATATTATTAGCAGGTGGTGACCCATCAGCCAAACCTGACTTCTTGGCTACAGTTGAACCAATACTACCGAAGCAATTACCATTTACATTACCATTTGAATTGATATTTGATGGTTATACAAGAGAATCTTGGTCATCGGGAAGCAGCAAGGTTACTAGTATTAGTGATACACAAAGTAGTGATGATGAATGGCAATCATGCTATCTAATTAGTACCGACGGTAGAAATAGATTACCAGGATTTCTACAATACCTACAAGGTCGTAAAAAGGCTGCAATATGCAAATTTAATGATGATGCATCGAGTAATCTATTAGTTGTGCCATACGACCCACCGCCACTTCCACTTGACAAGCTACCAAATGGTATTGATATTAATCAAGTATTGTTTGTCAGATATTTGAGAGATAAGAATATGCTAAAGAAGAAGGGTAGAGATGACGGTAATGCTGCAAAGATGATTGAGCAACAAAAGGTATTAGAACAACAAAAGAAGGTGCAGCAGCAGCAGAAACTAATACAACAGCAGAAAGAGAAGCAGATGAAGATACAGCAGCAAAAGATAGTACCGATACAACAAAAGAAAACACCAATAGCAACAGCACCACCTTCCTCATCTACCAATAAGAAAGTAGGTGGAGGTAGTGGCTTACTCGGCAAGCTATTAGGTAAACAACGCAAAACTGAAACCCATCTTGACCTAGTCCGTGGAGAAAAGAACTCCTCTGACACATTTGATCCAACATCAGGTGCCGCGGGATGTATAAACGCATTTCGTACCAAGATATCAACTGAATTAGAACAATTCAAATCGAATCCAACCATGCATATACACAAAATTACAATCTCATTATCCGAGTTAATACGATCGGTACCAACATCAGATAGAGATAAGGTAACATTAGATGTATTCAAATTTACTGTTTATGAACAAGTAGAAGAGGTCGGTATGGATAAATGGATTGCAGCGAAAGAACCAACTGAGTATTTCATGGATGAATGTATCATTAATGTATACAAGGAAGG
>Ga0214478_101049_pt1 | contig 14842 bp, 10 predicted proteins | sample M1_20Mar14CPVII9_2_FD_178001 | JGI IMG/M metagenome (GOLD analysis project Ga0214478, IMG submission 178001) | Marine eukaryotic communities from Monterey Bay, California, United States - M1_20Mar14CPVII9sort6BwellD7 | ecosystem: Environmental > Aquatic > Marine > Unclassified | place: USA...
TGTTGAATAGAGGTTGTTTGGCAATGTATAGGTGTATAACAAGTTGATGAACACTCCCAGCATGATTGTAAGTCCACCCATCATACTTTTACAGCCACATGTTGGCGGGTTTCATGCCCAAGATCTCAATTTCCTGCCGACTTTCAGGCAATGTTTAGCCATCAAGTGGGGGTATAGCAGCATGTAGGTTGTTGAATAGAGGTTGTTTGGCAATGTATAGGTGTATAACAAGTTGATGAACACTCTTAGCATGATTGTAAGTCCACCCATCATACTTTTACAGCCACATGTTGGCGGGTTTTATGCCCAAGATCTCGATTTCCTGCCGACTTTCAGGCAATGTTTGGCCTCAAGTGGGGGCATAGCAGCATGTAGGTTGTTGAATAGTGGTTGTTTGGCAATGTATGGGTGTATAACAAGTTGATGAACACTCCCAGCATGATTGTAAGTCCACCCATCATACTTTTACAGCCACATGTTGGCGGGTTTTATGCCTCAGATCAGGAATTTTTTTTGATTTCCTGCCGACTTTCAGGCAATGTTTGGCCATCAAGTGGGGGTATAGCAGCATGTAGGTTGTTGAATAGTGGTTGTTTGGCAATGTATGGGTGTATAACAAGTTGATGAACACTCCCAGCATGATTGTAAGTCCACCCATCATACTTTTACAGCCACATGTTGGCGGGTTTTATGCCTCAGATCAGGAAAAAATTTCGATTTCCTGCCGACTTTCAGGCAATGTTTGGCCATCAAGTGGGGGTATAGCAGCATGTAGGTTGTTGAATAGAGGTTGTTTGGCAATGTATAGGTGTATAACAAGTTGATGAACACTCCCAGCATGATTGTAAGTCCACCCATCATCTCATTAAGGTTTTGAATAGGCATATTGCACTTTAATGAGATGCTCCATTCTAGTGTAGAGCCTGATAGAGTAATAAAGATAGTGTAAAAAAGTATTTTTGGCTAGTGACCTTGTACTGATTGATATTCTATACAATGTGGGTATTACAACCATTGATGCCCTAATTCCACATCTTTATTCCTGGGCATAACATATGATTGGGATCATACAAACGTTTGGCAGCCCGCAGCTTCTCCCAAGTGGCTTCTCCAAAATGATTTCTCCATTCAGATCCCCCAACTTCACTTGTTATTGTGTCATAGCTGTACCTTTTACCACCAAGAGAATTAGATAGACGATACAAACTTCTATGGTGTTCACGGATATCATTCATAATCGTCTGTGGCGAATCACCAGTCTCTCCTGGTACAACCGAGCCTAAGAACAAGAGGAAGAAAGAGAGTTCACTATCATCTGGAAGAGGACACATTGATACATCATGTCCTTTGCTCAAGTTTGTGTTAGACTTCAAAGGCATGACTAATATCTCATTTAAATGATCAGTTCCGCGCTTTGGTGAGCTGATGTGTCTCTCAAGCAGTTGTACAACATTCTTTTCATCAATCATAGTAGCATACGATGGATGTGGTACACTGCCATGAGCTTTGTTTGTTTCAACCACTGGCGGATCCTTCGTGATGTACCGAGAGAAGCTTTGCACTTCTTTGAAGATCTGACCAGACATGCAACGAGTTTGAGGAGCGACCAACTCGGCACCTGTATCCCGAATGTAACATCCCAACTCAAGGAATACGACAAGATCACCTCTCGTCTGACATGCCTTGATTGAAGATTGAAATTCTGACGATGAAGATGAAAACTTGTCTTCTCCTATAAGCTTTGATACAGCCGAGCTTGGTTTAAGAAAAGCATGTATCATATCGATATTTCCGTTGGCAACATATACTTGAACATCTTCTACGAACGCATTAATATCGTCATAAAAGAGCTTGAATATACATATATCCTTCGGGGCTTTAACTAGTGGAATTGTCACGCTGCCAATGATACCAACTTGCCCTAGTCCTCCTCGGCTAGAATGAAAACAACACAATTTAGTATTAGAGATAGCAAGAAACATATGTCAATGAATATAAGAACTTACCAGCAGTCAAACAGATCATGGTTGATGTCTTTGGAACATGTTACAATATCCCCTCGTCCTGTTACAACCTCCATCTCGTTTACATAACCTGCTTGTAGTCCAAATTGATGTGACATGAAACCTACTCCACCCATTGATACAGTACCACCAACTGATAGGTATTGATAGTCGTTAATAACAGGTGGCATTAGACCTTTGGCAAGAGTCTGCCTCATCACCTCGTCCCACATCGTTCCTGGCCCGAGCTTAACTTGATTATCACCAACAAACTCGGCATATGATAAACAGGACATGTCAATAAGTAAACCATTGTTTGATTGTGCTTGACCACCTGCACTATGAGAAACTTGTGAGCCTCGAGCGGCCAATGGGATATCCAACTCATTTGCCATGTGAATTGCCGCGGCTACATCTGCAAGATTTGTTGGCTGAAGAACAGCTAGAGGATGACTCTTGATAGTCAAGGCAAAGTCTGTTGACATTAGATCAACAATACTACCCGATTGTAATACTTTCCCTTTGAAGTTGAATTCATCAGCAATATTGTCAGGTAGCTGGTTCAGTACTTCCTCTCCATACATGCTCAAATGATAGGCTTGAATGTGTTGATAATGACGATCAGATATAACATCCATGACATTGCCTTCGATGATTCTTTTAAGTAGATTCAACTGAAGTTTAAAGATACGTTTCATTCGAGCCAAACGTCGCTCGGATGTTGATGATGGTAAAGTAATACTAACCATTGTGTAATCTGAAGTCTTGATAGTGCACCGAAACACAATTTTAACACCACGATCTGGCCAATGAAAAGTCAAATTTGTATCTTCTTCCACACTGATATGAAGATTGTAGTCAACAAGTCCTCCATTAGGACCCTTCCTAGTCTCTACCCATGAATTCCTTTGTTTGGAATAATGTATTGCTCTATGTCCTGTCCAAGTTGATATATTGTTGGGGTTTGCTAGATAATCTACTACAGTCTTGACGTCACCTTGGATATCTACATTCAATTCATTTGTTTCATCATCACATCTTACTACTTGAAAGTGGGGATTGGAAGTTAGTAGTACTTTATATGAAAAGTACTTCTTTGATGAAATGAGGAATCCCTTCATACCATTATTATCATACTCCTTTCCGCCAAGAGATTGAATCGTACTCTCTGTCAAGTCTGATGACGATACTGCATTGAATATCATTGTTACCTGTCTTTCCTCAGCTTTTGATACAGCTTGAACAAGGAATATATTCATACCATTATTGTTTGAAGTAGTATTTATACTAGAAACAAGCCTCAAATGTATTCTTTGACCAGTATCGGATACAGATATCATCCGAAAGTTGAACATACTAGTAAGGAAGTTTGCCGATGCCGTGACATTCTCAACACACACTTCGGCCCCCACTATATCCCCTATATCAATCTGAGCTGTATCAGGAACTTCTTCCTCTACTGCAGATGAATACTCTTCTTCTTTGGTGTTCATTTCGTTTGCCTCATCATCGTCAACAACTAAGTGACGAATTGACTGTGCAAGCTCTGCCATGTTATTATTTGAAAACCGGCGAAGTGATATATCTTTATCAATTTGCGTAACTTGATTCTCATCATCTTCTTCCTCCTCCTCTTTTCCTTTAGTATTATTAGCAGTAGATGATCGTTGAATCAACTCAATGAAGAAACCAGCATGACATGGTTGTATAAAGAATTGTTTTAATCCACTTAACATATCGGTAGTTACATGATTTGATGTTGTTTGTATGTTTAATTCTTTGATATGTTCAAATATAGAATCAATGTTATCGACTTCAAATGCTATAGTGTATGATATCATGGGGAACAGCGCATAGAAATATAGATTAGATATGTGTGTGCATATGATATGAGCATGTGCATGATAGAAATATCTACCTGATGTATCCTTACATACAACTCACCAAAGTGATGTATACCCTCACCAAACTTCTTCATATACTTTCTAAACACAGTCTCATCATTCAATCCTTCCGTAACAACCATAACCAATTCTTTATCATTATCACTCCCCCCATCATTCGATGGAGGTTTCATAATGTAATTTAGCATATCAATCTCATCATCGGATACAGTGCCTGAGTTAATTGGTTTTATCTTATCAAGTTTATAGTTTAATATGTTTGAATGATTAGTCGATGTTTGTTTAGCATTGTTTGTTATTAATGTGTAATGATCTAATCTCTTTAGGTGTATATGATGTTGTTGGTTTGGTGATGTTGATATTGATGGTTTGGCGTTGCACAGCTCATTTTGCAATACATTAATTGTGGTTTTGGCCTTTTGATGACCGTCCATGATATGAGGACAAAGATGCTGAGGTAGGTCGGCAGTTGTGTTGTTGCGCACGCCTCAATGAAATATAAATATAAGATATTGAGAGAGGGGAGAAGTTGTGCGGTATCCTCACCCCTTTTGCAATGAATATCAACCTTTGCAAACCGCAATGCGTTGATAGATGTTATTGCTGGCTATATCTCACTCTACAACAGAGGAATAGAGGTAATATCCTCCTCTACCAAGGACATCATCCTCTACACGCCCGCTCTCGATATAAATAATGACCGTGGAATAAAAAGCCGTTTAGATTTTGAACATGTCATTTTACCAAGCCCTCTGTACCTACCAAGAAACTACTATGTACCATTACTTGGGGAGATTAGGTATTGCTTTGCACGAGAACAGCAAATCTATATAGCGTATTGGATAGATCATTCATTCAGTTGCAGTTGTTTCGGCGGAGACAGATCATATTCAATTGCAAAAGTGACGAAAGATATCTTCCGCAGATAGCGTAAAACTAAAACAATACAAACAAACATTACAACAAGCGATAGGCGATAGTAGGTAGAATGACATCACCACCCTTATTACGACGACGATCATCATGTTACAATCCACCCATCAATGCTACATTATCAAAAGAAGAAATCAATGCCTATACATCAATGATAAATGATAAAGTATCATTAACATCACAAAATGCTACGAAACTATTATCATCTACATCGGTGGTTATTATTGGTGCTGGATTGTCTGGTTTGGCTGCGGCTAGGGAGTTACGCAAAGCTAATATAGAGGTGACGATATTGGAAGCATCTGACCGTGTCGGTGGCAGATGTGAGTAGTTGTTGTCTTGTAATTGTAATTGCATCATTTATACATATCTAACTTTTATATTTACATATCAACAGGTCATACAATTGAAATGACAGAGGGTGTTCATGCCGAAGCCGGAGGTATGCGCTTCCCCGATACTCATCGAATCATCAATACATATATAGATCTATTCAAACTATCAACTATCGGCTTCTCGAACATGAAAGAGAGTCAAAATGGATTACTATACTTTGACGGCAAACAAACAACAATTGAATCAGAATTAAATAGTTATGATAGCTTACTGGCACGTGTATCCGACAAATGGGGAGAATGCATTGAACCTATCCGATTATTAAAATGGGAGGATGTTGCAATTGAATATTGTGGTATGAGTGTGTTAGACTTCCTTCATAGTAATAACTTTACCGAAGAGGAAATTGATGGATTTCAAAAGTTTGGGATCGGATTAGGTGCCTACTCATCGATTATGGATTTATCTGTATTGGAAATACTTCGTTTGTTTGTTTCAGATGCTGGTAGTAAGAATCTTCAATTAGTTGGAGGTATGGAGAGATTGTCACAAAGTTTCTTGAATGATACCGAGATACCCTTACATTCATTAGTTAAGTATGGGTATCAAGTGTCATCAGTCAAGCAACTGCCGAATGGCAAGTATCTGATTAGTAGTGGAAACAAAACTGAAACATACAAGGCAGACTTTGTCATTGTAACTGCACCTTTGCCGGCTTTGAAACATATCACGTTTGACCCACCTTTAGAAGATGACTTATGTACTGCAATAAAAGATACACATTATGTGCAGAGTGTCAAGGTATTCATTCAGACAAAGACTCCATTTTGGCTTGAACGAGGAATAGACGGAATGATCATATCAGATTTGACTGTTCAAAATACATACTTTATCTCAGAAGAGCTGAGTAATGGTAAGGGACTGATCATTGCATCCTATACTTGGGAGAAGCAAGCTGCTAAGCTCTTTAAACTTTCAGATGAAGAGAAGATTGATTTGGCACTTGAAGAACTCAGTCAAATCTTCCCCGAGATACATTCGGAGATTGAAAAAGGAGCAGTTAAGGAATGGAATAACGGTTTCTCAATCTTCAAGCCAGGTCAGCAACAACGATTTCATAATATCCTTCGAGATCAAGCATTAGACCGAGTCTTCCTAGCGGGTGAGCACTGCTCTGTTGAGCACGGCTACTTCGAGGGAGCTCTAGAGACGGGAATACGAGCAGCTGCTAATGTGCTTCAGAATATCGATGTAGAATTTGAAGAAAGATTTGAGAGCTTGATCAGAGGGGATACCTCGTCCTCCACTAATGAGATAGCAGAATCAACAAGTTCATCACTTGATACCCTAATATCATCATTTGAGGAACGAGAGAAGATACAAAAGCTTCCAATGAGGGAGAAGACGATGTTAACTCTGAAACAATTTAGAAGATCACTGAATGAAGAAATGCAAGTGCCAATGAGATCTCTCAAGAGCTTCCGACAATATGAAAGTGAACGGCACTTCTCAAGTGCTAAACACCTCATGAGTATGAAGTGGTGAAGCTTAAAATGTACCTATTTTATCTTATAATCTAAAGAGATACATATACTTATTGTTGATACAGTAATGTTTACTTTACAAGTTTAGAGGATCGTATAAGTTATTCCCCTTATGTCTCATCTCTACACCATCTCCAACTTAACTCCATGCTCCGGCACCGACTAAAGCACCCTGTCTATTACCCACCATACCATCTAAACCAAATACATTGAGGTAGGGCGGCGCTAATGGCTGACCATTCACAAGCAACTTGTCCAGCTTGTGCTCTATTATCTTGCCCGCACAATCATTCACTTGTATTTCCTTTGTGTTGGTATCTAAATATTGCTTCTTTGACAAATCTATCGAATAGACGGATATACCATCAATATGTATAGGACGTGTAATTAAACTCTTCGGTATCAATTTGGCATTGAATGATACTCTTATTTGTGTTTTAGTAGCATCGTATACCATTCTTGATTGTATTACTGTACGATCAGTATCATACAATAATGATAGCATCGTGCGGATAACACCAAATGTCTGTTTATATGATTTAAGTGATGATACGGATAGTTGATCATTGTTTGATTGTTTTAATGTTATTGAGGGATGATAGATTGAATAATCTAAGGAGAGAGAGAGAGGAAGAGGAGTGTTAGATAGAGGATACCAAGAATACGATGGCCTAAACAGACCATCCAGACTCGTATATAAACATTTAAACACTAAAAAAAGTATTTGAAGACACAACGATGTATAACTTACCAGGAGCTCGTTTTAAAAAGTCAGGATAGTCCTTCCTCAATGTATCAAGCGCTTTACCAACATTCATTTGCAACTCTCTTTGTTCATCTACCATCTCCTGTAGAAATGGCGAAAGATTATTATCATTTTTATTAGTATTTGCAGTAGAGGTAGTACGTTCTAATGTTTCCTCTTCTACTGTCGATTGTTGTAATAGTATGTGAGTATTAGTTTCATCAATTAGTGGTAATAGTGGTGAGTTGAAGTTGGAGAGGGGAGAAGTAGAAGGATGTCTCATTTTTGTGGTTGATAGGGCAAGTGTATTAATTGGCAGGGTGAATGAAGCCACCGCTATGGCGGTTATGCTACTAAGGAGAGATCTCATGGTATTATTGGAGTTTAATTATGAGATTCAATGGTCAACGGAGGGGGAAATGTGGTCTATTATTGAATGGGTTGTGCGTCATTAGCATATTGGGAGTCTTTTAGTAGTAAATGGGAGCAGCAGTAGTCTATCTTTTCGAGCCAATAGCTCGTTATAGGTTAGAGTTGAGAAATTGACAATAGAAGGATTCTAAGAAGACTGAATGTATAATCTTTACATCTGATTACACTCTACCTTATGATCTTCTTCCTCTCCATGACCATTATAGCCATACCCTCCTCCAGACGAAGACGAAGTAAAGGTTGAAAACCCGAACGAGGAGGGAAACCCACCAGTTCGACCTGCAAATGCACGATGTACAAAGTCACTAACGTCTTCGCTCGATCTAAATCCATGCGGCATGTTAACATCATCTTCATCATGACGTAGATGCTCATCATCACCATGATTGTTGACAGAAGAATCAGTTGTACGCCCAAATTCTGACACGGATGACATGTCAAGATGATGTACTCTCTCCTCTTCTGTCGTTGTTTCATCTCCGTCATCAATATCATCATCAGAACGAACAACATCCTTTGCAATATCATCCGTATTTCCTTCCAACTTGTTCAATAATCTTGCTAGGTCAACTCGTTCTTGTGGACTCAAGTTTGAAGTCTTTGTTGTTGAAGAAGTAGATAATGGTGATTCAACTCTATACTGTATGTACAAATTGCCATATTCATCACTATCATGTCCCTGATATCCCTTAATTGGCATGCCGTATCCTTTAAGTACATGTACATCACCCGTTTGTATTATTGATGGTGGTAGTTTGTAGGATGTGGTGGTTGTTTTGATAATCTGTTCTGGTGGTGAGGGTATCTCAACTTGTTTTATAGTTGCATCTGCGGCGGCGGCGGTACTGTTTGCCGTTACTGCTGTAGAGTTTGTACTGTTGTTGATGATGACACCATCATCGTCGTTCACCAAAGAAGGAACAACAATAACTTCTTCCGAATCTTCTTCTTCTTGCAACTTTGGCAATGGAGGAGCATCAACCAACTCATCAACCTTAACAATCTCCGTCACTACAGGGTTACAAATAACAATCTCTTTACCATTCAAACACTTCAAACTTCGTTTATATCCCACAATACTCTCGGCATAAGTAATACTAACTTCTATAGCTAAATCATTTCCTCTTCGTGTAAATATTGGATGTCGTCGTTCACGTATAATGAATATAACATCAGCGGGTGGGGCATCCTTGATTGAATCAACTACTCCCGATAGACGTACTGATTGTCCATTGGACATACCTTTAGGTAATGTAACCTCAACTTCTTTTCGATGATGTTGATAATATGATGATCCATTAGGTTGTTGTATTAATACATGTTTGGTAGTACCGTTGAATAATTCCTCGAGTGTTACTTCTAATTGATATCGTAAATCTCGATTACGCCTTGATGCAGACTGCTGCTGTTGCTGATGTCGTCTACCAGCAAAGTTGAATGGGTCAATACCAGTTCCACTAAAGAAATCACGGAATACATCTGTACCAAAGTTCCCATTTCCCATACCCATACCAAAGCCACGAACACCATCTGAATGCACATCCAACCCCTGATCTATACCTTTTTGACCAAACTTATCATAAACAGCACGTTTCTTCTCACAACTTAATATATCATATGCAACTGATACTTTATCAAATGCACTTCTATCTCCAGAGACTTTATCAGGATGTGTTATTATACATCGTTTTCTATATGCTTTTTGGATTTGAGATTGTGTTGCTGATTTTGTAATGCCTAGGATGGCGTAGTGATTTGTTTGGTTTAAGATTGATTGTGCCTCTGGTGATAATGGACTACTTTTACTGCTATTGTTGTTAGTCTTTGTAGATGATTCCGGATTAGACGATTCGTCAGTAGTAGAGTCATCTTCTGTAGTACTTTGCTTCTTCTTTGTCCGAGGAGGAGGAGAAGTATTTGATTTCTTATCATTAGTCTGCTTCTTCTTATACTTCTTTTTCTTCCGCTTTTTCTTTTCTGCATTCTCTTTTGCAATATTCTTTGTATCTAACTCATCCTCTTCAGCGGTAGTAGTAGTCTCTGTACTAGATGCAGGAGCGCTACTACCTCCACGTATTGAATTTATAACATTTTCAGTGGTTTGTTGTTTTTTATTTTGATGCTCATTGTATACACCACCACTTCGGCTGACGATTGCAGTATGTATTGAACTACTACTACCTGTAACAGTAGTAACCGATGATGATGCCGAGCAGGCGGCCACTACGCCTATTGCCGTCCTCTTCATTGCAATTGTTTATCTATTTTTCAATTCAAAGGATACCGGGTGATAGTATCCTCTAATTCTCATTCCCTATCAACTGATACGCTATTGGACTAGTACTCTATTCGAAAGAGCAATGAAGAGTGATTAGGATGGTATGTTGGCAGTATCAGGCACGTCAAATATCGAGAGATATGATGCAATTGGTGGAGGTAGGGATTGACCATCTCGCCTGAGTGGATACCGGTTATGAGCTCAAAATTTTCGGCACAGCTCACTTTTGGTATCTTATTTTTGTTGGGGGCACTGTGTGAAATATTGGCCACCTAATTTGGTGAGGAGAGGCCAATAATTACTGTCAATAAAGTTGGAAAGGCTCATTCTAGACCAGAATTTCAAGCTGAATCGATTGGTAATGCCTGCTTAGGACCAAATTCAACATAGGAATCAGTATTTGACTACTCAAAATCCCCATAGTGAACAGGGCTGAAAATGCATGAGCGCTGAGCCTTTAGGGATTTTCTTAGTGAAAATTGTCAGGATATCGTTCAAATTTCGCCAAGCTAGAAGTGAATTTTGACTTCTAAAGGTATCTAAGGTTATCATTTTACATAAAATACCTTTCAAAATATGAAATGTTTGCCACTGCAATTAAATATAACTGTAATATACGACGATCTATACAGTGCAATATGGCTTAAATATATATGTAGAGTAAATATGTGGAGGCTGATCATTGCAATAATGAAGTTGCAATTTCACATATTGGTGGTCCCATAACAGTAACTTTATTGCAATAATACTTGTTCCTACGTACATTTTTATTGCAAATGGATATCACCAATCGATTCAGCAGCTAATTTTGGTATATATAGGCTTTGTCCAACTTTGTTCTCACAATTTTAGGCCAGCAAATATTGGAGGCCATTGTATTGCAATTTTGGTGAGAGGCTGGCGAAATTTGGTCGGTATCCTGACAAATTTTTGACTGGGACCCTCAGCCCTCATGGTAATATATGCAGTGCTGCCATTGGTACAGATACATTATCTACATCCATCCTAGCCTGTATTTGAACTATCAATATGTATTAGAAGAAGTAATTAACAATATTTTACCATAAATAATCTATACTATTGCAATAAATCGAAGATACACTATATCATTTTCACTAACAAACACACTATAAAATAGGATACCCAAAGTGAGTTGTGCCGAAAATTTTGACTCATAACCTATTAGCTCGCCGGTATCCGATCAGGCGAGAAGGTCAATGATGAAATTATGAAAATACGTAGATTCATGAACCACCACCAATTGAATATCATAAGACTGTATCGGTATTAAAATCACATGAACTGCTTTATTGTTCTAATTATGATATAGCCGAAGCATTATAGTCGCCTAACATCATTATTGATGACATTGTATTGATATTATTATATTGTTGCAAGGATACCGCTGATGAAAGCACTGTACTAAAAGAAGCACTCGCTCGGCATGGCACTCAACTGGCAATAACAACACAATCGATATTAATAGCCATATATACAACAAATAAACAATCAAACAATATGACAACATCATCAATCCCCGAGGATATTTCCTCATTATGGAAATCATTAGATCCAGCCGTTCGTGCTGCCTTAATTGAATCAGAATCCAAATCTTCTTCCGATACTACTCATAATATAAATGGTACAACAGCAAGTTATGGAGGACAAGGACGGCATGCCCTTGGTGCAGCAGCTTCAAATACCCTCCGATATTTAGCCCAAATAATTTCAATTGCAGTTATCATTATTATTACAATAATGTTTACACATTTCATGTTAACATCACCAATTGCAAAACAAGTAAATGGCGTAAGTGGAAAAGTTAATAGTACTACTCTATTCGATGGAATAGTTAATAGTACTAGAAAAGTTAATAGTTCTACTCTATTCGATGGTCTGGGGGGAAACCATCATCAGTCTTGTGATCAACTGCTAAATATGTCTGATAGTATATTTGATCGTAGACGCAAAGTCCGTCAAGATATTTTGTTACAAAATGCTTCTAAATTGACATTTGGAAGTGAAAGAACTAAGTTTGATGCATTTGAACCAGAGGCTGTTTGTTTCTCTGATGAGAGGTTTGGTTCAATTGAGAGATACAACGCCTTTGGCGATGGTAAGTCTGTTATCAATATCTCACAACAGAGCGCAACATATTTATGTGTACATACTCTTTATCCTTCTTTATCTCTGCACCATCTCACACCTATAACCCCTGCCCCAACCGATTAAAGGACCGAAATTTGTTTGTGGTGTTGACATTCTTGCAACTAAAGCAAAGAGCAATGCAGGATGCCTAGTATATTCTGTTGGAAGTAACAATCAAGTTGATTTTGAAAGGGGTGTCAAACAATTCATGTGAGTTTATATACGAGAAATGTTTGCACTTTATATTTTCAGTCAATCATATTAAAACAATAAACATAATTGTGCATTCTATTGAATAGCGGGTGTGAAACACATACTTTTGATCCAACTTTGAAGAAGCCTTTCGTTGGAGGGGAATATGCAACATTTCATCCATGGGGTCTTGGTTTAGATGGGGTAGAGTCTTCTGGCAATGGCAAAACATGGACTGGAATGAGCTTAGAGCATATTATTCAAAAATTAGGGCATGTCAACCAAACAATTGATATACTTAAGATTGATTGTGAGGTACGTACACAATGACAATAGATTCCTAAGTTTGATTTGAATAGGCAACTAATTCTTGTCTTTATTAATTCAGGGCTGTGAGTGGACAGTGCTTCCTCCATTCTTTGAACTTATCGCTTCTGGAATGATCCAAGTTGACCAACTGCAAGTTGAGCTTCACCAGAACGGTAACACATTGGAAACAATTTCAAACTTTTTTCTGGCCGCTGACAAGGCAAAGTTACGCATCTTTCACAAAGAAAGGAACCATTGGGGCTGTAGTGGATACAGATGCGTTGAGTATTCTTTTATAAGTGAGTCTTTTCTTAGAGAGGCTAATAGGGCTGCAATATGTCCCTTATAACTACAATCATTGGGAAATATAGAATAAAGAATAGACTTACAAAACAACACTATTAGATGGGTCAATCACAAACTTTCTTATATGTGATTGGGGAGATTATCACCATTCAGCTCCTATAGTTTAATACTAGTAGAAGATGATTAGTATAATTACCATCGTCATCAATACATGCCGTCATCTTTAGAGGCAGGGCGTATATTACTATTGGTGTAGTGTAGAAGTTCTCATGAGCCACTTGGGAGAAGCTGCGGGCTGCCAATGTTTGTATGCTCCTAATCATATGTTATGTCCAGGAATTAAGATGTGGGACATTGTATAGAATATCAATCATGGAGGTTACTAGCCCAAAATACTTTCTACATCATTTACAATCTTACTACACCTATCAAGATCTCTGACTCACTACATATCATAGAGTCTCATGATGTTTCATGCTTTTTAAAAAACCTTGTCAGTTGTTTGAGACTCAGCTTTGACTTGATACTCCTTGCTTCTTTCACCCGTTGGCAACTGCTCTCATCCTCCGAGGTTATTCCTTGATCATCATCAACATACTCTGTTATGGCATCGAGTGGATTGGTTACATATTTTGTAATGCCCTCTGGATCAGGCTTGGTATTCTCCATAGCCCATTGTTCATCGAATGTTATGTATGAATCGGCAATTGAAGTATCTTCTTTTCTGCAATGTATCCACACCTCATGCTCACGTTCGGCCGTTGAAGGAGACTTGGACCTAGTACTTGGACCGCCGCTTCTATCCTCTTCTTCTAAAGCAACTGGTTCTTCCTCTACACCAGCTGCTGAGGCAGCATGAGATAAGATCGCTTCGGTATTATACAGCACTGGAGAACTGGATGTCGTGTCCTCTTCTATGTCAAGCTCTTCACTAGGCATTTCAATGTCTTGCTGTACCGCATCTAGCTCTTCTTTTGCTCTTTCTAAATGTAGATTCAGCACCTGATATGTCTTACTGTCTCTGGGTACAGATTCGATGGCTGTTGATAGACTAGCAACTTCTTGTTCAAGCTTATATAGGTTCTCCTCATCATATCTACCAGCAGTATACGATGAGACTGGAGAGAGTGCTTGTTGAATTGGCTGTGGAACTAATTGAGATTGTGGTAATGAATTGTTTGTCCCAGATGAGTAGTAAGTGACTTGACCTGAGTTGTTGCTAGTCGGTGTTGTTGGCCGTAATGTTGAGTTGATAGGATATGAATCTTTCCTAGCGAATGCCTCTTCCACTGACAAGCAGTGTGAAAGTTCATCCGATCTTCTTCTAGCGTTCACGCTGCCTCTCTCTAGATCACCAGAAACCTGCACTTCTTCTTGTCCAATTTCAATCTTACTATCGTTCTTCCTTCTCCTTCTTTTCATACCAATGTATAGCCCCGCTACCGTCATGAGAACTATTGCAATCAAGGCACAAGATAACCCAATAATTATGTTCGTATTGCTACTATCGGTGCTAGTATCCTCATCGTTCATCATAATAGTTTCAATATTACTTATATTCGTTCCAACCAAAGCTGATTGGACAGATGGCATGGATGATGGAAATGAAGAAGTATCTTGCATAGGAGTGGGAGGAGTAGACTCGGGAGATGACGATGATATCGTAGGTTGAACACTTGTATCAGTATTTGCCTGTGTTGGAATCTTCGTAC
>Ga0214478_101052_pt1 | contig 14820 bp, 6 predicted proteins | sample M1_20Mar14CPVII9_2_FD_178001 | JGI IMG/M metagenome (GOLD analysis project Ga0214478, IMG submission 178001) | Marine eukaryotic communities from Monterey Bay, California, United States - M1_20Mar14CPVII9sort6BwellD7 | ecosystem: Environmental > Aquatic > Marine > Unclassified | place: USA...
AACAAGACGGCTACACCTCGAAGACGAGAGAATCCCCAATTTTTGAGGGAAACCGAGCCATTCGATTCGTACGTTTGGGCACCGACCACTACCTTGCTGTGCTCTATTTTCCTGCCAGTGCTTGTCAAAGCCATCCCATGTATAGGTAAGGACTTGGGAATGTGTACTGTAGCATATGCATCACTCATGGTGGAGTTACAACAAGACGGCTACACCTCGAAGACGAGAGAATCCTCCTGCACCGACCACTACTTGCTAGCGTGCTCTATTTTTGATTTAGGTTTAGGTTTATACCCTTTTGTTTATTTTTTTCTACTCATACAAAATACAAAACTTTTTTTATTAAACTGCTACCACACAACAACGACTTATCTATAATGGTACGTCAGAACGGTAACATATAGTCAGATTGAGTAGTAATATTATTTAATAATGGGCGTTTTTGTATCGGCTCGAGATATCTCTGTTGTTGGTTTCAAGTGGTCGGTTTGTTTGAACTGATATGTAATGAATTATTACAGGACATGCTTCCACCTTGGCTGTACTATACTGCACACAATATGGACAGTAATATAATAACTCTGACTGAAATTGTGGAATTAAGATATATTTGTTTGATTTACGAACACGGCAGAGTGATTTATTAATTGGCATGAGATATAAATAAAACAATATTCTGAATCAGCCCCAATAAGCAGCCTCTAATATATTTAGGACGAGAGCTTAAAACACGGGAGATTAATTGCCATGAATTGGTTGGGTGATATAATATTTGTTGGCTGTGTTTCATTGAGATGTATTTTTTGGAAATGGTTGTCTCTGTTTCCTACTTCTTTGCATTATCTTTATGCATGCTCACTCCTTTCTTTTTTATTAGTCTACCGGCGTAGAAGTTTCCGACGAAGTTAGTACTTCCTTCAACAAATTCAAGTTGGGACAGGAGCCATACAAGCTCCGATACTTCATCTATGAAATTAAAGATAAGAAAACAGTAGTGATTGAAAAACAGGGAGATAGGACTAAGACATACGATGATTTCGTAGAGGATCTTCCCGAGAATGATTGTCGTTATGGTTTGATTGATGTTGAATTCAAAACAGATGATGGACGTCCCACATCAAAAATTGTTTTCATTAGTTGGAATCCTGATACTGCCTCAGTTAGGCCTAAGATGCTTTATTCCGGATCAAAAGAAGCTCTCAAATCTGTCCTTGTTGGAGTAGGAATTCACATAAACGCCACAGATCACTCAGAATTGGACTTTGAAGAGGCTATTCTACCTGTTGTTAAGAAGTTTGCTTAATGAAATATCTATTGGGTATTGAACATTGGGGGTATTAAAATACAACGGGGGGTATTGATCAATAATTAGTTATGTGTAGTGTTATTGGTCGTAATGTCAAAAACGCACTGTGGAAAATCAAATAGTTATCGGTTTTGTTGCAAGCAAATACTGCGGTGGAGAAAGATGTGATAGATTTGCAGCGCAGAACGAGTAAAAGTTAGGCTTTATTATCGTGGATATGTCTGCACACGTTTATATCTTTATCATTTATCTTGCTTGTAAAGAGTATGTTTTGAAAATATTATATTATCAGTAACGTATGGAATGCACTCATTTCAATATAGCATCATATTGAAGCAAGAGTTCAATCAGGAGAATATCTTTACTACTCTCATTCGATTCCCTGAGAAAATTGACTATCTTCTTCAACTTCGTTTGCTCATCTGGCATCAAGAAGGAAACACTCAACTCAAATCTACCACAAGATGTAAGTGCATCCAACCAGTTACGAATAAATGATGTAGTATCAAGCTGAGAAGAGAAGAGTCCCGTCATTGCTAGTGCATTACAACTGCTGCTTCCTTCATCACTATTTGTGGGAAGGCTGGTTGTTTCATTAGTCATAGTAACAAGTAAATACAATGCCTCTACAACATCTCCAATGATCTCACTATCAATATCTACTGAAAAGTATTCCTTGCATATCTCATTCGGTTGTAGTATGAACTTATTATTATTGTCATTGGTATCATCAGCATTCTTATCTCTCTGTCTGGATAGGAATATCAAAGTATCATGTGCAGATGTACAATGTCTTTTCCATTCTTTCAAAAAGATATCTTTCGATGTTTTTGCTGTTCGTTTGTCCTTTGTTGAATCAATAGTAATGGTCTTCTTCTTTCCCAACAATAAAGATTGAAGATTATCATCCAACTTTGCAATGGAACTATTGTCTTTTCTTCTTTGAACGATATTATCAAATCCCCCAATACTATCATTCGTAATAGCATTGCTACTTTTATTAACAGATCCTATTGATCCGGATGTACCGCTGAAAAGATTAGACACTTCTCTATTTGATGTTGCTTTGAGTTCAGACACCGAAACAAAGTTACGGAACTCTCCATAATCCTTGCCTATAATATTTGGAGGTTGGTATTAAAACATTGAGACATTTTAGAATTGATCGATTCAATATGGCAATATAAACACAATTAGGTACTTGCTGGTGTGGATTGCTTTCTTTTTCATGCAATCTTCTGCCTGGAAGATGCGCGTTTCATAGTTTATAAAGATGAAAGAGAAGTGATTGCAATTTATGTTAGCACACGCGATGCGGCTTGCAAAGGCAATCACATAAAGAGTAAACTTGTTTTACTTTCCTGATGAGTTCGATATGCTTTGACTTCTTTTTGTATCTCATTTTCTATTTGCCTTACATCAATAGTTCCTTCAACGTTGATTACACTCTTATTACTCCTACCGGTGGACATTATCTAGTAGTATATAAATATTAATCACCATACCAATGCTCCTTTTGTAGGCTTGATTGATGACAAGTAATGAATAAATCGAAAATTATGATCACTTCCGGTAAAAATGATAAAAAATGTGGTATCCTAGCTATTCGTGCTGAGTGTTAAACATCATATTATGAGGTCAGAGGATAAGAGTACCAATTCTATCAGATCGACGAATATAGAGCTTGGTATCATACAGTAAACAACTTGCTATCCTTACACTCTACAACACAACACAAGCAATACAGTTTAGTTCTCTTCTTTACTCTCGTTGGCGACTACCTCTTCTTCTACACCTGCATCTCTTTCCAAAGCTTGTGTCTCGACTGGGGTAGAATCCTCTACCTCAGCATTATCTTCCTCATCGTCAGCCTCATAACTCCCGTCCTCTACTCCTTTCACATCTGGCAGAAGTTCATGCCAGGCAACCCGAAGGGTGATCATAACCATGGAGCAAATTGAGATAACAAACATGCACCACAACATTGGAGTGACCAAGTTGATGAAGTCGGTACATAAAATGTTGTGGGACAATGAAGTATAAATAGGATTGAAAGAACGGCAAAGAACGACCTCGGCCAACCCAAATATGGCTCTGGCTGCATAACTGAAGTGCTCGGCAATGGATACTGCAAGAAGCGACACCGCTTGAATATCGTCTGTTGCTGCATTGCCACAAGCAATACTTAATGGACCTTCGCCCACACTCTTGAGTACTCCACCTAGTTGTTCCATGCCATTCCAAGCTGTAGTAATGACTTTGAAAGTGATGTCCATCAATCGAGGCTGAGATTCAGCTGGACATTTCCAGTTCACGAGGAAGAAGAAGAGAGACAATTGCAACATATGTGAGTACGCAAGACAAAGGCGAATGAAGACAAGTTATGTCAAACAAGTATCAACGAGACTCCACATTGAATACAATGATAAAACAGGTACCTGGACATCCATTCACATAGTAGTATCCGAAATCTGTTTAGCATATTGTATATTATAAAGTGTTGAGGATAGACTCTGAAATTAAGTCAATACAAACCAAAGGCAAACAAATGGACTTACTGTACGCGATTCTTGAAGCGCCCGTAAGAACTAATTCCATCATTTGAGTGACCTGATTGTCTGGAAGATGCGCGTTTAGCGGTTGATGAAGATGAAGAGAGACGATAGTGACTCAAGTTAGTGCATACGGCTTGCAAAGGCAATCAAATGAAGACACATGAAGGCCAAATGAAGCACTCAAATCTCAAATACTTCATACTTTCCTGGTGTCTCATAGCAAAAGTCGCCTCCGACTAGACCCAAGACGAGAAACACAACAGTAAAAATCCACATTAACAATGTTGACGTGATAAATATTGGGCAAACAATTGCATCATTCATATGGCGAAATAATCGCGGCTGTTTATCCTTCCATGCCAATACAACGGCAATCATGAAGATTAATGTCAGTAACATGATAACGAAGATAAATGACACTGCAACATAATAGTATGGGAGAATCGAGTCTAGCGATGACTGAGCTGACTGTGTTTGGTATTGGACATTCTCAAGACTTGTATAAAGTGTAGTGAAGATTTCCATGATGCGAGATGATACATTGCTGAGTCGTTCATTAACAGTCTTGGAAAGGTTGGCAACATCCACCGATATAGTAATGTTGGTATTGAAAAGCTCAGTTAAGTTGTAGCCTCTGAAGATGATGCCGTCTTGTCCATAATCTAAACCAATAGAATCCGCCCCATCATCTACTAGGTCTAATACCGTGTACCTGATACCGTCTTTTGTTACTTGAGTCTCTTTTAATAAACCACTCTGGAGCAAGCGTTGGGCGTCCTCATCAGAGATACGTTTCACTAATGTTTTCACAAGTCCCCTCAGTGTTGCTAGAATCTTTGCAATCCTCTTGTTTTCATCTAATTGATCATCAATAACGTCAGTTGCTTTGTTCTTTGCAACCTTTAATACCTTTCCAATAAATGGATTGTCTTTAATCTCATCCAGAAACGTTATGACCGTCATGGTCTTCTCTTTAACAACATCAACTGTATCTTCCACGACTTGGACTACTTCTCCAACTGTATCTTGAACATTGTCAACTACCTCGGAGGTATTGACCCCAGCTTTTTCAGCCACAGCTTCGCTCCATCCCACAACTTCAACCATCTTCCTTCCACCCATGACATTATTTGCGACTTCAGCGGCTGAACCAACATTGAGATTGACATCACCAACTGTATCCTTCACACCTCCAACTGTTTCTTGAGCCTTATCCACAAGATCTTCTGCAGTATCTTTAATATTGCTCGCCTTCTCCTGTATTTCTTCCACAAATGCCAACTTAATTAGATTACCTCTCAATAGCATTTGGCTTAGCGGGATAACAACGTCTATCTCACCATTACCAATAGAAGCCGGGCACCATGATCCAACGCTTCCATTTGCAGTACCGTCACTGCTCTCCTCTGTCTTTGCCTTGAAGTCAAGTCGATCTTGCTTTAACTGTTCATTTTGCAAATTGTATTCCTCAATTCCTTCCATCATGATGCCTAACTGGTCATTGACGATATCCAACGTATTCTGAGACGAGTCAACAATAGAGTTGACTCCCTGCCAACCCTTTGCTAATAATACCGAAGAACAGACCAATACCAATGTTGAGGCAACGAGGAAGACGATTCGTAGGGTTAAGATTGTACGACGTGCGGAGGCTTGACGTTTGAGCAGATAATCATGATTTATACGTTGCTTCTCTGCAACCCAGCTTGCAGTCGGAGGTGATGGGTCTTGTGGTTCATCAGTATTTGTTGTATCTAGATGAGCTTCATCCTCAGTAGCGACAACGGCAGTTTCTGCTACCGGTATATCGTCGTCTTGACTATTATCACTACCCTCTTTAACATCTGTACTACTACCTTTCTTCATACTCTTTGCCGATATAACAATACCACTACCAACTTTTTCACTTACACTCTTGATACCATCAAATTTGATAAAGCTCTTTTCTCTCAAATCATTCTCACGTTTGATACTACTTGATGTTGGTAATTTGACTCTTTTGCCTGCCATCCAACCGCAAAAGATATGACGAGTGCAGCATCCACCTTTCACTGCTATTCGTTCATGGCAAGTATAACAGCAGCACCCTGTATCCACATCTTCTTCATCATCGCCTTCTACACCACTGTTCACATCTCCATCTCCACTGCTTTGATTCATAGATCTACGACGTCTACTCCTCTTTCTCCAAGCTTTATCACCATACTGACATAACCTAAAACAACAATCCATTCTTCCACATCTCAAGATTATTAACCAAATACCCCAACATAAATAGATTGCAAAGATGATTGCAGCCACACCTGCAATACCTTTTGCATAATCACTGCCATCTTTTGTTGTATATGTTTGTGAAGTTGTTGTCGGTGCCACAGGCTGCAATGGTTGTCCATCTTTAGATTACAAGAGATACAGATACATAGTATATTTAGCTCATATCATTCAAGTTAATTCATGTATCATATTATAATATATGCATTCAAGTGCACATATGATATAAACATGCACAGAGATAAAGGGAACCTTACCGATTGTTAAATTGATAGAGTTATTTGGTTTGAAGTTTGATGATAACTTATCTAATCTATCCCCTGGCTGTGGCTAAGAGATAGAAAGAAGGCGGAAGGATTAGTTGTTGCAATGGGGTAGTCATAAGCTCACATGACATACCTATATCTATCTCATGACATCTCAAAAAAAATACACACACTTACCACACTAACAGGTAATAAACTCATCAAGCTAGTTATATCATTAGTATAACCAAGTCTAGGAAAATCATGTAATCGATTTGCTTTTTTCTTTGGCCCTTCAAACGTTGCAGCTACATAGTCATCTTTGTCATCAGATGGTAATGTAAATATTGGTTGTTGATAGATGTTACCAATTCTTTTGGATTGACGATCGAAGATTGTTTTAGCAGAGTTTATATTATCATTTAATGATAAGTCGGAGCTAGTAATGGATTGAATCTTCTCCTCCATATTGTTTGTTACTTTCTGATTCCCCCCATAAGTATAGTACTTACATACTATCACCTAAACCCCTTTCCCCGTCTTAATTTTCTTTATGTCATTGCATTTTAGCTGAGAAGAAAGAGGTTTCGTAGTATACGTGATTGCAGTACCACATGTATGTATGAAGAAGAAGTGCGACCATATATATATACACGAAGTTAGAGCCCAATTGCAGACAAGGGAGCACAAAATCCCAGAAAGATCAGGAGAGTAGTTAGACTGTGTAATAATAGCAACAAAGTAATTGCTTGTCTTCTGGATCAACCCGAGGACCAGTCGAAAACTAAAAATCATGATAATAAAGTACCCATTAACTGACCATTTTACAAATTTCTACATAGGACCTAGTACTCAACGGGTTTCTAGAGGGCCCGTAAGGCCCCTTTACTACGGCGTTGTTAGTAAATATGATCGCATCAATATACTCCTCATGGCAGGACGATTTATGAGATACATCCTCACGATAATCATCATAATAGGCTCTACTTCGTGTCCGCAAAAACTCTCACCAAATTTGATTCACCATAACCCGAGCTACCACAAATTTGAATTTTCATCAGAAATAACCAATAATTCTAATAATTGCGCGGCGGAATATGATCAACATATACATCCTGATACCGTAATACACTGCAAAACACAAGAAACAATGCAGGACAATAACGGGAATGAGGGCAATAGATTTAATTGGTTGGATCATTCTCAATTTCAACAAAATGACTCTAGGGATGAGGATAGTGATGAGGATGGAGATATGGTTATGTATCAGCCTATCACAATTACATCCACCAACATGAGAACATGGTTAAACAATATTAACAATTCGCTTAATACAAATAATTATACCACCGAAAGATCCGAAGAACCTCCAAACAGCAGTAACAATAATATTTTCACCATTTATGTTGATGATATTGAAATGGTAATACGAGATGAATTACGGCAGCAAAGGGGAGTAGCCGGAATAATACAAGGAGATGGAGAATCACCATCAGCTGTCCTTTTATTATTCCGTAGGATCACACCAAACCATTTGTCCCTACGACATCTTCGAAACTTTAGTAGTGGTAATATTAATAGTACACCTCCACATGTACCCCAGGAAAGCAATATGGTTCGATATCAACAAGTTACGGAGAGGTTTGCAGAGGATGTGACACAAGTAAGGCAAAATGAAGTAAGGGTGGTTACATATAATATGAGTGGAGTAATTGTGGATTCGGTGATATCAAACGACATAACGAGGATCACAGAAGACCACCATATTCTACAAATGTTTGAAAGGATTATTGGAATCAGAGTCTGGCGAGATAATACTCATCATCATGAGCGAACTATTATGAGCATAATTGATGGAGAATTTCATGATGGCCCTGTCACTGCACGTCAAAAAGAGCAACGATCAGTACGACGAATCAAAGAGGTGTGCGAAGAAATCCTAGCTAACCCGTCTCAAACGAATAAAAGATTACTTGAGTTACTAATCACAAGAGCCGCAAGGAAGAGAAGGAATAACAAATGCAGAGATAGATCATCCTTGGATCACTTTGGACTACCCCCACCCCCTCCTCCATCAAGCTTTTCATCTAATACAAACATCCAAAGTTTACGCTGTGAACACCCTATGGCGGCAATGGAATCCCTTCATCCTCACCAGGTGGTTGGTCTAATACCTCAGGATCACTTAAAAGTCCTATCGAATCAGCACACAACTCTTCATTCAATGCCCGAGGTTGCACCTCGACAGGTACAGAAAGATCCCCAGGAGGAGGAACTGCCCTTACGGCCCGTGGAGGACGATTACTATCCGAAGAGTCTCCAGTTGAAGAAGAATCCTCAGAATAAGAAGACTCAGGTGCGGCTCGACCATAAACGGGATAAGGATCAAACCCAACTAAATCACGATCGATTGGGAGTATCTCAGATGAAAAGTCAAGAGGCCCATTCTCAATCTGACCATCCATATGACGCTGCCAGAGGGATTCACGGAATGAGTCAATTACACTCCTATGTCCCATTCGATCACAATATTCCAACAAATACAAATATTCACGATACCCCAAATGACGAAGAAAGCTCCGGCGATAGCGTTCCTTCTCGGCATCACTCCACATACTCTTTGGCAAAAGACTTCCAGAATCTTCGGTTACGATTTCCGTCCATTCCATGGTTAATACGGTTTCTATACGCTGCCGTATCATACTTAAATCTCCATCAGTCCACCGGTTACCAGTACGCTCCAACCACCCACTTATCTCCCTTAAATGATACCGACAATACAGCCGTGGTTTACTCCATGACTCCTGTACAAGACGAAAGGTGGTTGGACGAGATACCTCATCCTCCTCCATCATCATCCTTCGATTTGACTCCAATAGAAAATGTACTAATAAACCAACAATGTCATACTCTAATACATCATCAACATCAAGAATTCCGATCTCCTCGAAAGACGATTGCAATTTACTCAACCCAGTCATCACATTATTATAACGGGAATACTTCCTCCGCTTCTCAGGTAGTAACAATGACATTGCATCTTGGAATTCCCTCACATGTGCCGCCCTCATGTTTATGCAGAGTGTTAGAACAAACTACAACTGAACACACAACACTCCACAATATATCAATAATTAGCGAAGAGTCTGTTGAATTAGTGGAGAAACGGTATCCCAAGATTATAGCTCTGATTATAGCCCAACAAGGTTTGAGACAGATATTTTCAGGAATCATGGCAATCGACGCGGCTGATCTCATTATTTCTGATCATAAATCAAGCTTTAGTAGATTACGGTGCTACTACAAACAACCACTTAACAATAATTATACCGACAACCAAACTGCATTAATATATCAACAACTCAATTATACCATGGCAAAAGTTAAAAAGAAGAAATCAAAGAAGAGCGGTAATAAATCAAAGCCCAAAATGCCCAAGTCGAAGCAGGATCGTCATCCCAATAATAGTAAAGATACAGTTACTACTGCCAAGTCTACAATGCCGGAAGAGGAGGGTACTAAACAAAACAATGATACCTCTACTGAAATGTTAATCTTGTCCCCACCCCGTTCTCAAAAAGCTAAACGCTCTACAGATGCGATTACTGAATCTCCCCAACGTCGACTATCGAGCCTTAGGAATAAGGGTCTGAATTTATCCTCTCTCCAAAAGGCTGCCACCAAATCCTCTACTGATCAAGAAGCAGATCAACGTGGCAAACCCAAAGTCCGAGAATTTAATGCAGATGATGATGACTTCGATGTTGGAAGTACAGAAGGTCTCCTATCAGATGAGAAAGAGGTCCGTGTGAATGACGAATCATCCCCAAAGAACTTAGCAGATGATGACCACAGTGTGGAATCCCTTGCACTGACAAGTCTCTCTATGTCCCCGGTACATACCCCCCAACGTCCAGGGAAACAGTCAAGTGTTCGTGATCCAGAATGGAGCCCAATGGTGGAGACGTCCAGTCCTAACGATAAAGACGTCAAGGTAGAGCCTCAGTCGGAGGGAGAAGAAGGAGCTAAAGACTTTGTAAGTAATAAGAAGGAGAGGCATGCGGAGGCCGCTCGTAGAGCCGAAGCCAAGATGGATGAGGAATCGTCGTCCGACTCATCTGAAGAAGATTCCTCATCTTCCGAATCCTCGTCTTCATCCATTCTAGGCGTTCAGACGGTATACTCAGGATCCTCAAGCATCCAGAAGAATTCCGGTAGTGTACACTCCCCTATCTCTATGTTTCGAACTGTCGTATCTAAACATAGTAAGAAACAGGGGAAACCGCCCAAGGCAGATGAGAAGGAGGCACCTATTAAGGAGGCAGTCATCGATAAGGTTTCACTGGAGCAACAGAAGCATATAGACTCAATTGCTGAGAAGAAGCGGGTCTCTGAAGAGTTGGAAAGAGCCGAGGTCGAGAACGAACTCCTTGATAAAAAGTTGAAAGAGGCAGAAAGTTCAAAGAGCGGACAGGATAGTATGCAAGTTGAGAATGTCGAAAAGATCACGGCTTTCGGTACTGTTCTATACCGGGATGATATGAAAGTAATCAATCCATCCAGTGGAGACAATTGGTATAGTGACTCCACCATAACAGCTCAGGTTCGGTCAGGTTTCGTTACAACCCCTCCACATGACGGACATACTACAGACTTCCTCACACCTGCAGAGTTGCAACACTTCGTCGTCAACATTATGCCGTCAGCTGATGGGAGACTTAAAGGTAATACCCTTCGATTATTTGAACTCGCTCGATCCGTTGGTATTCCTGCGGCAAACAGATCTAAGGAAGAATTCAGGAACACACCAATCAATTACTGTCTATTAATGACGATCAGTGATGCAATGGCTGTTAACAGGCCTCCAAGTGGTGGAAGGCACTGGATTCCTGCGTGGATTATGGCACACAAGTTGGAAGGTTCCCTCAAGGTGGACATATCATACTATCATGCTGACAGCAGCCATGGTAATGGTATACTTGCCAACCAAGTTGGCCGTAAGATGCATCGCCTTTTATCCTCTTGTTGGCCAAATGGCGTACTACCATCGACTACTACGATGGATGTCGGAGCTGTTGATGCTCCCAAGCAAGTCGATGGATTCTCATGTGGTCCTTTTACGGCTGAGGTACTCCGACGTGTCAGTATGTGCCCATTACAGGCCCTTCCCAACATGAACCTGTTCCGAGAAACCATTGCAAACGTCACTCCGGAGCTAATGCCTGTTATCCGTGAGTCGTTTGATTTCAATATCAAGGAGGAAGCAAGGGTCAAGGGTAATAGCAACCTCGTCCCCAACTGGTCGATCCCTAGGATCCAGCGTATGAATACCCCGCAGCATTATGCTGGAAGCTTTGGGGATGATCTTGAGGAAGCCCGACGACAATTTGAGGCAGCGGAGGAGGAGGTATATGAAAATCTGCATCAACAACATGACGAGGATGATGAAGAGGTACAAGATCCAGCCCCCACTATGCAGCAGACTGTCCCGATGAACATTGAACGCAAGGCCGTATACATCAATTTGAATATCGGTGCAAGTTCTACCATTCCGCCTGTTTTGAACGCTGGTACGGGCATGAAGATTTTCTTACAACTGTCCCAGAAGATCGATCAAACTACCAGTTTTCTGCCTTTATATTCGAATACCAACGACCCTCCTATCTCATCATCTGATGAAACCCCCACTACGTATATTGATCTTATGAAGTATTCCCATGTACAACAGAAGCAAACTCTGGTGTTACAGACGGGTCGAGATGAGAAAACGGGAAAGAAACGAGAGCAGAAGAACATATTCGCCACATTCTTGGTCCAGTCCACCGTCGATACAGGATTCCTTTGTGAGAGTATTACTCCTGATGGCATGAACGAGACCCCATCTATCTCTGCCCGTGTTAAACGATTACAGGAAGTGGATGTCGTTTCCCATTATGCAATCATTGGAATCCACCATACTATCCATCCAAAGGGTTTAGAAGACGTACTCCGAGAGATTCTAACCAAACAAGAGCGTATAATGCAGAAGAATGGATTGCACAAGGGATACATTGGCATAGCTTTTCCATCCTTTGTAATAGTCATCCGTCCCCTTAATACTCCAGCCGGAGGTGATTCGAGTCTTAAGGTAAACCTGAATAGTAGCTCATACTACCTCAGGAATGCCTCCTATATTGAAACTGCAGCCTCGAATGCCAACAGAGTGTACACTGTCTTCGAGAAAGCGTTGGACAACCGTGTACTAGCCCGTGAATTTGGACCGTATGTGAACATCATCCCCGTAGGCATCAAAATTCCAAAGGCAGTGGATGCTCTCCAAGTACACCTCCGTCTGCATCGTCAACAGCTATCCTTCAATGCCTTTATGGCCTCGGCCGTCATTAATGGCATTATCACCCTTATCGTACCTTTCAAAGTATCAAGAAAGGATAAAGATGAAAGCAAGGGCCACGGAGGCACTATGACTATTGGCAGAGTTATTAAATCCTTCAAGGCTTGGGATTCCGACAAATGCCAATCTGAATGCCAAGTGGTTACTCAAGTTGTCCAGAATCTGTCAATCCCTAACTCCGTCACTGTAGTATACTTTGATGATGATCGTACTCGAAGGGTTAATGGGAAGACGCGAAATGACGATGGTCCAAGGACGCGCCTTATGAACAACTTTCAATCACATTCTGTTGCCTTCTTATACTTCTGGATGATGGAAGTCCTAAACTACACCGAAGATACCTGGCGTAGCGCTAGGGCAAGTCTAGATCCTCTCCTAGCCAATTCAGTTGAGCTATATTCTTGGAATCCCATCACTCGTACTGTTTCATCATCCGCAGCTCAGGGCAGCGGACACAAGTCATACCTTGAGAGAGCCAATGATGAGTGGAATGAATTGGGTATGGGGAATGACGATGGTGTTATTCAGTTTGATTTTGGTCAATTCGTCGATGACAAGAAGAAGGTCGATGCCACGAATGAGATCGCCACGCGTGAAAAGGCGATCGAAGATGAACGGCTATATCCTAATATTCTTCCTGACCGACAAGTTGGGGCTAGTGGTGCTACTGTACGAGATGACGCGTCTGGAGCATCATCAGTTGCAGCCTCCGCTAGATCCACTGCGGATATTAACATCGTTGACTCATATCGACAAAATAAACTCTCTCTTGCCCAACAGAAAGCCGCCACTGCAACTGCCAATGCCGAGGCAGGAAGGATGCGGCAAATGCTCATCGATGCCGGCATCAACCCCGATGTTATCGACCGTGCCCAGAACGAGTCTGGAGATGAACCCCAAGGGAACTCAAACTCCAGAGCTCGCTTTGGACAATCCAAGGCAACTGAAAGTAATGGTGGAGTACAATTTAATACCCCCGGGTCACAGCCTGGTTCTCCACCCTCGGGTGGAGGCCAGGCTGAGGCCTAACCCCCGTCAAAATGAGTCCGTCTAAAGTGGATTCTCCTTCTGAAATTGGTGGAATCAGAAGCGTACAAGTCACCAAGGGGGGCACCTCGTTCAGCCGGAATGGGGAACAGGTGCCAAATTGCGAACACGAAGCCCTTAATTTTCGTAACAGCAGACAAGCAAATAATAAGAAGTTGAAATGTAATAAAGGTAGTATCAACGATGTCACAGGCAGTTCTACCACTGCATCACCAGACAATAATAATCAACCACCGAATTGTAATAAAGGTAGTATTGGTAGTGATAAAGGCAGTTCTACCACTGCAAAGAAGAATAATGAAAAAGTTAATTGTCAATTGAAAAGCAATAAAGGTAGTATTGGTAATGTTACAGGCAGCTCTACCACTGCAAAGAAGAATATTAATGATTATACCAACTCGTCGGAGAACAATGGTAGAAGACAAGGGAGGGATTGGATGGTCTTTGAAGATGGTACGAACGAAAGAATCCGGAGGCGACAACGACGCACTGGACTCTGGAGAGACAAACAAGCCTTCCATAATGTGAATCATCGAGCTAAACAATTCTCACGTGCAGCAAAAGTCAGTATCAAGGGCAAAATAAACCCATCTAATCAACAACTCATCGATGCAGTTAACAAAGACTATAGCTTCTCTAGAAAATCACAGGCTGATAACACACGATCCAAGGCAAGCAGAATTGCATTAGCACAGCACAGAAACGAACTAAAGGTCCGACAGCTCACCAAGGAGTGGACGGCAGGAGGTCTCGGATACGTACCGGATAAGAAACCAGATGGTATTATAAGGATCATGTGGGAGAATTGGAACAGTATCAAACTATTCACAGAAGAGAAGAATGATAGAATCAATCATATCGAAGGTCTTAGAAAGAAGTACGATGTCGACATACTGGCGGGATGTGAGACGCAAACGAATTGGAATATAGCTGACGATGACAAACAATTCGAGAATCTATTTGGATTTGGAGAAGATAGTAAGAGTAGAGCGGCACATAATAGTA
>Ga0214478_101053_pt1 | contig 14809 bp, 11 predicted proteins | sample M1_20Mar14CPVII9_2_FD_178001 | JGI IMG/M metagenome (GOLD analysis project Ga0214478, IMG submission 178001) | Marine eukaryotic communities from Monterey Bay, California, United States - M1_20Mar14CPVII9sort6BwellD7 | ecosystem: Environmental > Aquatic > Marine > Unclassified | place: USA...
TGAAAATAATTTGATAACTGTTAGATTGGTATCAATAAATGATGTATACGACCTGACAAAGTTGCCTAAACTAGCAACATTTGTTCAATCTCTTGGAAAGCAAAATGTTGAGACAAAACACCACCGATACGATACTACAATACCTCCATCTGCAGTCACTTTGAATGGTGACTTTCTATCACCATCAAGTCTCAGTTCAATAGATAATGGTAGAGGACATGTCGCTGCTATAAGATCATCGGGTATAACACATGTCTCGATCGGAAATCATGAAGCAGATTTGCAATTAAATGTTATAAAAGAGCGACTTGGTGAGCTATCTCAACGAGGAAGAGTTGTAGTTTTGAACAGCAATATAAGTGGATTGGGACGACATACACAAGAGTTGGATATAGTAAGCTCAAATTGTGGAAAGATTAGAGTTGGATTGATTGGTTTATTGAGTGATGAGAAAGGTATGTTTCGAGATAATACATTCAGAGGTTTGAAGATTGCAAATGTTGAGGAAACATACGAGATGGTCAAGGAGAAGGTTAACATGATGAAATCAGCAGATTGTATTGTACCACTGACACATCAGAGTCTAGGTGCCGACGTGAAATTAGCAAAGCATATGTTGAAACTGAACAAAGGAAGTAATGGAGGAGCAATCCTAGGAGGGCACGAACATGTTAAAATATATGAACACGTGTCAGATGATGATAGTAACAGTGTACAAATAGTCAAAACTGGCATGAACTCGGATAGAGCGGCCATTATTGACCTTCAATTCAACCCATCAACACATGCACTCGAGAATACGGACGTATACTTTGAGGAAATGGACGAAAATTACCAACCTTGTCCAATTACAAACTCCATTGTTACCAGACATCTCTCTGCTTTAGACGATCTGCAAGATTTTGTTGTGTTTGATAGGAAAACAATGTTGTCAAGGTACTTTATTGATCCAGCAACTAGAGAAAATTTGCCACTATCATCAGAGCTAACCCGATATGAACAAACAACAGTCGGTGCTCTCTTTTGCCACACAATAAAGTCAGAGTTGAATGTAGATGTGTGCATTATCAATGGGGCACCTATCAAAGGGTCAAAGATATATACTGATGGAACTCTGAGCTATGATGATTTGAGAAATGAGCTTCCCTTTCCACTCAAAATAATTGTTGTTGAGATGACTCGAAAGCAATTGCGTGAGGCAATTGAGTATTCCAGAACAAATGTCGAAGAAGGAAAGAGCTCAGTTGCTCTTGATGATGGAAGAGTTGAGCGTAGAGGATACCTACAGACTGATTTTGATTACTGGAAACAACAGCATGGTATACAGAGAGGTCATAATGATCATGAGTTACTGACAGTTGCTCTGCCAAGGAACTTACTCAAGGGCTTTTGCAAGATTCAACCATTGGTGGACCTTTACAAAGAACTTGAAGCCAAGAATACTTTACCGAATGAAGATGATTATTTGAAAGCAATAGATCTCATTGTAAGATACTGCTGCAAGGATCAATGGTCAAGAATAGCTCAAAAGTTTACCTTTGCAGATCTCGATTTGAATAATGACGGTGCCTTGTGTAGAAATGAGATTCGCCTTGGAATCAAAGCCATTCTTGGAGATGAGCCATCGTCGGATCTGGTAGATAGCATGTTAGACGCCCTTGATGATGATGCAGATGGCACAATAGACGAGTTGGAGTTTAATAAGATACTCTCCAAGATACGGAATCAAAAGATAGACTAAACAAGTATGTATATTGTAACACATCTTGTACATAAGAAGTTAGTGCTCCAATCAAACATAGATTTACTTTACTAGTACTATTTCAAAATTCTTCCAGCGCTCAGTTATTAAGCAGATAGTATGCTATTGATCGTCGGGCGGCCATCTGCATTACGCAATGAATCACGCAATCAAGTGTCTTGCCATTTGCCTCAGCGGTATCTTTTCTAGAGTTTTCCATTGACACATGAAAACTGACTTCTCAACTCAAATATTGAAATCGATTGTCAACCCCAGCTTCATTAACAATCACAACTGGTAAGGAATATAATATATATATTAATATAGAGATATCGGTGTTGGTGGAATGTTAGTGTTTCGTGTGGTTGTATATGGATAGGGTACCCATTGCAATTTGGTTGTGTAAAAGGTTGCCTGTGTCTATCTCAGAACTGCCTTGTACAATATTATTATTCTGAAGTATGTACATATATGCTAGTATTGATTGGTATACGCGCATTGATCTAGTGTATCAAAAATATCTCACTTTTTCATCTCTTGATCTCTCTTCATCACTTTATAATCATGTAATAGGTATCCTCTGCAAAAGCAATTCTCAACCACAATACACCCAATACAAACAACAATTAATATTATACCTGTGGGTACATAGAGACAGAGATATAAACATGGTAAGTGAATAATAGTATTACCATTGTATATTATAGATTTATTTGTGTTGATATTCTAATCTTAATAATATGTCATTTACCATATGATATCAGATTCGATTCTTCTTATTGCAAAATAGACAAGGAAAGACAAGATTATCAAAATGGTATGTCCCACCACCAACAGGCTCAAGTACAAACAGTAACCCCTCATCACCAAATTCAAATGGTATACTAACAGCCAACCATTCCTACTCGACAACAAATAATAATAATCACATCGAGGCTGAAAAAGCCCGAATTGAGGCTGAGGTACATCGATTGGTAACATCCCGAGATAAGAAATATACAAACTTTATTGAATATAATAATTATAAATTAATATACAGAAGATATGCTGGATTATTCTTCACTATTGCAGTGGATGTGCAAGATAATGAATTAAGTTATTTGGAGAGCATTCATTTATTTGTGGAATTGTTAGATTCCTACTTTGCCAATGTTTGTGAATTGGATATTGTATTTAACTTTAATAAGGTATATATGATATTGGATGAATATATGTTGGCAGGTGAGATTGAGGAGACGAGTAAGAGGGAAATATTAGACAGGGTAAAATTTCTCGAGAAGTTGGATTAGTATGTAAATCATGTGTTGTGGACTGGGGGTGGGAGTTTTCTCGATGTTATTTGGTTAGTTATGTATACGCCTCCTTGTATGAGGTTGGGGAATAATCGTATGATTCCATGCTGTAAATTAATGTTTCATCTTAATGGTTGATTAACTTTAGAGGAGCAGATTTAAACATAGCTTTCCCCTTCATTTCCTAAATAATACACCCAACAACTCTTATCTAACCTCTCCTAGCCGCCGACGGACAGCAGATGCAAATGCACTCATTTCATTCCAACCATAATCGTCGGGAATGTCTCGCAGCTTTGAGGCAGTAGCCCATTCTTCAAATCCGTTGCACAGTTCACCAGCCACTTCAGCAACCGATTTATCTGTTGGCGAGTCATTAAGGTCGTCAGTAATTCTATGCTTGACTGACAGCGAGGGGAAGTCACAACATTCCTTGCATCGTAAAGCAAAGTTATAATGTGTGCATACACGCTCATGCGTTTCCCTAGCTCTATGAGAACTGGGCTTCTTGATTGTAGGAATATATCCCCAGTTCGTTCTACCGAGAATGATCCCAATTGAATTGAAAGATGTCTCATGCATAGATGGGATGAGATTATATTCACAACCTTCACAATCCAGGTTCAGTACACTAATAGGAGTGCCCAGTGGAAGGTCCTCGGGTGTTGCCTCAGCCAAGATAGCCCGCAATGTTCGTAAATGCACAACAAGTTCAATGTCCACTGCAAAGTCAAACTCTTCTTCTGGATTCCAACTCCTACTTGCCGTGGTCATACTTGGTTTCCAAATCATCTTCATCATACTGTCGTTATCGTCGTGATGCTTAGTTCCCACCCCTGCCAGAATTGGATGAACATATTGCAACTGATTATGTGATAGATTGCATCGAAAGTTAATGTTTTGGATTAGCCATGATGGAGAAGCCGGTTCAATACTAACGATGGTAGTTTCAGGGTATAAGTATGTGATAAGCATCGAAGTCAACCCCAACGCTGATCCGACATCCACAAATAACTTGTTTTCACCCACAAATTTATCAGGTAGATCATGGAATCGATACATGTTATCATGACCATCTTCTGCAGGCTCCGTGTCAAAGTTATACGTCTGCCTTCCATTATATCCAGAATTCAGCACATTCAACATACCCTCAGTACCACGATCATTCTCGGGATACCAAACATGTACATCATGACCACGTAAATCATATTTATGTTCAGTAACAAGCTTGAGTGTCTTTAGAATAACCTCCTCTTTCATCTGTGCTCGTGCTGATGACCAAAGGTAGAGTAATCGATCTCGTATTTCAAAACTGTTGACGTCACAATGTGTGCTTGGATCGGGAATAGATTCAGATGTTGATTTGGGTAAGGTAAGTGCCTCCGCAGCAAGGCAGAATAAATGCCGTGCTGTTAATTTCAGCCCATGATTGTTGTTGTAGGATGAATCATAATTACCAACACCATCATCATTGGGAATATCATCCATCCACCCACTTGCCTCATCAGGAAATGCTTCTTCATCTGACAATCTTCTCCTCCTATTCACAAAGTCATCTAATGATTCATTCCCATCAGGTAATGGATCAGATCCATCTCCAGATTGTGTATCCCCACCAACTTGTCTACCAAATGCAGAATCTTTCTCTTCTGCTGCAAGTTCACCAGCGAAGTCATCTGCTTTTCCAGCATCCTCTTTTTCATACTTATCCCAATCTGTATTAATAGCACCACCACCACTATTTGAATTCCATTCATTATTAGTACTAACGCCACCCCATGACTTTTGTTCATTCTTCATTTCATCCAACTTTGTATGCCATTCTCTTTCCAACTCTTCTTGCAATGCATCACAATTAAGTGTTGATATGATATCCAACGCTACTGCATTCTCATTTGAATCTAATGCATGATCATGTTGTGGACCAATAGATATACGCCTGCCTCCGCCACGTTTCATTAATGCCTCCTCTGACAAACCAGTTTTACGTAATTCATATGACAATCGAGGATCTACTGATGAACCTCCAAATAACCCCCCACCACTACCACTAAATATACCCGAGATTAAGAAAAAGTATGCAAATGATACTACCGCTACGAGACTAACACCCACTAGTACTAATAACCGATCAATTGGTGATAGTTGTGATAAGGCTGGTATGCCATTTGCAACATCTTGGAGTTTATTAACTAATGAGTTAGATCGAGGAGATCGGACACGACGTGTCCCGATGTTTGAACTATTAATTTGTACCATGGTTATATATTGCAATATAAAGAGTTATACTTCTCTTAATATCAATCAGCTATAACTAGAACTGGTGCACTACCTATGTACCTTCATTTGTGGCCACCATCTCTCTCTAGATTTTGCTATGTACTGCCCAAAGATACGGTATCTTTTTATGAGAGTGTAAAATCTATTGCAATGACTCACTCATCGATCATTATCATACATCATCATAAATAGTGCAGAGGTGTATTTTTAGCGTATAATATATTAATAGACGATGCGACGATCAACTCAGATACTATCCATCCTTGCCGCTCGCCCATTCCTATCAGCGGCATTCACTCCAGTAACGCAAAGGATATCAAAACATAATGTTGCTTCTTTACAAAGACAAAGATCATCAACCACAAACTTATATGCAGGGGCATCAATGAAGGAATATGCAGAAAGGGTATTAGTGGATCCTAAATTCCCACCGGAATGGCCATATTCTCCCGAAGACTTTGAACGGTGAGTGTAAGATATACTTGTGCCTGATATAATATTATCTTTTTTCTAACCTGCAATTTAACTTTGAAAGACAAGATGAAAGTGACGATTCTATCTTCTACGATCAAGCTCGTTTAGTTTATCATATTGATGATGCTTGTGTATCGGCATTAACACAGTATTACAGTGATAATTTAAATGATGGTGATGATGTATTAGATATATGTTCATCATGGGTATCACATTATCCTAAAGATTTCAAAGGCGGAAATGTTGTTGGATTAGGAATGAACGAGTATGAATTGTCCGAAAACAAACAGTTGACTTCATTTGATGTCAGAGATTTAAACAAAGACCCTACATTCCCATATGATGATAATTCATTTGATAAGGTTACATGTGTTGTGAGTGTTGATTATCTAAATCAACCTAAAGAGATATTTAATGAGATTGGAAGGGTACTAAGACCCGGTGGGGAGGCGATTATCTCAATGAGTAATAGATGTTTCCCTACAAAAGCATTCAGGAGTGAGTATTGATTGAGAGTTGACATCTTCTTATTCTTCATGTACACCATATACTAACCTCTTTTCGCTACTTCGAAATCATTCAGTTTGGTTGCAGACTAATGATCTTGAACACATCTTTATCGTGGGAAGCTTCTTTCATTATTCAGGTCTCTTTGAAGCTGCTACATGCGAGGATAGGTCTCCTAATCCTGGTAGAAGTGACCCTCTGTTCATTTTGAAGGCAGCCAAGAAAATCGATTAGATTGAGAGGTGTATGCTAGATCTGACAAGAAGGAGATACTACAACTAGAGGAAGCGCATCAGCACATACTTAACAACTAAGGATGGGTCTACTTATCAACTATTAGTCTACAACTTCATTATCCAGAACGAAACAAAACATTATAAGCTATATCATGCCAACAACTATCAACAACATTAAGTGAGCAGACTCTAATATCAAAGCATACTTGCATTTGATGGTGGCTCAAGCTCTAGAGATGGGAAAGCACCAGTATCAATATTACGATGTGTGTACTGATAGTACGATGATCCAACAAGTCCCAAGATAGCGGCGGCAATACCTAATGCAAGTGGAAGTATGGTACTGCTCACACCATCACCAAGAAGGACTTGCTCAGGCGGCAAATATTGCCCATCTTGTGCATCATCGGGAGAGTTACAGCCAAGTAATTCCATACATGTATGACATACGCTACAGTTGTCAGGACATGCAGGATCTTCGGTTGATGGACAGTATAGCTCTCCATATTGCATAAGAATCTCAGCACTTGTACATTTGCAATCTGTTTGATTCATTGAAGAGTCACTACATGTCATGGCGAGGTCCCACACCCACATATTAGCATATGATCCACAGTCAGAGATGTTGAAGTACACGAGGGGACTTGGTATATCATCATTGTCGTTGGTTGAATCATCAGTAACATTACTTGAAGTTCCACTGGCACTGACATAACTTCCTGAGCTGCTGTTAGTTTCAGTATAGTCATGTCCATCGCTTCCCGAGCCGCTGCTACTGTTATCAGAATCTCCTCCTTCATTACTTTCATCTACTTCATATGAATAGTAACCGCCACTACTTCCATCACTGTAGTCTTTTTGATCCTCAACCTTATTGATTTCACGATCGTCTTCCCCTTCCACACTACCTGAAGTTGAACTACCATTGCTTCCACTTGACTCGCTACTGCCACCATATTCACTTCCTGAGGTATCACTTCCACTGGATGTAGATAATCCACTTTCTGTTGTACTGCCATCATGGCCAGCTACCACTATACCATTGACTGAGATTGTACATGGCGGAGCACCAGAGAAGGATGCTAATTCTTCATCAGACAAACCGAGACATCCAGTATATTTCGAATCTTTACTATTATGATGACTTGAGGGATGTGGGGGATGAGGTTGTACTGGATGATGATCATGTTCTTCATGTGGTGGGTGTGGAAGAAGCTGACGTTCAATGTTGTATGTGCTTAACATATTATGATCATCTCGCTCCACGCTAGATTTCTGTTCGACACCGCTTTTTGATGAGGAAGCTCCCTGAACAACAGCACATATTAATAAAGCTGATAGTAATATTATTGTTAATGGAACCATGTTATGATGATAAGGTACTTTATAGAGTAGAGATATAACGATGCAACACGATGCCAACTGATTATGTAAATGGCGTGGAGTCAAGACACGATTCAAGATGATTTTCTCGTTTTGCTGAGAAAACCTTCATTCTACTTCTCTTCGGCACTACTTACCCAATATGCAGTAGACAGTCATGTAAGACTCTTATGTGGCTTGTGGTTTGGTCGAGACACTACAAACTGGTGTATAAATATTTAGAAAAGAGACACATCACGTGAGCAAAACTGATACCTTGGGATATAATACTTGCAATACAGAACCAATTTAATACAGACACCTACCATACTAAATTCTTTTAGACTAGACGTTTTTCTACATGGACTAGCTCTTCTAGTCTTCTTGATAAAACAAAATGCCTTTCTCTACATACATATACCCCGAGGATACCACACAATATCAATATCTTTAACCTTGATGTTTGTCTGTCTCAATACCCCACTTCCACATACCTTTTACAATTCTATTCAACCACCTTTTACTTTTGAACCTTCTTTGGTGATAAATCTCTTCTCTCAAACTTGAATGCATCTCCCTTCTCTCGTACAACAACCTTCATTGGTCCTTCTCTCCCTCGTGCCTCTAATTGTACAGCCTTGAGGTTCTCAGCCTCCTTGTATGGGATATACTCTTCAAAGCTACCTTCCGAATTGGCATGCAAATACAACACAGGCTTTTCGAGATCAGCAATCTGACCCCTCAATGGCCAAAAGTACTCGCCCTGCTTTTCACTTGGTGGAGCATGTCCTAATATCACGACGGCATGGAACTTATCCTTGAATTGTTCTAATTTGTCCTTGGTCCAAATAACATTCTGTTCTAGACGGAGTGTAACCTCGGTGGGCTCTGTCTCAGCCTCCACCATATTCACACTAATGAATAACACACCCTTGTGCAGGAATGCAAAGTTACCCACAACATCTTCACTGTGTTCGACATCAAGTGGTGACGTATTCCATCGCTTTTCCAACTTGCCTAAATTAATATCCCACCAATACAATGCATCCTCGGCAGCATTCTTACTGCCGCATGCAGCCCAATCTAAATCGCCCGGAATAACAAGGAGGGGAACTGGACTTTCCTTGAGTACCGCCGCGGCTCTTTCAAATCCATACTCTTTACAACGACTTTGTTCATCGGCATTCACATTACCCAAATGAACAACAAACTCGGCATCCTTGGGCAAGGCCTCCAATTCACGTGTTAATAATTCTGCATTAGAAAAATCATACGGTTCATCCGCCAAGACATAAAAGTTCACATCCCCACTACTCCTTGGTCCCTTGGGATTACCCAAATGTGTTAAAACACCCACCAATATACTCAACGTTACCAAAAATCCCAATCCCCATCTAATACGTCTCCTACGTTGCATTGCCTTCTCCCTCCTAACCAATGATTGTGTCGTACCATCATAATTTAATTCAGCATCATCACTCCATAATGTACCCCTAAGCCATAACCAAACACCACCAAAAGCAAATCCAGAACCGGTTGTTTTAGTATAATCATTATAATCTTCACCACTACCATCCATGGCATATCCGCTTGCTCTATATAATCCACGTGCTGATTTAGTCTTTTGACGGGAGGAATGTAACATATCCATTTTAGCTAACATGTGTTGTGAATCTAATCCGCCTGTAATTGCCATTAGTTGACGTTCTACTGAATATCGTGATGACCATAAACTAGGTGTATCATCATTGGGAGAGGTGGGTGCACCGTTGGAATTGGATTTATCATCTTCATCATTTGAACCAATTGTAAAGGTACCGTCAAATCTACTTCCCTTACTTGTTGACCTCTCAGACTTGAAGGAATCAATACCACTAATACTAGATTGTGGTTGTCCCTTCTTAAATGATATCCTAGATGTTTCCTTCGAATCTAATTCACGCATGGCAAGTCCACCACCTGCTGTTCGGAATAAACCAGTTGCACCATTACCAGCACCTGATGACCGTGGCGAGTTAGGTGCACTTGATCCATTAATTGGTGAATCTTGTAAACATGAGTCTGCAATTTGCAACATTTTCAAAGCCTCGTTCCGAACTTTATCATGTTCAGCATTTTGAGGAGAAGAACTACCGTAATCAACGGTATACTCATTCCTATCAGGCTTTGTCATTAGTGATGATAAACGACTCTTGACATAATCGGTAGTTGATCTTGAAGACGATGAACGTTTACCACCGGACAATCCTTCCATTTCATCAATATCTTCACCATACCCTGTTCCAGCCACACCGCCCATTGGTACCTCCATACCCTCACTTTCCTGCAAATCATTCATAATATCATTAATATTATGTACGTCATTATCATTGTCATACCCACCTCGTTGACGCATCCCATCTAAAAGATGCGCGTTATCACGATTGATGAGGATGAAAGAGAGGTGATCATAACTTCTGTTAGTATATACGGCTTGTAAAGACATTCAAATAAAGTTCATGAAGGCTAAATAAAGCACTCAAATCAACAAGACTTCATATTGAACACACTGTAACACAAGATAAAACAATAATAACTCAGACTTACCTGATAATCGTGTTGCCATATCAACTACAGCATTAGTCGTTGCTAATTTACTTTCCTCTTCGTAATTTTCAGGCTGTGCCCATCTTGAATTAGTAGGTTCGCCATATTCAGCAGAAGTAGTATCCTGTGCAGTAGCGTATGAACTAGTAGTGGAACTTGCAGAAGATCCAGTACGCCATGGTTTATCAGCTCGTGAACTAGCAGTTGACCTTGTAGAGCTTTGTCGTGCTAATTCGGTTGGTTGATCGACTTTACTTGATGCTCTTTGGGATGCATTCCGTGCTGCTCTAGATGAACTTAATGAACCACTCATTTCACTATCTAAATCATCATCTTCCTCGTAATTACGTCCATTGATACCACCCTTGGAACTTTTTAAGGAGTTGGTACGTGTTATATCATTACCGAGGGCGAATGCAGCCGAGGGGGGTTGAGAGTATCGTGACCGTGCTGACATACGCTTGGCTGTTGTGTCGACTGTTGAATCATTGTAACTTTTGGATGAGTTCATTTTGTTTAATTGTTTTATTGCAGTATTGTTTTATTGAGTAGGCTATTTTGTTGCAATGTTGCAATGAAGGTGCAACTTACTGACGTATAAATAATAAAGGTGCACTGACTGATAAGTATATATTCACCAAGTTGTTTTACGCACAAGATATGCTCAATACTTAATAGTGGGTTTGCAATGATGAATCTACTGTAATTTGATAGCTTTATTATGTATCGAGATTTGGTCAAACTCTTATCAACTCCGTTCGACCAAGTATGCACCTTTTCTAACAGCTCTTTTAGAGAAGCCGCTTTTCTCGCGGCATGCCGAGAAATGTAATACAGTAACGACCTCTAACTTTGGCGATGAAACGGCGAGATGTGAGATAGAGTGTGAGAAGATGGTTTACATTAGCTAATGTAGTGGTGGCGTAAGCGGTATATAATTAGAACAACAATAGATAAGCAGAGAGACTAACAACACAACAAACTAACCATTAGACATCTCATATAACTCGTCGTCGAATATTAGCTGAAATCCAGATTTCTAGGTCTCCGATTGCAATTAAATATCTACTCTCATAACATAACAAGGTGCACCTTATTATCCATTTACATAATAACCAATAACCATGACATCAACAAGTAGTACACCATCAACAAGTAATACACCAACAATATCATTCTTTGGTAATACCGAATTATCCACATCACGATCATTAGCAGCATCAACATTTTTAGCCAATGATGAACACTTAACAATTGTCCCATCATTTAACTTACCCCAGCCTATTGACTTAATATCAGGCAAGGTTGGTCCATTCCGTGCTGGTATGGATGTTTCGGTGCCTTTATGGTTAGGTACGATGTTACGACGACGTAAATTAGCAAAGATTATCCCACCTACTTGGTTAGATCAAGATGTATTAAAGAATGTACTACGATTTGAACGTGACCCTAACGAGGCAAGTTTTAGTCCAGACTTGCCATTCCGACATGCTGAGATTGCTAATTCGATACTGAAATCATGTCGAGCTGGTAGTGGTACAGGTTCAGCCGCGGGAGATGCCAGTGGTGAGAATGAAATACCCAATGCTGATCAAATTAAGGTATTATTGGAAGATATACAATCCGTACGTATGGATAAGATCCGTCGTAATGTACATCAATTAAGTTCATCGACCTTAAAAACACGTTCAAAAATTGAAAATATTATTGATGTAACCAATATTGGTAGTAATGAGATGCATTCTATTAAACCATTTGTTACCGAGGCTTTCAAGATGCATAGGGAATTAAGTGGGAAGGGATCATCGTATAATCAGGATGTTGAACCTGATAATACTACGAGTGGTGGTGGAGGTGGAAGTGGTGGTAGGAGGAGTGGTGGATTGGCAAGTGCTGGTCGGGGTAGGTTGCAACAATCTAGATTGGTGAGGGAAAGTGAGAATAATAATGCTGCAATTCAGGAAGAAGAAGTTGAAGATGAGGTTGATGAGGAAGAGTTGGAAGAACCTCGTCCTTTGGATGAAATGGAAGAAGAAGAAGATGAACCAGCAGAGGACGAAAATGCTGGTCGATCAAATTTAAGACGTCATAGGTAGATTTGGAATAATATTGGGTAGGATGTTTCGCATCTTTATGGGTGTATGAAATAACATCTCTAAATATTGATTGAGTTATAAAACTGTGTGTAAATTATATATTTCACTCTATCTATAGTAAATGGAAGGATCAAAATTTGATTCGCCGCCGTACATCTTGCCTTCTTCCTTCTCCTCACAAGATGGTTGTTGTTGTTTTCTTTTTCGCTTTGGGTTCATCTCGTGGGGCAGGTGAGCTTCGTTTCTTACTATCAGAAGATATACTTGTACCACAACTTGCAGTAAGTTGGTCCTCTTTCACAGAAGGTTGCTTTCCATTTTCTTTTGCGACATTGGATGCTTTCTTCTTGGCAGTTGTTGTACTCGGTCTGCCCCAGTCAACAAGCTCTTTTGCATTCACCTTTTCTCCACCACATTGCAGCTCGATTCCCTTGTTCTCTATCCTCGATCGGTGCACATGAGTCAAAAACTCTGACCGTGGTATCAACTCAGCACCTAATCTTCTCTTGTAATCTAAATCCATACCTAAATCCCAATATTCAAATCCACATTTGGTTAATAGTTGACCTAATGCAAGTAATTGAACACTTCCGGATGCATCCTCTTCTGAAAAGCCAGTCAAACTGGAATATATACCACCAACACTATAACCAAGTTCCCCTCCAGCAAGTGCACCGGTGTCTGCATTCCACACTTCTACTGAGTACAGTCTAACTGGAGTTACATCCTGTGGTTGTTGTTGATGCTGCTGTTGTATACTATTGTTATTGTTATTAGTAGCCATGATGAAGGCATTTATACCTCCGGCATTTGCATCTTTTGTCTTTTCGTTTATGAGTTTAAAGGCTGCAACAATTTGTGGATATAACCAGTTTGTCCCGCTATACATTGAAAATGGTGTTATATATAAAGCAAGCAATGAGTTAGAAGTCAACACAAGATGTGCACACAATTACAATCACATACAGTAACATATAACAACTTACTGCTGTCTATGACACCCAGCAACAACCTCATCAAAGCAGGTATTAACACTGAATAGAAATCTTTTTGACTTCTTCCTTGTTGATTTTGATATATGTAATTTACTTTCTGGATTTAATTGTAATACACATCGCTCGACATGTAATTTAGGCAAAAGATAGCCCCTCGTAGCGATGGGGAGAAACCCTTCTGCCATTAACTGTACTATTAACCGTGGTTCGAATGATCTTGAGACGTAGAAATCATCATGATAATGTCGTACTAATGGTAATAGATATTGTGGTAATAAAGAGTTTGGATCTATTATCTCTTCTTCTTGAGGTCTATTGTTGTTGGTATTTCTACTACAACTGTTGCTGTTACTACTTCGTGCCATATTCTTCTTCTTTTTTATGTTAATTTGCTCGTAATATTCCTAAACCCCATACTTCATTCACCTCCAACCAAAGTATAAATAAAAGTAAATTATACCAAGAATATTATACCTAGACTTATATGGATTGCAATATTCTCTTCATAAGCACAGCTCTAGCTTGTGTATATTGCAGAAGAAATGCTTTATTACAGAATTAATCCGTGCCGTTGTTATGAGTTATCGTAGTGGTTATGTACAATGAAAATTATGAGAGTGTGCCGCAAATCGCGAAGAAAAAATTCAAGAGGCAAATCAAAATCAGCATGCTGACACGATAGATCGGCGGTAGAAGAGTTGATATAGAATAGCATAGACGGTAGTGCATATATCCAAGCGGCCTGTTTATTAGTCGAGGGTCGGTGGTAGAGAGTTTGGGTGCATTAACATAAAAAAACATATAGTAATACACAAAATAATATCTATCAAGTATCAGTATCAATCATGACGGACGATAATATCGAGAAGCCATATCCAAAACCGGCAAATAATTTAGTAACACCGCTATTAACAGACTTATATCAAATTACAATGGCATATGCCTATTGGAAGACGAATCAGTATCAACGCTCTGCACACTTTGAATTATTCTTTCGTAAAAATGTAAGTATATCTGTATATTATCTTTTGTAGTATTAGTGTTCTTATTGTTATTGTGCATATGATATGTTCTTATATGTACTAACTCTCATGTATACATCTCATATCGACACTCACCCATTTCATGGAATACATATTCACACTCTAGTGAAAGGTATGATAAATCTCCACTATCCAAACGAATACCTCTTGGAGTATATCCCAAGTCATCCAAGACTAATGAAACAATCACAAAGTTC
>Ga0214478_101054_pt1 | contig 14804 bp, 7 predicted proteins | sample M1_20Mar14CPVII9_2_FD_178001 | JGI IMG/M metagenome (GOLD analysis project Ga0214478, IMG submission 178001) | Marine eukaryotic communities from Monterey Bay, California, United States - M1_20Mar14CPVII9sort6BwellD7 | ecosystem: Environmental > Aquatic > Marine > Unclassified | place: USA...
CTGTGTTTGCCGGAGGCGGTGGCTGCTTATCCACATCCCCTCCCAACACAGGAACAGAAGAACCTTGAGATGGAAGCTGTCGAACACTAATAATACTAGTAACATCATCATAAACCGAATTATCCCCAATATAGTATTAGTGTGGTAACGCAGTAGAGATATAATAGATGCAACTTGCAACAAAGGGAATTAAGTGGTCGGCTTGATTGATTTTGTATACCTAGAGTTATCCTAATCTACTTGCTCACTTCTCTTATCATATGCGCCTATTAATATAATATATATCCCTATCCAGGCTTCGTAGAAGGCTAGAGCTTATCTTGGGCGGCTAATTTTGATTTGCATTTTGTTGTTGTTGTCTCACTCACTTTATTGTAATTGGGAGTCTTTGATAACTAAATGGGAAATTATATTGAAGAAGTGATGTGAACAATATCGTTTGACGTTGATGAGGTATCAGATAGATGGCAAGAAGCCTGCAGCTGCCGCGTAACAATACCCTATATAATAGGTAGCTGAATAGCGATAGCTTACAATTATCTCACCTCCAGGAGTCCACCGAACGTTTGGCGATTGTTTCCAAATAAATGAAAATTGGCAATGCAGAAAAACCCAAAATTTGTGTCAATGGTCTTATCAAAGGATGACGGCAGTAGTTAATCGACAAGCATGAAACACATGAACTAATAAGCTGAGTAGAGTATATATTTACTAACGACTACTCGGCGGCGAGCGCAACATCATATAATCAAATAAAAAAGTGTGCACAAGATATGTTTAATAATAAATCAACAATGCTAACGACGGGCTGGTTTATATCAATCTATCTCCTCCTCCTTCAATATGCCATACCCCTAACACAAGCACAAACATCATCAATATCAGGATATGCCTTCTTCGATTCATCCTCTGACGGTATTAAAGATCCCACGAACACATTAGACTACGGTATATATGATATATCAGTATGGCTCTTCAATTGTCAAGATGAGATATTAAAAACTACCAAAACTAATAATGCTGGATATTACTCATTCGAGGGTATAGATTCCATGAGTTTAGACACTGCACCATTTGGTTATTATATATATGCATCGGTACCTAAATGGTATGTTGTTACAGAAACATGGAATGGTGCACAAGATCCTAGTAGTGGAGAATTGTTATACCCTAATGTTGATAGTTCAGTTAATCCACAAACAGGACGTACGAATTGTTTCGAGGTTGATGATGGCGATAATGTTGAGATTGATTTTGGTTTAAACTTTTATGTTGAACCTACTCCGCCAGATACTCCTCAGCGTCCACCTGCTGTTGAACCTACGCCTGCTACTCGTCCTCCGTTGACAACTACTAATGCACCTACTGCTTCAAAGGTTACAAGTAATCCAACAAAGCAACCTGTTGTTGTAGCTCCAGTACCTGCTACTCGACCACCTATTCAAGCTGTTACTGCAAATCCTACTAATAAACCAACAATTCCATCTGTTGTAATTCCAGCAACTCCTCCACCAGTTCTATCAACTTTGAAACCTACACCAAGTCCAACAAAGGAAACAGCTAAACCAGTAACAACTGCATCTCCAATCAATTCTCCAACAACGTCATCTCCTGTAAAGTCGCCAACAACAACTTCCCCAACAAAAGTACCAACAATCCGTGTTGGTACAACAATAACAAATTCCACTCTCAAACAATTATCAATGACTATAGCAGGTATTACTTCAATTGAAGATACTAATTCATGGAGTGAATTAACAAAATTACATATAGAATGTTATTATAATGGTTGTAATAATGATATACATGGTGTATGGGATGTTACTGTTGATTTAGAAGTTGTGGATGTTGTTAGTTCTACTGAACAGAAGAAGGTTCGTTCATTACCTTGGGATCAACAACAAGATGAAGCAGTAGAAGGGACAAGAAGACAGTTACAAGAAACTGAATATGTACAAATTATATACAATCAAGTATCAACCTACACTACATCCGATCCAATATTATATGATGATTTATATGTCGCGACTAATCCATTCACACAGGAGACTAGTCAAGATGAATATATTGCAAGTTTAAAGACGGCGGATAATTCGGTTTATGATGATGTTACTAGTATTATTAGTGTTCGACAGCTTCCATCTCAAGGTTCTTCTGTTCCTGTGTTGGGAGGGGATGTGGATAAGCAGCCACCGCCTCCGGCAAACACAGACTCTGCTGAAACTGATAACAACAGTAACAACAATAATAATGAAGGAGATGGCGATGGTGGAAGTAACAATACAGCCATCATCGTTGCAGTTGTGGTATGTCTTGTAATCGTTATTGTAGCCTCGGCAGTTATTGTTAAATATAGAAGAATGAGTCAACAGAATGCTTATTCAGGTGAACCTGTTGGTAATGGTCCCAAATCAAGTATGAGACAATTTGACAGTGGTGATTTGGAGCATGGTAATAGTAATGGTGGTGGTGGTGGTGGTGATAGTGGAACATACTCGAATGGCTTTGGTTCATCATCATCCATGTCACGACGATCTAGTTCATCGAGATTCCCAGGAATGACAACATTTGATGAATCAGCATTTGAACATCTAACCTTGAGAGGTTCATCACATTCTGAAAAGATGATACAAATCATTGCACCACCGGGTAAGCTAGGTGTAGTTGTCGATACACCCCCCAGTGGCGGGTGTGCATATGTATGTGAAATTAAGAATACATGTCCAATTCGGAATGAGATACAGTTGGAAGATCGTATTATTGCCGTTGATCGTGATGATGTGCAGAAGATGAGTGCCGTGGATGTTAGTAAGTTGTTAGCTAAGAGGAGTAGGAATGAGGAACGGAAGATTACTGTGTTGAGAAGAGTTAAGGGTCCGAATGATTCAATAGCATCATCACAACCGAAGGGTGGCAGTGGTAGTATGTTTGGTAGTGTTGCCGATTCATTAACGTCGTCTGCGGCGGCACCACAGGCACCTCCTATATCATCGTCAAGCAAGGATAAGGAAGTACTGATGGACGTTACTGCGCCAGCAGGGAAGTTGGGCGTAGTTCTTGTTACTCCCGAGCCACCCGAGACTGGTCCTGCATATGTATTCAAGATTCGTGATGACAGCCCACTAGTCAACAAGCTGCTACTAGGTGACAAGGTCTTGGCCGTAGATGACGAAGATGTTAGAGGAATGACAGCTATTAATGTCAGCAAGCTATTGGGTAGTAAGAGTGGACAAGAGTCAAGGAAGATTTCAATCAAACGGGTTGTTGATATTAGTGCCGGAGGTGGTGTGGAAGTGACTCCAAATGATACTACGCCAGCTCCTACTACTAGTAGTGGTGGGTTTGATATTAATACACCCGGAGAGATATTTGAGATCATTGCACCTCCTGGCAAGTTGGGTATAGTGGTTGACTCACCACCCGAGGGTGGATGTGCATTTGTGAGTGATATTAAACAAGAGTGTCCTATCAAGACAAGGATAAAGCTTGGGGATAAGCTTATTAAAGTTGATGATGAGGATGTGTCTACATTAAAGGCAGTTCATGTATCGAGTAAGTTGTCTATTTTGCAATTTGTTTTGTATCAATAACTGCACATTAACCTCACTATGATACTAACCTCTTGGTATATTCTCTACAGTGTTGCTTGGAAGTAAGAGTAGAAATGATGAGAGAAAGCTTACAGTTTTGAGGGATACTTAGCTTGAGTATTTGTCAAAGATTCGTAATCCATAGAAAGTAATCTAGAAGGAAAGTCTTGTTTGTTATATCTATCTATGTTGCCATTACCAAGCGTTACCATAATACCCCAAACCATCTAACTATGAACTAAGCGCCTCAAAAGCAGCAAGCGATTCGTCCCAATGTCGACATATCTCATACACAATTGAGAGTGGCTTGACGTCACCAGAGCCTTGACTCATGTTTGAATCCCCTACTTGATAATTAGAGTAATTCTGAATAGAGTGTAGCATATCTGGCAGAATCTCAACAGGAATGCCCTCAAAGTGCCCCACATTTGTACAGTCTCTGTTTCTTGACGAGAGTATTGTATATATTTTCTTCTTCCTGACACATTTTGAATTAAATGCCTTGGTTTGGTTCCTGTCTCCATTCATCTCGCTCATATCAATTCCCAATCGACTGACGCCAACAGGGGTATACCATGAGAGGGGATACTTTATATTGCATCTATGATTTGAGTCGGCGGCAGCATTCAAGCTCGTATCATCAAACTCTGCCTTTCGTAATGCCATCCATCCCGTTTTAGTAATGCTGTTTCTTGTCAAATCTAGAAAGCGTAAGTTTGTATTGTGTTTCAATGCCTCTGCAATACTAATTGCATCTTGATCGTCGAGTTTATTCCCCGCCAATAAAAGGGCATATAGGGGATTAGTTACCAAGATATCTGAAATGAATGTACTCTCCCCTGTACTTATATTATTGCTGGATAGATCGACAAGCATCAATTTGTTTTTACCAGCATTCATGATCATTTTCAGCATTTCGTATCCATCAACATCCGCTCCCTGGCATCTATGAAGTTGTAAATCTCTAATAGCAGGATGCTCTTTCACTATTTCACCGAGTTTATTGATATCATCCATGCTATTAATGGGGTTATCCACAAGAGAGAAGGCTTTTAATATGGGATTGTTCTTCAGATATTTTAAAGCAAAGTCAATACCTCTCTGACCGAAGTTGTTACTCTCCAATTTAATCTTTCGAAAATGTGATGATTTTAGAGCCTTTGATAAGAGATCAATAACTTCATCCGGTAGCTTTACATTGAGAAAGTAGAGACCAGAGTTACCCTGTAGTTCAGTTGAGTGGTTTAGATGATAATGGTATTGTTGTAACGCATTTGCAAACTCTTTCCAGTGAGGAAGAAAGACTTGATTATATGGGAGGTTGGCAGTTAGCAGAATATCCCCATCTCCTTTACCATATCTCATTTTCTCAGTACATTGTTGTATCTGTCTTAGGAAGTCTTTAGCTGCTCGATCATCCCCATTCAAATTACTCGAACTCCAATAATCCCTTGATGGATAAGGTGCCGAATATTTCCAATTTTGATTTTGCAATAGTATATCGTGATATTTTAATTTGTCCTCCACCCTTTTCTGAGATCCTTCTAGTACATCTAACTTATCATCCAATTTGCTAATTATCGTTCCCGTCTTATCACACTTATTTGTTAGCTGTGTAATCTCCGCCTGCATATTATTAATCTTCCCTTGCATACTTTGCATCATGTTTGTTTGTGTACGATTTTGTTGTACCAACTCTTGCATCATTGATTTGATAGCAGCAAGTTCCGAACCTTCACCACTCTCCCCAGCACCATCAATAGATACTCGAGCACCACCTCCTCCCACCCTACGCTTCTTTGTACTGCTGTTATTGCTCATCTGATATACAATGATTTGCCTAATATCGTGTGATAGTTGAGGTGTACCTGTTGAAAAAAAGTGCACAAGATGTGTGTAAATTTTACGCCAGTATGATTTATCCGCGACCTATGAATAACGAAGATATACAGCTTGTAACATATGTATTATGGTTGTTATTGGTTTGTGTGTTTATAGATACAACAACTAGTGCACAACCTATGGTTTATCCACCTACACTACTATGTACTGTAGTAGGTCGGTAGTTTGCTCGCTTTTTAGTCCCAATGCTAGTAAATTTCATCGCATTGCTTTGTCATATTATTGTTGTAATTAATCGGCCTCTATCATTGGCCGGTGATATTGATATATCTTGCTGCAAAACGTATATTCAGAGGTATTATCCGTACTATTCATATTTCGATATCTACGATACACAAATTATAAAAGCACCACACACATTCGAATTAGTCACCTTCCTTAATTTATTTTAGAATATAGTTTATAGATTATGGTACAAGCACACAGGGCTCGACGAGCGGCCCTCCTACTCTTTAGTTATGTCATAACTATCACAACTATATTGCAAAGTCAAATTATGAATAGTAATGGTGGTAGTGGTAGTAGTAGTGAACCATTTTTAACACATCTTGATCTACAAGAAGGTAGTAATAACAATGAACAAAGTAAGTGTAGTACACAAAATTCATGTAGTGAAACCACATATTGCAATCTAAACAAACTAATTGCAAAGATTAACGAGAATTCATGGCATAATGCAATGATTGATCATAACATTACAATAGATGACGGTAGTAAACTACATATGCCAGGATTACATCTATCATCCTTTAATGGACACAAACTAGCCTTCTTAGGCGATAGTACATTATATTGGTTAGGTAAATACTTCTCAAGTATGCTCCATCATCAGCATAACGTCAATAAAGGTATAGATGTTGAATACTACAATATGAAGGATAGAGGAGTTGCTAATAACTTTGTTAAAAATAATAGACAATTCATGATACAGGGTATTGATCCAGTGCCGCCCTTTAAGAATGATAAAATGCAATTTGCTTGGTTTGGTATGCATGGGAATATGCATGGAAAAACAGAAGAGGCTGTTGATAAGTTGTTTACTGATGCTGAGGTTATGAAACCGGATATTATTGTTGCTAATATGGCGTTTCACTGGTTTCATCTATGTGGTTACTCAGAGAAGATGTGTCCAAGTTTAATCGACTCTCCTCTCATCCTAAGATGGCTGCATTACAGAGAGTCATGGCTACAACGAGTATACGACTTTGCAATTATGAACAATGTGAAACTATTGCTATTCAAAACGGCAAACTTCATCTGTGGCTCGGCCCGAACAGGAGATTGGTTAACAGGAGATACATTGTATCAAAAGTTTGATAATGTTACATTAGCAAATTGTGTATCAAGATTAGAACCATTAGCCAAAGATCTATCTATTAGTACAGATGATTTAAACAAGTATTGTAAATTTGCACAATTCACAGATATTGGCTCCAAGTATGTTAATGAACAAATGGTAGATTTTGTTAGTAGCGTTCAACAGCCTGGCGGTATTAAGACAAGTGATGGCAATACTGTATTAACAGTGGGTATATATAACGATCATGACATAGAAGAGTGCGCTACGACAGAGGATGCAATACATCATAAGGTTGGTGCTACCGTGAGGATACGGTTGTTATCGAATACCATTGAGAACTATTTGAAGTGTTGATGACATACCTATTAGTTGACACAAACACACATACCCAGATATTTACTTATTGTACTTAAAAGGATAACTACTAGTTACTAGTCTCAGATACAAAGAAGAATGAAAGGAGCTTCAAGCTGACTACACAATGGGCTAAAATAGAATAGACTCAATATGATTATGTTATGTTATTCTCTTCTCTCCTTACATCATTAAACTTGCGACGAATAGCACCACTAATGTCAATATATGTACTGAGCATAAGAGGCTCGTATCCCCATTGCGTCTGAAAAAGGTATTGCTATCAAATCCACCATTATTTCCCCAGCCAGATTGACCAGCTGACTCTTCATTACTACCATCAGAAATGTCATTAGTCAATGGTGGTAGTATTCCGCCCATTCCTGTATTTCCACCTTCCTGAGGTGTACAACATTGATTCCAGAGATCATCCCGTGCTGATTGACAGAGTAGACCGTCAAGTTCTTCTGCACTTAGTAGAGCATTGACATCTCCACAAGTTAAACCTTCTCCTAAATACTCTACCTCACTATTCCAATTGGTATTAAGATATGTCCCATTTTGACTCTGGCACAAGGAGCATTGATTGGTTGGTATCTTAAAGCAACACTCGTGTGCAACTGTGAATTGAACACTTTGGCATACATCATCACCATCTTGTATACCTTCACTTCGTAGATTCATGTAAACATCCAAACAAGTTGAGGCAAGTCCATCATATGTCAAGGGATGATTCCAATTGATGGCCTTGCTTCGATCTTTGCATAGCGTACATTCTTTGAAGCAGCATGTATCAAGTAAATCACTTGTTGTTGCCTTACAAACATCGCTTTGACTTAACTCTCGTTCTGCCAATACCGACCAGTCTCCACATGTTCTTTCCACACCCATATAAGTCATGGGCTTGTCTACTAGCAGTTCATAGTTACCACAAATGTCACATGGTATATCATAACAACACGAATTCCAATGCTGTTGTTGGATGCGTGCACATTCTTCACTTTCCTGGGTAATCTCATTCAGCCCAATGAAGTGATTTTTAATCTCCGAGCAGCCCATTTGTACACCTTCATGTGTTACCATCATTTCCTGATCTAGTTGATAATCTTGGCAGATACTGCATTTGTTGTAACAGCATTTATCAAACAGATCGTTCTGGGTTACAAGACATGCATCATCGTCAGTTTCAAGTCTTGTCCAGAGGTAATTGTAAATGGCATAACAGTTTGTATCAGCGCCATTGAATACTATAGCTTGATCCGAAACGGCGTATGTTTCTTGTCCTGATTGGCACAAACTACAAGGCCTCTCCGGAGGTATGTAACAGCAGAAACTTGAGTATTCCAACCTTGCCTGACTACACTCGGCAGAATCTCCAAAGACTCCTTTTTGTAACAAGATTGAATCAAGCTCTAGACATGTCATTTCTTTGTCATCATATGTAACTTGAGCATAATAATCCTTTCCAGACGATTGACACAGCTCACACTTGTTCCCTGCGTTAGGTATCATGTCGGATGGACCATTGCAGCAGTCATCATAGTAATTAGCCTGCATTTGATTACATTCCTCAGAACCTTCCTCTACTCTCTGTCCTGAAAAGATCCAAGTTAACTCTCCACAAGCAAAAGTAATGTCATTAAAGGTGGTAGGATTATCCCAGTAAAGACTACCATCAGTACCACAAATACTGCACTCCGAGAAGCAGCACTCTTCCTGCAACTCTGCTTTTGCCGCCTGACACATGAAACCTACCTCCTCTTCTCTCGATACCATGAAGCTATTCAACTCTGAGCATGTTGTGGTAGAACCATAAAAGTTCACGCTGTAATCACGAACACTTCCTTGACCCTGACCAGATGGGTCGGAACAAAGCATACAGGGTTCAGTTGGACTAACATAACAACATGGTTCAAACAGAACTTGTCTTGCTTCGTCACACTCTTCCGAATCGTCCATTATAACATCGGCAGCAAAGCGTAGTCCTAATTCTAAGCATGTTGCGGGAGTTCCGTCGTATGCAACTTCAACATTGGCATCAAGATTCTCTCCTTGGCAAATATCACACTTTGCAAAGCAGCACGAAGAGAAGTACTCATTACGTGCAGCATCACAGAATCCACTATCATCTTCAGCTTTACGAAAGAGAGAGTTGCTAACTTCTGTACATGTTTTGTTCGATCCTTCAAAATATACTTCAACATCTCCATTGATATCATACCACGCTTCGCCCCTTTTACATAGCGAGCAAGCGGCTACAGAATAATCAATTGGTTCGTAGCAACAAGTTTCTCCAAACTCAAGCTGCAAAGTAGTGCATTCTTCTGTCCCCTTCTCTATAGAATTGGAAGTAAAGTACCAGTCAAAGTTTCCACATGAAACGTCTTCCTTCCCCTCGAACTTGACGTATGAATCCCAGTCAATTCGTTGAGTTTCTGTTTGACAGAGAGAGCACTTGTCCATACAGCAGAACTCTTGAAACTCAACCTTTGATGCAGTACATTCATCTGTGCCGTTACTAGCCCGATTTGCTAGAAAGTTTGAAACATGTTCGCAAGTTTCTGTTCCACCATTGAAATCAACCTCAAGGTCTTTCCGAACTGCACCTTCTGTACACAGTTTACATGGAGTCTCAGGTGCATCATAACAGCATGTATCAGAAAACTGAGATTGCATAGATTGGCATTCACTTGAGTTATTGGCAATGTCAGATGTTCGAACTGTATGTAGTTGTAGACATGAAATAATCTCGTCATTCAGTTCAATGTCTTGAGTAAAGTCTTGTACTTGACTTCCACTGCATATAGAACATTTCTTATAACAACAATCATTGAGGATTTCATCTCTTGCGGATGAACAGGTATCACTGTCAGACTCAATCCGACGGATGAGGTAATCACTGATGACATCGATGGAGAAACAATAGGGTTAGATGCACAGAACAAATAATCTCATATATTGACCCTGAACACATTTCACTTACTATACATCAGAGCAGTTCATTATTGAGCCCCAGAAATCAATCTCTACATCAGAGTAGGCATCTAGAAAGTCTGTTTCGGTCTCACACAAGTTACACGGGATGCTCGGTGGAGTGTAGCAACAAAAGTCACGATATGTATCCTTGATAGTAGTGCAAGTTTCTTTTCCTTCTTCAATCTCATTTCGACCAAATATTGGCTTAAAGTCTCCACAGGCAATTCGATCTCCTTCATATTCCACCACAGCATCCCAATCTAGCTCTAATTCTTCTCCACAAATATCGCACAACTCATAGCAACAGGCTTCTCCTATTTCTTCCCTTGTAGTGGAGCATGTATCACTGAACTCTTCTTCTCTTCTCAACATGTCAGCGGCATTCTTACAAGTCGATTCATCATTACCAAACTCTACAACCGCGTCCCAACGAACATACTCAGGACAGAGTTCACATGGAGCAATTGGAGGTGTAAAACAGCAGAGGTCTTGATACTCAATTTTAATAGAACTGCATTCTTTTGAGTTTGTTTTGACCTCATTCGCAGCAAAAATAGCTTCAATATCACCACAAGTTTTGGTAGTATCATTGTAGTAATCAACAACAAAGTCCCAGGCTAGTTGTGCATCATCGCCACAAAGACTACACTTGTCAAAGCAGCATGAATTAAAATGAGTACTTTTTGCGGCAGCACAAACTGGACTGCCATCTTCTTCGGCATTCAATATATTATCAACCACTCCACAGGAGATGGTTTTGCCTTCATGCTCAACTTCTTCAGCCCAGAGGAGTGTTAGTGATGTGTCTCCCTTCTTACAAAGGCCACATGCATTGGTTGGAAATGTGTAGCAGCAATCAGAAGAGTAGTGTGACTTGATTTCAGAGCATTCGTCAGTATCCGCTTCGATAAAATCTGAATAAAGAGATGCATCAATAGTGGAGCATGTCTTTATCTCCTCTACTTCATTCTCTTCTCCTTCCTCATCAGTTTGCTCTTGAATCCTGCGATTAGTATCCTCTTCATCATCAAATTCGACCCACCATTTCAATCCCTGTCCACCACATAGACTACACTGTCGATAGCAACACTCATCGAACAAGGCGTCTTGTGTTGTTACACACTTTTTACCACTCGTTTCTTCGGGTGCTAACATTTTATCCACCAATCCACACGATGCCTTGGTGCCATCTGGCACGGTTACATTCAGTTCAGTTCGAACATTGTGGTAAACTGAACCTTTACGGCACAAGTTGCATTGTTTTTGTGGGTATGTATAGCAACAAGCTTTAGTGTGTTCCAATTTGACAGCATCACAGACCTCGCTGTCTTTTGTTATAGACAAGAACATTCCATAATCAAGTTCACCACATGTCGATTCAGTTACTGTTCCATCGATATCTACCTCGATCTCTACCCACGAAAGAATACCTTGAGTTGTAGAATCAGGGCAAATCTTACAGGTGCTGCCAACTTGAATCACTCCCCTTCCCTCTTGACATGGCGTACCTGCGAAACATATCTTACCCTTTTCACACTCCTCAGACGTACCGGAAGGACAAGGTCTTGAACAAGTTGATATTGCATCATTCCAATCATCGCCACAGAATGCTTGTTTAGCTTGTTCTTCATTCAAAGCACTAGCCAAGTTGGCTGGTTCATCGCGTCCACCACTACCGCCACTGCCACCAGTAGGCCGCCCTCCTCCACTAGAGGTACCTCCACTGCTAACCAACTTCTTTCCACCAGCACTTTGTGTACCCAAAGGTAACATGTCGATAGCCCAAACCATTGTACCGCCAAGACAATTCTGCGTTGCATAGTCAACCTTTGCCTTGAACGTCTCAGTGTTATCATATGATAATAGTTGGTCATAGCCCATTACCATGACTGCAGAGTAAGTGGTAACATCAACTGCGATTGATTCATACTGCCCAGCTTCTTGCCAATCATAGATTTCTACAAAGGGTATAAAGCCATTCGTTTCTAAACATCCACCAATGGCTGTTTCATTTGAGTCTTCCCTAAAAGGGCAGCCAAGCGTCATACAAGTTTCATTTGCCATTGAATAAGATCTTCCATAGGCTGGCATTCCAAGTACAATTTGAGCCGGTGGAACACTACTGTTGGTTATCATGTAGTCAATTGCTTCATTGATCAAACCAATATCTGAATGTGCACCGACAATGGGAGGGTCATCCCATACGCCGTGAAGATCATAGGCCATGACATTGAAAAAGTGAACCGACTTTGCTAAATTGCTCAAATCATATCCAACCTCGAACCGTGTAGTCGAGGCAGGAATTGCAATACTCAACTCAAACTGTTCTGGTGAGTCATCAAAATACTTTCTAAGCTCATCACATAGCAGAACTAGATTGCCTCTATCAAGAGTAGCATTACCACCACGAGTTTCATCCCCTGTAAGATGCGCGTTTCAAGTTTAAGACGAAAGAGAAGAGATTGCAACATATGTTAGTACATGCTAAGTTCAAATGAAGTATTCGAATGGCCGAGTCTTCAATATGAACACACCATAGCACACAACAAAACAACACTTTCCTGGATATTCCCAATCAATGTCAAGTCCATCAAATCCATATTTTCGCATGAATGCCACTGAACTTTGTGCAAATGTTGCCCTTGATCTTGAAGTGGCAGCACTATTGCTAAATCTATATAGACGTTCATTGTCAGGATCATTATGTGTCCAACCGCCAACTGCAATCATCGCCTTGGTACCTGGATACTTTTCTCTAACGGCCAAGAACTCTTGATACTGCCCATTCTCGACATCTTCCTCAAAATCCCACGGTTCAAGTTTACCTTCCGCTGAGATTGATGCAAAAGAGAACACAATATGTGTATATGAAGATGCATCAATAGAAGCTGCCGTGAAAGGGTTGCAAGTTTCATCACGAAAGATACTCCAACTCTGCCAATAACCAACATTGCGAGACATGGTATTCTCATCATTACAAAATGGAGGCACATTCTCCACCATTGCAGCAAAGTTGAGAGGTCCTACATCTACCCATACTTCCTTTTCAGGCGGAGGGATAAATTTTCCACAAGGTGTATTGGCAAAACATGATTGACCTCCCTCGCATTCAGCATTGGTACCAGATGGACATGGCTTGGCATTGTCACAATTCTCTACAAGCTCACCCCATGAAGATCCACAGAAGAATTTGGCAGTGACTTCATTCAATGCAGCATCAGAAGCAGTATTGTCAGAGCTATCACCACCTTTATCGCCCATTAACGGAGTCCATATAGTTGGTTGAGGCGAGTTACCAGTAGGTCTCCCTCCTGTTGGTTTACTAGCCGACGATGATGGTGATTCAACATCAGCAGATGGCACTTCCTTTGCTCTGCATGGGGTACCACTAAAGCACTCTTGTTGCCTTGGACAATCTTTACTATCACCAGATGGACAAGGTTGTGCAATCTCACAATCGATAACATCCCATGTTTCTGAACAGAAATATGAATTCTTGAGATTCTCAAGATGATCAATCAAATTAATTGTTGGCTCCGGAGTAGGGTCTGGTGTTGGAAATCTAGGAGCTCTTGGAGTTGGTCTATTAGTAGGATCACTCCAGTCCTCACCATCATTATTCACCCCATTTGAGCTGCCCCAATCTTCTCCTTCATTATCAATACCCCAATCTTCTCCATCGTTATTAATCTCATTACTTTCCCAGTCTTCACCACTATTGTCTATATTAGCAGTGTTTTCTGACGATGATGGAGATGGTACCTGCTGTGGAGGTTGAGGTATTGGCGACCTTGTTGGTGGCTTTGACGGTATAGGTTGTGGTGCACTGCAGTCAATCAAGCTAGAGAAGCAACTCTGACCAGTAGGACACGTCGTATCATCACCTGATGGACATGGATCACTAACACCACAAACGATTCCATCCCATGAAGTAGCACAGTAGAATGTAGCAGTTTGCCCTTGTAACATATCATATAAATCTGTCGGATGATCACTAGGTTGAGGAGTTGTTGGCGAGCCAGGATCACGCGTCGGTGTATTCGTTTCTGGTTGACGAGTTGGCATATCAGTTACAGGACTTCCAGTGGGAGGGTCAGAACGAGCCTTACATGCATGAACAAATGCCCAGCAAGAATGTTCTGGGTTCTCACACTCAATGTTTTCACCGCTAGGACATGCTTGATGACAATTTGTCTCGACATCATTCCAATCTTTACCACAGAAATAAGTAGCCATTGTTTGCTTTGCAATAACACCCGATGGAAATGTTGGAGCCTCGGAAGGGGGTATACTAATCGTCGGCGCTGGACTGATAGTTGGTTGAAGTTGTGACCAGTCAGTACCACCAAAGACTGGTACTTGATTTCCATTAAAACCGGGAACGTAGATTGTAATAGGTACAGGAGTCGGAGGTGTAAACACTGTAGGCGGTGAAGTTACAATTCCCTTCTCTTCTTTGCAAGATGTAAATGCCCAACATTCAAGCTCACTATTTTATGTTTGTTTGTGGTAATGATGATTTGCAGGATGAGATGTAGTTGATGGCAATGATAAACAAATGCATACTAAAAAACTTACGCTGGACAGTCTTGAGAGTTGCCACTAGGACATCTCATTCCACAAGATGCATCTGCTTGTGCCCACGAGAAACCACAGAAGAAAGTTAATGATGGATCATCCTT
>Ga0214478_101061_pt1 | contig 14740 bp, 19 predicted proteins | sample M1_20Mar14CPVII9_2_FD_178001 | JGI IMG/M metagenome (GOLD analysis project Ga0214478, IMG submission 178001) | Marine eukaryotic communities from Monterey Bay, California, United States - M1_20Mar14CPVII9sort6BwellD7 | ecosystem: Environmental > Aquatic > Marine > Unclassified | place: USA...
ATTCCTGGCAAGATCAATCCTGCCGACATCCTTAGTAAGCATTGGGGTTATCGTAATGTTTGGAGCATGTTGAAGCCAATTCTTTTCTGGTACGGTAACACTAGAGATATCCCTGAGTAATATGTATATCGAATGGTAGGGGAGTGTCAATTGGATACGCATTCGAGTACTGCGTACGCTGTATGTATGTACGTACGTTACCTCTTACTTAAGAAAAAGGGCCCAACTTTAGTTGGACTCACAATATCTAAATATAAAGAACAAATTGTCATCTACAACAACGCTCATAGCGTACATTACACATCCGTAATCTATAGCCAATTAAGAATAAAAATTACAGTTTATTGCCAAATAGATACCAAAAGAAATTTTTAACCAATATTTAAGACAGTGCATAGATAAAATCTACCATAAAGATACAACGAAGACAGTACCAAATTTAAGCATACCAAATTTAAGCATCGCAAATTTGCAAACATGGACTGCATACACATCACAAATTTACAAACATGCTTGTACTGATTGCCTTATAAATTGTTTGTTCCTTGTACAGGCATTGAAACGGTATTCCTATTAATACCAATACCTGTCTGTCTGCACTTGGGGCAATTCGGTAATTTATTTTCCCACACATGTTGTTTTAAGCACCCTTCACAGCAGATGAAATGCCCACACATTATGTATAAAGAGGACCTATGAAGAAAGAATTCAAGAGTATTAGATTATTACCTGTATCTTAGATATGAGATGGAAGAAAGAATTTAACCCAGATTATTTTGCAAACAAAATTAAGATACAATAGGGCATCTAATTCTAAAAGATAAACATATGAGTAATTTGTTAAAATTAAAAGCTGACGAAATAGATGCCATATGTGGTTTAATAGACATTGCAAAATACAAAAACCTCAAAGAGATATGCACCACTACCAATAAAATTATGAAGCCAATAAAAAGAAAACGAAAATATATTCCAAAGATTAAGTGTGTAGTTGAGGGTTGTAAAGCATTGAGCAGAGGCAATGGAGTTGGCAAAAATGGTGAATATTGTCTTCGTCATGGAGGGAGAAGATATCCTAGGAAATGCACACACGATGGATGCAATCATTATATACTCAGGACCAAACTTTGTGCCAAACACTATGGGAGAAAGAGTTAAGGTTGCACAACACAGGGGTAGTGGACATTCAACAACAGGTAAACTGCACCCTGCCAAAGCAGGAATAAGGTTGCCCTTTTCTCTCATTCTATGGTTTAGGTGATGCTTTGATGATTGGAGGGGGTATAGGCAAGAAGTCTCGTCGCAGTAAGCATACAGGCAAATCACCTGAAGAGATACAGAAACCTGAGAAGGCACGTAAAGCTGCATACGAAAAAAACAGGAGGATGAAACAAAGCCAACAAAGGGCTGATGAAGAAAAGGAGAAGGCCAAAGCTCGAATGAATGAACCTCGAAATAAAGAGAATGATAGAACCTGAAAGAAGACCACTCAAGCAAAGACTAAGGCCAAAGCTCGAATGAATAAACCTCAGAATAGGGCTAAGGATAGAGCTCTAAAGATCGTTATTCGAGCTCGATCTAAGCAGAAGCGGGAGGATATGTCTTGTTCTTTTGAGAAGACTAAAGTGTGGGAGGTACCAGGAAAAGATTATTACAATGATGTTGACTTTGAAAGCAATCCAGAAGTAGCGGTGCAACTTTGGTATGACTACAATGGAACTTGGTTGTTGAGAGAATCAAAGTTGTTGGTCGCATACCTGCATTTAGACGACATGACGTCAGAGTCAAAGGATGCTTTGGAAAGATCTCGGCTGGTTCTTACAAAATTACTCACTAAAGTTATTAGGAGTCGGCGTACGTTGATGGAGAGGGTTTATTCAGTGTTTGATAAAGAAGACTGGGTCACTCAGAGAAAATGGCAAGAAGACAATTGTATAGAAGATTCTGAGATGCTGCATTACTTGAGATGGCTTGATGACAACGGGAGTGATATACATGATAACTCATTTGAATATATATCACGCGATTTTGACAAAGCCTGGACTGACAGTTTGGTAGGAAGATTGAAAGTGAAAGTGCCTGGCCGTGGTGTCTTCATCCTGGATGGCGTCGATAACAGTAATACAATTGGTGGCAGGTGTATTTGCAAGTACGACCTTGTTGAGATTGCATGGATGGTATTTGATCGTGATATGAAATGCATTGAATCTAAGCAGTATCTGCTTAAGCCCCATGGGTATGACAAGATTGCACAAAAGGCTACTTCTGTTCATGGTATTACAACTGAACGTGCGGTTAAATATGGTGTTGACTCTCACTGTGTTTTTGATGAGTTTATTGCGATTGCCAAACAACTCCCAAATAATGGCAATGTCATAGCAATTGTATGGGACACGAATCACGAAGACTCAATCTTTAAGTGCAATCTCAACAAAGAGCAACAAGTTCTGTGGCGTGATGCTCCAAAATGTGACACCTGGGATATTAAACTATTTAAATATCTACCCAGAAGTGCTTGGGAAAAATATAAAACAAGAACTCTTGGTGTTCACCTTGTGGAACTCTATGGTGTTGTACACCCCAACCAAAGACGATAGTTGTGTCAACTCCTGGCATATGGCCATGGCGGATGTCAAAATGATATGGGCAATCTTTCTTTACTATGTGACAAGCGTATCATATAACGAGATCAAGTGGAAGAACAATTCCAAAGTCAAACAGAAATCCATGGTTCCTGCATACAAAACTACGAGAACTCTGACAGAAAAGAAAGTTCAATGGTTGTTGAATTTATCTAACTTCTGTCACTGCTCCAGGATTAGGATAAATTGTACAGTCGTGTGGCAAGTTGGTATTTACTTTAGCTAGCTTGCCATTAACTCCTAGTAGAGATTGTATTCATGTTATGCTTTAATACTAAGGCCGGTCCATACACCTAACATCGGGTAAACTGTTCCCGCCTAAGCGACTACGGTCCACAGAGAGCTCGTCGGCCAATTTGATCTCACACAACTATAAGGGACGATTTCTATCATTTATTGACCAACATCCAAACTTAGAAGACAACCCCGTGCTACTCGATAATGATCTCATGATAAGAACTCAAGACAACAACAACAACAACAATAACCGCTCAAGGAGCAATTCTCTGATACCAGGACGGTCACAGTCTACAACACCACCACGACATGTGAACTACCTTCTTGCTTAGTTCAACAAAGAGAAGAGACCGCTTAGTGATTACACACAATACCTTAAGTCTGTTAAGGAATGGTCTGAATTTGACCGCCAGCTTAAGGCCCTTGCTCATGCCCACGGGGTGGATAAAGTACTCGATGAACATTATTCACCCGCACCAGGATCAGATGAGGAGTAGGTCTTTATTAAAATGAAGGCTCACATGTACAGGTGTTTGTCAGGCTTGTCATGTTAAGGAGCACAAGGATGATAGGGATGTGCACAGGTTATATACAAAGAGCTATGTGAATACTACACCGGAGAAGCCTCACAGATGGCAATAAGCAATCTCGATGAGATGGAGAGTGGAATCATTGATGGAGTGATCCCCAAGAACAGACGTCAAGCGTTGTTACTAAGCATGCAAAAGTGGAAGGCCCTCGTCAAAGAATTCAACAGTTTAGCACCGCCCGAACGATACATAATGAGAGCCAAACTACGTTAGTGTACCTGAAGCGCTTCGTTAGGGAGGTCCCCGAGTTGAAGGATATGAATAAATTGGTCGATGTTATGTGTACTGTCATTCAGAACATCGGCCGTACCCCGTTGCCCGCTGAGAAGACCCAGATGTACTTCAACGTTGCGACAAGGATAGATAAAGAGTATAGAGAAGCCAACCAAGGGAGGGGAGAAATGTCCTCAAGGAACATCCACTTAGCGGAAATCCTTGGTGAAGTTAGTGAAGAGAATTTACCACTAGAAAATAATGTCCATGAAGTGCTACCCGATGGGGATGACGATGTGGATGGAGAGGTGAGGAGATGTACCAGGCTTTTGCCTTTGCCACCATATTCAGGGGATTGAAGATGAACAAGGCCACGTAGGATAGTCTGTTGCCAGGGGCGAAACAGACATGGGATCAAATCCCACAGAGGAATAAGAACATCATCCTCCACTCTCCTCCAGGCATGTCCCCAAGTAACACAAGAAATAACACCCAAGGATCACCGTCTGGTGCCTTCCCCACCCCCATCTACATTACGAAGTCCACCTACTCAGCAGCAGGTTGAATTCCATGAAGTTCCCGACCATGTCCCCTCCATTGATGACCAATGTAAGACAAACTTCTTAGAGAGGGGACGAGACATGTCAACAATGCTGCTTGACATACAGATAATACAACAGTAGCCTTATCCAACGATACGTTCTACACACCCAAACCATCCGAGGAACATAACATCTTCAATGTCCTTACTACTCCGCCGCCAAGAGTTACTACGCCTACTGATGAGTCATCATCCACAGAAACTGGAGAGAGTAGTGGCAGCAGTGATAAGAACTACATGAGCTTCATACGACGCATTACCCTGTCCAAGCCCAAACGAAGCGCAAATGTGGCAGTTTTGGTTGATTCTCATGTGTGTGTGGGGAGATCACATCGCTAAGGAATATGATCACATCGCTACCCAGATTCTTGCCGACATGACATCTACGTACCCCCACCTTCATCCTCACCCCGTCACGGCAGAACATATCCGTCATACTCTATTACTCCATTATTCTACTTGGCACTCAAGGATTACGAGGAGGGAACAAAACAAAATCACGGTGGGGAGTGGGGAGAGCATCTCCATGATGGACATCCTAGAATGGGGTGGTAAGGTGCTGACAACGACAGTGCCATTCTGATCATCCCACTCTACGATTCCCAGGACTAGGCATGTTGACATGTCTTTGAGTATGCAAATATGGATAGCCAAGGTAGAGGAGTTCAATAGCCTAGCACTGCTTAATCGACAGATCTCTGAGCACAGCAATTAGTGTATCTGAAGCGCTTCATCAGGAATGTTCCCGAATTGAAAGATATAAACAAATTGGTTGACGTCATGTGTTCTGGCCGCGCTAAATCATCCGATGAGATAATTCAGATATACTTCGACGTTGCCACGAGTTGGGGTGGTCAAACTAAGAAGAGAACCAAGGCAGGAGAGGAGCACCCTCAAGGAACATCACACAGCCGAGATCCTTGGTGAGGATAATGATGAGGATGAACCGTTACTAGAGAATAATGCCCATGAAGTGTTACCCGATGGTGATGACGATGTAGGAGAGGAGCTTAACATGGAGACATATCAAGCCTTTGCAGCTATGTATAGAGATAGGGGAATAAAAATAAACAAGGCCACGTGGGATAGCCGATAGTTTGTCACCGGAAGCAAAACAGATATGGGATCAACTTCCGCAAAGGGATAAAAACACCATCCTCCGCTCTCGCCCAGGCATTTCCCCAAGCAACACAACCATCCCAAGCCCCATCCGCACTACGTAGCCCGCCTACCCAACAACAGGTCGAGTTTCATGAAATCCCCGATCACGTCCCCACTATTGATGATCAGTACCAGACAAATTTCTTGGAGAGAGGAGGGTACAATGTCAACCAGGCCACTCACAACACTAGTGATACAGCTATAGCCTTGTCAAATGACACATTCTACACACCCAAGCCAGCTGAAGAGAGCAACATCTTCAATCAATATCATCACTACTCCGCCAAGATCTACTACGCCTAATGATAAATCATCATCTGCAGAAGATGGGGAGAAAACCGGCAGCAGTGAGAAGAAGTTGTCCAACTTCATGCGTCGTATTCATCCGTCCAAGTCCAGACGAAACATCCGAATGGCAGTTTTGGTTGAATCCTCTACCCCATGGGAAGATCACATCTTGAAGGAATTCCTTGCGCACCCACACCTTCATCCTCACCCCGTCACGGCAGAACATATCCACTACTACTACTCCATTATTCTACTTGGCACTCAAGGTTTGCGAGGAAGGGAAGATACAGAATCACGGTAGGGAGTGGGGAGAGCACCTCGATGATGAACATCCTAGAATGGGATAGTAGGGTGCAAGGCATTGTATCGACGGGGACGGTAGCAACTGAGGCAAGGGCAAGTATGGTGGTGCCCACTGAAGGGGAGGAAGTAGACTTATGGACGGGTATGAGGGAGACGAGAGGATCGAGGGCGGAAAATGGGGAGCCAATAAATGAATCAACTGGCCCGGTACTAAACGGAACTGAGGGTGGGGAGGAAGAGGACGGAACGGAGACGAGCACCGTGGACGGGGGCAACAACCGTGGAGTATCGGGATCAGGTATGAGGCTACTAAATTATGCAACACCGGAGCGGCGTGTTGATCTATTCGGATTTCAAGGCAGGGTCATGTCTAGCATACCCATCAGCACATTTGCCAGCATCAGGCTCATGGCATGATTGTTGAAGATCGATCCCCAAGAGGTTCGGTACTCCACCATCCATCACGACCCCTGAAGGAGATACTATTCCCCTACTATTCGTCGATGGCCTACCTACACTACGGTTACGGTACCCCACGGATATGGAATTAATGAGCATGAGACGCATTCACCTCACAGGAAGCGACACATGGAACCCAAGCAGGTATGATCAACCACCTGTTATCCCGTCAATTAGTATCATTCCTTCACCCAGAGTGCATGGCCCGACAATCCTAATACCCAATGACGACGACACATCAGACGACACTTCAGAGACAGAAAGTTGCGACTCCGTAGGCGATTCAGTAGACACTGAAGCCATTGGCGATGATCCCAAAACAATCGGACAGGTAAGTCTCAAGTTCAACGAGGTAATCCGCGAACTTGAGGAGTTGTCAGCATACAAGGATCTAGTGCGTCACAAAGTCAAGGCAATGCTCAAGCAGCTCTACGGGAGGTAAGTATAGGAGGAGACATTGAGGGGAGGGTAATATCCATAATGTTTGGAGATGACTACCCACACGGGGGATACAGGACGTCATGGCACGGCAGGCACCATCGAGGGACGATGACGGCAACATCTTACAGCTACCCTCAGGAGGCAATGCAACATACATTGGCAGCTGGACAACGTTCCAGATACGTAATGAGTCCTTAATCACCGAGACTAGATCTGACAAGACCGCCCACCAACTCAACGTCCATCAAGTAATGACAGGAAGATCAGGAAACACCAAAGCAAAGCTTAACCAACGCATCAGGCAGCTTGCATTCCAACACAACATGGTAAAACTAAAACACCTCACCATGATTATCAAGTCACCCTGGCACGGCTACACCCAGGACAAGTGCGTATCAGTGAACACACATTAGTACTCCACCCTGCACTGATTGAATTCAGCGGATACATGGCTTTGGATCAAGGATCATTGCGGAAGGTATTATGTTTGGAGACCCCGACAGATTTGCAGCTATGAAGATCAATATGTTTGGACAGATGTCAAACATTAAATATGTGGGACCATCATTCATTTGTCCTGATGAAGTAAGGAAGGAGTTTAAGATTGGTAAGACCTAGAATGACAGGGGAGTGACAACAACAGTGCCATTCTGATCATCCAACCTAGTTCCGGACACCCATTTGTTATACCAGTATCCTAGATACCATATTGAAGTGAATCTTGCACCCGTTTAAGCAAGAGTGAATCGCCATTTGTTGAGGAATGTAACACCTCTTATAGTAGGAATAATTGTAATGAACCAGTAAAACTGTTTTGTTGCAGAGGATGCGGTATTCTTGCCTAACTTTGGGCTCTATTCGTGGTGGTCCGGGCTCTGTCTGGGCTCAATGTGATGGTAGATGCAAAGCTCTCGCTGTTGCCATAATCTAGAGAACGATATGATATTGAACACTAGGTTGTCTGTATGATAGTATACAATATACTTTGTACTAAAACAGTTTATCAAAGACCCAGTCTATCCATGAGGATAGATATTGTGCTCGGCCAGCGGTGCCGTAGGTTGCAATAGTTTTTGTCGATGCATGACGCCATCGTACACATTATATGATAGCAGGTACATGAAATACCCTAGCTAATAGTTAAATGTGAAGTATAACAATAACAACTATTGTATATTGAAGCAGACTATACGTATGGATTGGTAATCCTATATGTATAGATCTACGCCATTCAAGCTTAGCTTATTGTAGTTTTGCATTGGCATGTCAAACAGAAACAATATGATATAGTATATAGTATATGTAGTACACTAACGTCTATCAACGTTGTACTGCACAATAAGAGGTTAGCCTAACCAACATAGTGGAGGGTCTTATCCGAGAATTCCCTGCTACCTCTTGTGCTCTCTGCAATGAAACAATATAGAGAACACAACAAACCCCAACATTAGGCTGTCGTCTGATCAACGATAGCTGAATGAAAGTATCCCTCGTTTCTCAGCCGGGATGTATCCAGTCGATTGATAACCGACTTGGTACAAATGGAGAGTAGATGTATAGCCATTTCACTCCTAAAGGCCAGCTGTGTGCCTCATCACGAATCCTCGTCAACCAAACGAGCAAGTGCCATTAATTCTGATGAATGATGAGCCCCATTATGACTTTCAATATAACTGAAGTTTGACTATCTCATTGACTGAGACAGAATTGACATTGCGCCTTTCTGCCAATCCGTTGGAGTATAATGTTACCCAACTACCACATCTTTGTTGATTTACAGTTCGATATCTGCATAATGATGATGCAAAGAGTATATCTGAATGACATCAATACAATATGGCAAACTGTCAGGTGTGTACAAGTAAGGGGGTATCAATATTCAATATTCCCTTACTAAATTACCCCTAGTCATATTTAAATAACCACAATCGTCCTCCACAGGGGCAGACCAACTTTTGTCTTTCTTATCCATCATGCTAGACAGAGCAGCAGCAACAGGGCCACACAAATGTTCATACCGTAACACTTCATTCACATCACACCGAGGGTGAGTAAGCATCAGCCAAACCAGGCTGGGTTACTATACGGTACAAAATTCTGGGTCACCACAACTAACTACTTGCATTCTTATCTAACACTCCAACACACCAAGATTCAACTATATACACTGCCACTATCCGGTCTTACGCTGTATCAATTTCATCTAGTATGCTCGGTCTCATGCCACCTGACTATACACTCTAATTTGCAGTTCATTCGCTGCCTAACTCTACACCCGATCTTGCAGTTCTTACGCTGCCTAACTCTACACCAAATCTTGCAGTTCTTACGCTGCCAAACTCTACACCCAATCTTGCAACCCTTACGCTGCCCAGCTTTACACCCATCTTCACCAGACTACGGCTCTTACTCTTACGCAGAACCAAATCTGCATCCATTTCTCCCTCTCCTGTCACTAACCCGCGGAACAACTCCACCGCCAGTCCGTCTCGCTAGTCTATCTGTACCAAACGCTTCCGTTAAGCTCATCTGTCGGTAGTTCTGTAACTGTTTCGCCTTCGCCTGCCATACACCATTCCTCACACACCTCTGATCTGTCGATATATTCTCACCATGACGGACAGGAGGTGCACGAATGTCCTGCTGAGCATAAAACCGACGAGTACATCCGCTAACACCAACGCCCGAGGATATCACCCGCGATGATACTATAGCCGCCTCCATTCTAGTCACCCACATCAGCCGAGAACTAGCCCGTCCCTCACCCAACTTCCTAAAGTTCACCTCACTCAGAAGATGTCTATAACACGGGAGAAGTGACTCTATCCTTGTCTCCATAAGTCTGACAACCTTGCTATATAGTTCCTCATGTTCCTGCTCAGTCAGCCCATCAACCTTCTGATGTACTTTTGAATTCCGATATATCCATTGTTCCTGTGTCATGTCTACCAGAAGTTTAACTAGCTCACGAGCCCACTTCTTGACTGATCGGACCCTACTTGTAGCAATGAGAGGAGTTAACACCTCGATTAGACCATGACTAATACGTCCCTCCATAAGAGAGTCCCATCCTAATCTATCATGTATTACCGCGTATTCTCTAAGTATTGTACAACCCCTGGGACAGCAATCCACCATGAGTTTGGATCCTTGACTTAGGAGATATTCTCCAAACATCCCTGCCAGAATTGAGGCTGCAGGAATTAACGAGAAGTGTTGCTTGATCCTTGCAACTCCTTGTTGGAATAGTAGGACTCGGCCGTTGTCCTTACACCTTGTCATATGCTTGGAGTCTTCAGGAGACCACCCACAGTTGGGACATTTATTCTCAACTCTTTACGAAAATAACGGAGTTGATCATTCGTACCACATATTCCTGAAACTTGCTTTGTGAGCCAAGTCTTGTACGCCCTGGGATAGGGAAGTGACTCAGAACCCTCCCACCACACGAGATCAAATTCCTCGGCTGCAACAATGCCCTGCTCATCATAAAATCTACGTGCCTCCATTTCTCCCCAATGATTCGTTATTGCTGTACGTAAGGAACCAGCAACTTTACGGGAAGAAATCGTAACCCACACTAGCTCGAATGGAAACACACTATCGATATACTGTCCAGTAGCTATTGCCGCGTCTATAGCAAGCTTAGCCAGTGTGTCCACCTTAATGTTAATTCTCTCCTTGAGTGAACACTGGCCCCATGACTTCCGATCGTCTGCGTGTGATGGTACCCAGAGAAAGGTGGTTTGGAAACACTGTGACGAAATAATCCCCTTCATTACTCGAAGGACATCCGCTTGAGCCTGTTTCTCCTTCAGCACCCGTCCTGGCGCGTTCCCATGGAACACCACCCCTTTATTATCACAGTCCACAGATACAGCGGGATAGTCCCTTGGTGTCATCTCTGCAGGCAGCCTTAAGGATGAGTTGAGTGATGATTCCGCCTAGTATCTCTGCTCTGTAGTTATCCGCAGCTTCGGAACGTTCAGCCACACAGCATGAGCATCTCCTCTTGGTAAAAGTACAATAGAGGACGGTAGCAGCACTGCAAACGTTTGTATCCAATTCCTTCTTGTATGAACCATCATGGACTACCACTAAGGATCCTCTAAGAACTGCCTCTTCTATCCACTCACCATCCCCATCACATCTAAAGTGCTTGAAAAGTGTTTGATTCTTGTAGGAGGAAAGTGCTTCCATGAAGGTCTGAGGTGTACTCTTGCCTTCTGCGGAAGTAGCCGAGGAGTGTAGGCGAACCGACATTGTATCCACTGTATTCACTGAAGCATAGATTGTTGAGGGAAGATCTCCTTGATGCGTCATTGACCACTCAAACCTCACACCAGACCTAGTGACTCTTTCGTCTTCTACCCGCACAAAGATATCGTACCAGCTCGACTTGTATCTATTGTGACGGTAAAGACTCGTCCCATCCGAGGAGATACGCCATTCAATAGACAGAGAAGAGTCTTGAATAAAGGACCCAACGGAGTAGCGTAGAGAACTTCCTGAGCTTATACTCCGAAGAACTGCTTCCCAAAGTACAAAATCTGACTCCCTCGGTACCTCCATTGGATATTCATATTGAGAGGAGTCACCCACCACACGTGACAAAACCTCAAGACGGATAGTCTTGCCATCACATCGCACAATATCCGACAGGTGTGTCACACAGTAGAACTTTCTTACCGCATTGAGGCTGTCAAGTCCTGTTCTAACATAACCTAACTCCACGAACAATTCAGTCAAAGATCTGCCATCCTCCCTTATCGGCACAAGATTGTACTCATCTGAAATAACTAGTTCAACGCCCGCATAGTCCAAAACTTGCCAGAGGTTCTTCCTCCAAGTACCGTCTGTTGCCAAAATGCCAAAAGTGGCATACGGATGAGAAAATATATTGCCATACAGACCAGTCTCGACCACCAGTGACTCATAATTCATCATCATAGCGGAGGAGCATTCATCCGAAAGGAAACCCCAGTGACATACCACTGCATGTAGCTTTGCCGCCAGCGCCCATAACACAAAGTTCGGAAGACCAAGCTTGAAACTTAACTGGTATAAGCCTCCAGGGGAGCCCAATATTCCTCCGTACACCAAGGAACGGAAGGATTCTGTAAAACACTTTAAGTACCTCATCCAAATGAGCAGCAGGATCCAGTACCACCGTAACAAGTCACCATGTCATACCCGGTATTAGCTGACAATTGAAACTAATCCACGCATCACTAACCCGAAGAGGACGACTCGTTAGACAATCGGCCCACTGATACCCCTTCTTGCACATTGCCCTTATGTGGTCAGTGCCATCACCAAGAGGAGCAAAAAATATACCCAGCATTTCAGAGGCTACTTAACTTCCCTTGTTGGAATCGGAACTTGCGTACCATTCGGTTGTGGAATAGTAATATGGGACGGCTCCGGGGGTCCTTCTTCTTGGGGTATATATGCGCTTGGAGGAGGCAGATGTTTATTCAGATTCATCCTAGCTCTACTGTAAACAAATCGGTATGTGATCAAATATATGGAGCATTTGGGTGGCTTAAGAGCACCACCAGTGGCTTGAACTAAGAAAGCCCACTCGTTAGTTGCTCGCTGAACCTCACGGATCAGTTCCCGAGTGGTTGTAGTATGAATCTTTGCCCAGTGGAGTAGATCTGTATCATCGACATACATCACAGCACATAGGTGGACAAGGCGTTTGACCAGGGAGGTAGTAATTCGTGCACCATGTCCTAGTCGTTTGTAAGCATTGACTATCAAGGATGACACAGCTGAAAAACCAGGAGGAGCCACACCATTCCCTTGACCATATCCCATGAAGGGATCTTCGCGTGTGCCGCCGGCCGCCGTATGACTGCTTGGACTCCCCATAGCCTGTACGAAGGAAGTACTGCATCAACTGCATTGTTTGAAGCAATATTTTAACAGCCTCCTTCGGTATTCCCCATCCACGCAGAGCCATTGCCGCTGGGAGATGTGATACACGATCATAACAGTCGCCAAAGTCATTTTCCCCTAAGCACATGGGATAATGCCTGATACGTGAGTCATCGACGATAAAGATCTTCGTAAGAACCGCCTTCTCACAGCTGCTACCAGTCTTTGCAAAACTCTCACCAGGAACAAAACCACGCGTACCTGCAGAGGTCATCATTCTTTTAGCGACCAGTTTGTTCCACCAGTTGAAATCAGCCTCCAATAAACAGATAGCTCGGAGCTTGTGAACGAAGTTATTCCCCATTATCTTTTCAAGTAATACATTCACTCCAGTACCCCAACGTGCATGTGGAACTCCTGTCTTAGCACATGCCGACAGTTTAGCAGCATGAAGAGCCGACAGACGAGGATGAAAGCTTGCTGCCTTGTAATGCCCAAAGTGCAGACCACTAAACGAAGATGAAATGCGTTCATTTGCCCGCTGCCAGTAATATTGATACTCCTCTACTGTCACATAGGTATTGATTTCCTCTGTAGACATCGTAGCATACGTGCAAGAGAAGCATAGTGAACCTGTCTGTATCCGGAGGAAAGACATACGTCCCTTCTAATATCTGTTGAGCTGCTTCGGCACCCAAGTACCCGACATCATCAAACAATTGACCTGATGAACACGGTGCGGAGGTGGCAAGACGGAAACGCTTCTCTAGATGATCACTTGTATGTTGGTACACTTCATCCTCTGTCTCGTACTTGGACTCACCCGCCTCTGTGAGGACACGAACGGATGTCACTTGACGCCCACTTGACCGAGAGGTAGAGTTCTTGATACGTTTCCACGTCTTCCTCTTTTCCTCACGAATAAGAACCTGTAGGATTGACTCAGCCTTCGCCTTGTCCCCCTTAGCCTCAGCGCGTTTAGCACAGTCCTTGAGATGTGTACGACGTAGCTCAGACGCAGTCTTCGACAGCTCAAGAAGCTTCTTGTTGCATGTATGGAGATCCACCTGTATCATATGTAAATCTGCCTTGTGGGGATCTAAGTTGATCTTGCGGCAGTCTCAAATAAGGTTACGTGCATCAGGGATGGACGATGGACTTCTCATCTTCCAAAAACTTCTTTACACGGAATAACAACCTGTGTCTCTTCACACCTAAGTTTGAAAAAGCACTCTGCATGGATTATCGCTAAAATAGGTCTGCCATGGTGTAAAAATGCTATTTTCAGCGATGACTATTTTTCTCTGGACTCCCTATTAAGTTATTGCAATAAGCAATTACCCATGATGTGGTGCCGTCGACGGAATAGGAGCCGCCGGAGTACATCGATGCGAGTGCCTGCCGTATGGATGTTTAGTAGGCACCCATAGGCGTATATCGATACGCCGGTAGCATGGTTAGAGACCGTTTATAGCCCTCGAAAGGACGCTAAATGGTGCATCATCGTCGATTGATGTGGTTAAGGGTCGCGGCGTCGAACGATATCGCCCGGCATCATGATATGACCACCCTACATTCTTTATATGGTCATAATAAAGGACGCGACATGGCCGGACGTCTATTATGATGGTCTATATGTGTTGCAATTGGAGTATTAGTATGGTGATGATGGGTGGCTGGTCTACCTAATGGGCTTTAACTAGTTAACTATAAATATTTAAACTGATTGGCCGATAGATTAGCACATCTACTACTAGTTGTTAAGAGATATCACAACACGTATCAGTTTAAATATTCAGTTTTCACTAAAGAAAACTCCATATTTTTATTACCCCCTTTTTACCTTAATTGTCTGTCCCGAAATGCAACCAAAGACTCCCGATTATCGTTTCATTAAAGCACAGGTTGCAATACCGATAACA
>Ga0214478_101065_pt1 | contig 14706 bp, 13 predicted proteins | sample M1_20Mar14CPVII9_2_FD_178001 | JGI IMG/M metagenome (GOLD analysis project Ga0214478, IMG submission 178001) | Marine eukaryotic communities from Monterey Bay, California, United States - M1_20Mar14CPVII9sort6BwellD7 | ecosystem: Environmental > Aquatic > Marine > Unclassified | place: USA...
TAATAGAGTTGGTAGAACATATATCTTTTACTAAAGGCTTTGATGATATCTATAGTGTTATGATATTATCCTACCAAAGTGCCGATATTATACATTAACTTCTACTTTCCCTCTGAAGCATACCTCCTTATATCTGATATTAGCCGAAGTATCTCAAGACATTGTTGTGTGGAGAAAGCAGGTGATTCAATAAGTCCCTCCCTAAAGCATCGATTGACTTCTGCTGCTTCATATGCTAATCCTTGACTATTCACAAAGTTGAATCCTGGAACTTCTTTGTCATCATCCTCGGTCGTTAGTTCGACTATATCCTTTGGTAATTCAAATTCATGTAATTCAGGCTCTAACCATTGTTGACTACCCAATCCAGTCATTTTTGTTACTTTTACTTTTGTAGGACACCTATAATATAGTGTGATGTGTGTATGTATATGAGTATGTATGTTTGCAGTATAATAAGAAAGATGAGCGAGTGTGCATATGATATGTGCAGAGAAAAGATAATATGGTACATACCAGAATGGGAATGGGATATCAATTACACCAGCAGATCCATAAATAGTAGCAGAACGATCACTGCAATGACCAAGTGAGCATTCAAACGTTCCAATCTTCTTCCCTGGAAACTCAATAATTGCAGTTACATGTTCATCATTGCCACTCTCATGTATTGTTTGGCAAGCACCACGAACTACCGGTTCAGTACCATCCTTATCTCCATTTGTCGTCGGATTACTTCCTAATGCCCATTGCAAGAATTGTGCACAATATATCCCCGTTTCGAGTAATGCACTACAACTCCCGGCTCCATCATACTGGCAAAACGATGCTCGTGCACTTTTAACTTCACCAATCTCACCACTATCAATAATATCCCGTACCTTCTTCATAACAGGAAAGAATCTACTCCATACACCATGAATGAATAGTAAATTCGATTGTTTGGCAGCATCCAGTACTTGCTTTGCAATTATATCATCAGGTGCCATACTCTTCTCACATAATACAGCCTTTTTATGTTTTATTGCTAATAAACAATCTTCAGGATGACGTAATGACGGCGTGGCAACATATACTACATCAACATCTTTATCGGACGTTGCCTCCTCGTATGAACCATATTGACGAGGTATACCCCATCTATTACCAAATCGTTTTGCACCCTCAATTGATCGACTACCGACAGCAATAACTTGTGTATTTTTTAGTTGTTTTAATATTTGTACCATATCGGATGCAATCGAGCCGGTGCCAAGTATTGCCCATCTTACTAACTGTGTATCTGACATGATAATAGTTGCAAATTAGACTCTTCTTATAACAAACAACTCTAGATATGAACATAGATCGTCAATCGTCATTGTTGAGTTCGACCGATCTTAGATTTTACCCATATAAAATTACACGTGTCGTCTTCTCAATGTGTAGGTTACCCTATTTCATCAGAGCCGCACATTTTAGATTCATTTTAGTTGTGTTCAACCAATAAGTTCAAATAGCAATATATATATCATGAGCATTAGAATAGCTACAACACGCTTTTATCCTGGCATCTCTCGAGCTATACGATCTCATGGTGGTGTAAACAAGTGTACCCAAAAGAAGCCTTCCTTTCGTTGCAAATCAACAACAGCTAATGCAAGTGCACCCCAACAAACTACACCTGCTACCGGAAGTAGTAATGGATCAAAAGTAGCCAGTGAGAGTGCTGCCACTGCTGAAGCATCATCGTCATCGGAATCGGTACCTATCGGATCTACCTTTGTGGCTATGACTCTCGGTAAGGACATATACTTTTTTTGTACATATGATGTGCACTTTATTTTGATATGTCTCAATCTCATCTATTGTTGTATTTATACCCCTCATCGCTATCTTGTTTGATGTTATATTATGATATTTGTAATAAAGCTATTGCTAGTGTTGCTGGAGCAGCCGCCCTAGCCGAGAATTCTACAGCTTCAATGGTACCAAAGTTTGATCCAAAGTCACAACGATTTGATCAATCAACCTTCTTCGGACGAGTATCAAAAATGTTGTTAGCATGTGATCCATCATTACTATTCCACAGTGGAGAGGAGGTATCAAGATGTAAGGCAATGGTTGATGATTATGAGAATCAATTAACATATTTGCCTGATGGAATTAGTGAAAGTGAGATGAGTCGAACGTTATGGGAAGCACAACGTATTTCGAATGCTGCGTTACATCCTGATACGGGTGATACTATTCCTCATCCATTTCGTATGTCGGGATACGTACCATTCAATGGACCTATTTGCGTGGCAATGGTCGCATCACAATCTACATCGGCACTTTTATTTTGGAGTTGGGTTAATCAAAGTCAGAATGCATTGGTAAACTTTTACAACAGAAATGCAGCTTCAGAAATGACAAATGAGACTCTTGCAATTTCATATGCTGCCGCTGTTGGGTCTAGTTTGGCCGTGGCATTTGGATTGGCAACCTTCATTCAAAAGAAGTACAGTCCAGCACAGGCCAAGAACTTATTGAAATGGGTAGCCTTCCCTAGTGCTATTGTGGCATCCAGTTTGAATTGTTACATTGTCCGTAGTCCAGAGATTGATACTGGTATTCCACTTGTTGATAAAGATGGTAATGATGTACTACCAAATGAAACAAGTAAGATTGCCGCTGAACGAGGAGTTAACTCGACGACATTATCACGTGCCATTCTACAAGCGCCGGTGTACTTTCTACCTCCATTATTGATGGGAATCTTGCCTCCAGTGAAGAATATGATTATGCGTAATCCAATGATGAGGGTACCAGTGACAACCTATCTTTTGTTAGTCTGCTTCGGAGTGGGTCTTCCTTGTTCAGTTGCTATATTCCCCCAGATGGGTGAGATTAAACCAGACGAGGCCGAGGAGAAGTATCATGGTCTAAAGGACGAAAAAAATGGAGGCAAACCGTATGATGTCCTCTATTACAACAAGGGGTTATAAGAAGAGAAGAAGATGGTGATGATGATATGGATCTGTTGGTGTTAATTTTGGTCATTAAACAAAAGTTACCATGAGATCCTGAGAGCTAGGAGTTTAAGCCTGAGTATATGTAAGCTAAAGCTAAGAATAAGAACGTACTCTACGGTTAATGCACATGTATGGTTCGCCTCCACTTCCTGACATAAGTATGTTCTCTCGATATTTCAATATCTTCTTATCTATCATCATACATTGCCCTATGAATAATATCCTGATTACACAGTGTGGAGGGAGCGGTTCATAGGTAGCCATGTCATGACTAAGGCTGGACTGAGTACATCATTGGTCTGTCTCTTGGCCAATCTTTGTCACAGTTACCCGAGGACGAAGCAAGTGATGAGATTTGGCCATACATTGATTCATAATGGGCATGTATATAATATAGTGTGTAAATAGTCTTTACTAGAATATAAGAGTATCAACCCATTTATTCTCACTTCTCCTCTCTCATAACTCCTATTAACAATACCGATCGCTCTTCTTCTTCGACCTATAAGCTAACAAGTCACTCCTGCCCATATCACCTGATGCTTGTTCTTTTCTAATCCTATATCCACCATGAGCAGTCTTTTCCCTGTATACAATCTCCTTCTCGCCTCCATATGTTCCTTGTGCTCGAGTTTCAATCTCCTCTTTTTCAGCTTTTTGCAATGCAATTTTGCGAGCCTTATCTCGTTTATCATTCCGTGGTTTGGAAATGTATTTATATGGACTGGGCGTCTTAACATTAGTTGAAAAGGATGATGATAATGATATTGATACCGATGATAATACCATTGTTATAACTCTCATTTCCTCTATACCCTTATCATTTTGTACTATAATTGCATCACCTACTCGTAACTCTGCTTTGAATGATGTACCGTGTCCTGATACTACCGTGGATGATGTTGTGATTAATCCTTGTCCTGTACTAATCTTTGGTCCTTCATTCTGTTGTTGTGCTACAGTAGCTGGTTTACTATCGAGAGAAATATTGTTAGAAGTACTTGCAGTTGCATCAGCCTGATGTTGTGTCGACATATCATTATTATTAGCCAAAGAAGCGTGACCTTCTATTCCGCTACTAATACCACTTGACTTATTCTTTGAACTGCTCTTCTTCTTCTTTGCCTTCTTATCATCGCCCTTGAACTTTAACTTTCCCTTCCCCATATTATTTTTTGTAATATTAATTTTAATTTGAGTTATTGATATGAACACTCTTTTGTTTAATGATAATCGTGGACAATATCGTACCCACACTTTAACCGTATCTTTTAGCAGTATAATAATAATATAATAAAGGCGTTAATATATATCCAGGCCTGCTATCACGTTCAATTTCACCTCATAAACTACCGACGCATAAGTAACACTCAAAGTCTCAAATATGGTTGGGTTTCTATGTCATTTATCGTATCGTATGGGACAAGATACCATATGTAACACTTGCATATCACAATTTGAATATGTAGAGTAGAGAGAACAAAATGGCGTGAACTAATGCCTGTCTACTAATCAATATAATACCATTACCAATATAATATATAAGCTCTATTATTATCGATATCATAAATAACAACGTTGGTCTATTAAGATATACACAAAAAGATACCCTGATATCTGTTTTGGGTATCTTCTTGCAACATACCTATTACCATTGCAAACAATGTCGACCTGTGCTGATGTATTATCAAAAATTTACATGAACATTGCATATAAAAAACAAACAAACATACCTAATCAAAATGTTGTCTAGTAACAACCCTTGGAGAATTATATGCATTGCTGCAGCTGCAGTAATCCTCATGTTTTCAACGAAACAGGAGTATGACGAGAGCTTTAATAAGAGTCTCCAAACACTATTCTAATTCAACAACTACAACTAATAAAGAAGAAATGCCTTCATCTAGACCACTCAATACTGCAGCCGCCAGAGAGAAAATAATCTGTCTAGAAGAGTGCATACCTGATATTAATCAAACCATTGAAGGATTAGGATTGAACTCATTGGAAATGTATGAAACGAAAGTTAATTTCAAGACCCATATTGAAACTCATGAATTTGGGAAGTATCGTTATCATTTCCCAGAAGAGGACGTTTATCTTAATCAAAGTATACCTGGGAAATTACAGTTGCAACCACACGCATATCATGAACGTTTATTCCGACGGATAATTTCAAAGCTATATCGGGCAGGCGTTATTGATCCAACTACGAATCTAATCAACTCAGGATCTAATATGGGTGACAATGCACTTCCTTGGGCGCAGATGTACAAGATTTGACACATGATGATCCATCTAAAAGTGCGGGGAAAGTTTATGCTATTGATCCTTCTTCTGATTTGTTGATAGACATGGTGAATATTGCAAATGAAAACTCTATAAGTAATATATGCACAAGGATGACATTCATCGGTTCCACAAGTGACGGTAAATTTGCCAAAATAGATGACATGGATATTGAAAACCTTGGCGTGCTACATTTAGATCTAGAAGGGAAAGTCCGCGTTAGTATCTTTGTATCATGTGAGAATTCGTATGTTCAATATGAAGACTCGGCGATTTAACTACTTCATTTGAATTTATTTTGTCTTTATTTGATTGCCTTTGAAAAGCAGATATACTAACAAAAGTTACTGTCATCTCTCTCTAACTTCGTAAACTGTGCAACGTGCATCTTCCAGAGGAGAAGGAGAAGCCATTCTGGGTGCATTGGGGCTTATATTCATTCAAAGACCTATTATCATAACTGAAGGCCATGGCGGAAAGCTTGGTGAAGGAAATAATGATGAAAGGGTGCGTCAAGAGCTCGGTTCTTTAGGATATAATAGATCGCTGACAGTTCCTGAGGTTTGTGGATTCGTACAAACGTGTCGTAATACGATATGGTGGCCCGATGAGGAGACTGAGGCTGCTGCTATGGCTATTATTGGCAAAGATATCGAAAAGCATACTTCTTCTCCACTGCCGATGTTTGATTTGTATTTTCAGATTCGGATTTGTAGCATCAAGCTTTTCGCTTTGTCAAATATGCTTGATGATGATATCTACAGCACAGGGCAGTATATAGCTACAAATAATAAACACCATTAAGTCTATTCTCTATTTACAAGTTGTATTGCTTATCTTATATACGCCAATGACCTCCATTACTCTTCAAATAATCTTCAACCCATGTACCATCATATCCTTGTATCACCACTGACCTTCCAGATTTCTTTGAGAGATAATCTTCGTGATACAACACGACGTCTGGATCATCAAAGTAGTACATAGCAGCCGTCAGAAACGGTGGTCCGGCTCCCACCATAACGCCACACTTATCAAACGCCTTACAATTCTCTCGAGTAAGATCCAAAGCAAACGAGAGGAAAGCAGACCCCTTTTCAAAGCCGAATATACAATTACATACTGTACCTTTGTGGTAGCCATCTGGATGATATGAACCAAACGGCCATCGTTGATGATCACCAAACAACTTATCAAAGCCCTGAACAGATAGTGAATCGGTATCTTGATAAATACCTCCTTCTAAATAAATAACTTCTAAACGTGAGTAGTCGCTCTTTCCTGCCGGGTTTGGCTCATCGTTAATTAAATCCCCATTTACAAACAGGCCATCATTTATATATTTTGTTATGTTCTTAAAGTGGTATGTAACATTGTGCTTCTGCATTCGTTCATAAAGCTGTTGTGACGGTATTTCAGACCATAGGAATATTTCCCATCCAGGATTGTCAAGACTACTCTTCTCAATATTGAAAACATACTTATCTGGAATTTCAGTACCAAACCATATCCAATGTAATTTCTTTGGTATTTGATCCCTCACGCACTTCTTATCAAAGGAAAGTTGTCGCATTTCAAGAACTGTTGAGCTCTTGTTTAGATGTGATAGATTCTTTCGTGGCAAATGATGATTAACTCTATTTCTAACTATTACAGGCAACATCCGTATCGAGGCAAAGCCAACCCCTGCGTGATCTTTGGTGCTGTTTATGGCATCTCTAACATCTATAGATGATATTGGATGTGAATTTGATACATCTTGCTCTCTCATGCAAGACGGTACCGATAAGTGAGATATATCTTGTTCTAAAGAAGTTGAAGAAGATGACATTGTAGTATTGGTATTTATCAATTTGAGGAGAAGACATGTCGATGATATCCAAACACTGATTAACAGATTTCTCATGACTGTTTTAGTATATTAATATGCCGATATGTTGATGATCTTATATTAAGGATGAACTAGCATTCTCAACTGGTCTCAAGTATGCATTAGATGGAGATCTTCGGTATATGTTGTATATGAATGATAGTAGTTAGAAAGGGGTCGAGTAGAAGATCTGACGGCGGTATACTATGGATGGCTTTAGTTTATATCATATGGTACGCTAAAAGTAGTAGATATATTCTCACAATGGCATTGAAGTTTATTTCTACCCGCCCGAGAGCTTACCACTTTCTCTAATGGTATGTCACTTATTGTATCGTTTGGGACGAAGATACCTATACTGTAACACTTGCATAGCCATACATCTATCAACATTTAAAATATTTTTTCTCTCAAAGATCAAAGAACATAAGCAAAGACAAGCTTGTCTACTACTCAAGTATTAATAATATACCATCTTCAACTTAATAAAACGCTCTGAATATCATATCATAACGTCGGTCTTAACTTTTGTATACTAATTACAAAAGTTTTTGGAGGAATCCTTCTTTTTCTTCTACAATACCATTGCAGCAACATAGAGATATATACCATTGCAAAAACAATATGTCGACCAAGGTATCATCCAACATAACCACCCAAAACGGTGGCGCAAACAACATACCAACAACCAAATCATCATCAACAACAAACAATCAACCAGTATTAAAACTCTCACAATTACAAAATTTCTGTAAAAGAGATCCACAAGCCTACAAGGAAGATTATGATGCACAATCACGTCGATTGGTATCATTAGTTGGTATATTGTTATTATCACCCAATGCTGATAATCCAAGTTCAAACTTAGTGGAATTGATACAATTCATGGCTGCGGTTAGTTCAAGTTCGTACAAGGGTGAGGAAAGTGACAAGGTTGCTAATTTGTTGATGGATTTACTAGTTGGTACAACAACCAATGAAAGTAGTATAACACAACCAGCAAATCATGCCAAGTCAATACCACTCTTCCAACCAACCCTCCCCCTCCAGGCCCTTAACCTACATCGTGACATACGTAAAGCATGTGTCTCGGCCCTAATCCTAATGCGTAACAAAGGCGCCATACCACCACTCCGTCTCCTCCAATTATTCTTCCAACTAATGTCTGTAGTTCCCGATAAGAATTTACGTGAAAGTTTATACCATCATATTGTTAATGATATACGTAATATTAATAAGAATGGTAAGAAGGATGAGAAGTTAAATCGTGTTATACAGGGATACTTTCATCGGATTGTCATGGCCAGTGCGTCAGAAGGAGGTAATGGTGGTAGTAGCAATAGAAGTGGTGGCGAGGATAGTCCAACAGATTATGCAGCAAAACGAGCAACACAAATGATATGTGATTTATACAGACGTAACATATGGAATGATGAACGATCTATACACATCTTAGCCTCGGCTGCAACATCACCTAATCCATCAGTCATGTCAAAATCATTACGTTTCTTTCTAAACATTGAAGAAACAATGAATCGTGATAAACTATCAAGTGAAGAAGATAAATGGCAGGGCAGTTTAAATATTGATTTACATTTACATTCCAAGAAAACCAAGCATAAAAAACGTGTAATAGTGAAACAACTTAAGAATCGTCAAAAGATACAACATGAACGTGAGGGACTAATCGTATCACAACGACATGACAAAGGTGTTGAGAGTAGTAAGAAGCTATTCCCAGCAATTGAATTACTAAATGATCCCTACGGTATATGCGAAACATTACTAAAACGTATTAAAAACTCATCAGGATATAAATTTGAAATTAAAATGTTAATGCTAAACTTTGTCACACGCGTCATTGGTAATCATGAATTAATAGTATTACCATTATATACATTACTTCAGAGGTATATGAATGGACATCAACGTGACGTTACTAGTATATTGGCATATACTGTACAATCATGTCATTCATTGGTACCGCCTGAGGAAGTTTATGGTGTATTGAAATGTATTGTGCATGAATTTGTTACGGAGCGGTGTTCAGGTGAACAAATGGCTGTTGGTATTAATGCATGTCGAGCTATTTGTGTTAGAGTTCCTAGTGTCTTATCTGGTGATGATATGGACAGTGATAATGAAGGAGGAGACGGAGTTAGCAGAGAAAAGAGTACATCATGGGACGTCGAGGCATTCGTACGTGACTTGGCATCCTACGCGAAACATCGTGATAGATCAGTTAGTATCGCGGGACGAGGATGGGTAAACTTTATTCGGGAGGTATATCCCAGTTTGTTACAGGGTAAGGATCGTGGATTGGTCGGTGCGGGATTGCATAAGAGTGGTGAACGGCCATTGCGTTATGGTGAGGTTAAGGCCGCGACGGGTGTGGCTGGTGCTGATTTGTTGGTTGAGTATGAAGCATCAAAGAAGAGGAAAGAGGAGGAGGAAGGACGTGACGAGGATGACAGTGGAAGTGGAAGTAATGGGGAAGAAGAGGAAGGTGAATGGGTGGATGTAAAGTCGGGAGATGAAGGGGGTAAAGTTGATGAATGGGAAGAGGTAGCCTCTGGAGATGAAGATGAGGACGAGGAGGAAGAGAATGCAATCAAGATGGAAGAGAGTGATGGAGAAGAAGCTCCCGACTTGGTTCTACTTAAGGACGACGAAGCAGCCGCCACTGTTTCCAACAAGGATGAAGTCCCCCAAGACAAGAAAAAAGAGTTGTCCGACAAGGATCGTTCCAAGTTAAAACAAGAGGTATCATCCACACGTATCTTCACAACTGCCGAGTTTGCCAAGATGCAAAAGTTGGTTGATCGGGAACAACGTGCTAAACGTGATCCTCGATTAGCCGCCAAGCTTAAACGTGCCAAGGCCAAGGGTGAAGAGTTTGCCGATCTTAGTGGTAGTGATTCCGATATGGATTCGGATGATGACGATGTACATGTCAAGGGTGCTGTGAATGCCATGGATATTATGGCCGAGGCCAAGAGGAAACGCGTGAGTAAGGCTGAGAAGCTTGAGAAGATTATTGCAGGAAGAGAGAAGTGGGAGGCCAAGGATCGTGCTGGCGGATCGACTAATACCGAGAAGAAACGTAAGAAGAACTTTGCAATGTCCAAGTTTGCATTCGCCACACGTCAGAAGATTGGTGAGAAGAGTACTGCCAAATCAGGACGTTTGCACGGGCAAAAGAAGAAGTATAAGGATAATTTGAGTTCCAAGAAGCGCCGTAGAAAGTTTTAGAGGTGCGTGGTGATCGGGGGATTAGTACAAATAGTTATTGGGAATTAATGTGTAAATGATTGAGTATTGTAGTTAAATATTCATCTAGTGATTAATTCTTCTACTACGTATAGCTATGCAGCTACCTGTTCCTCACCTCCCTCGTTTCCGTCTAATACACCACACCCAATAATCTTAATCTCAACAGTCGGTCGACCTCTTTTTGTAAAAACACCCGTATTAATATCCTCAATCACATCCAATCCCTCCTTCACTCGACCAAATGCCACAAACCGTCCATCCAACTGGGGAGCATCAGTAGTAGTTATTAAAAACCTTGAATCATTCCTATGCACGCCTGGACTCATCATTGATACAATACCCGGCCCAGTGTGTGATATTAAATGTCCCTCATCCTCGAATGAATATGGTTGCATATATGTGCCACTTTTTGGATGACATCGTCCACCGGTACCATCGTTTGATACAATATCACCCATGCATAGTCCCACAGTCTTTTCTATTTTATATACCATTGTTGATTCATACCCTCCAATAATATCTTCGTCCTCCTTATCACTACTACCCTTTTCTTTACACAATAATTTAAAATTTTCAGTAGTCTTTGGTAATGCAGCCGATGCTAATTCAATAACCACCCGTCGTGACTCTTCACCACCCACACTTATATCTAAATATGCCAAATTATCATCTTTGGATGTACTATTATTCATTGCAAACACATCATCATTCACAGCATTTAACTCATCAACATCACGGAAATGCCATCGTCCTTGTAAATGTCTACCGCCTAATCCTGCACGATACTTTTTGAGCCATCCGTGTCCTCGTGCGCCTCGTGTACCTGTTGCCATTGTACGGTTTGTTGGTATTATGGTATTGTTATTGTTGGGTGTTATTGTTTGAGTACAGTTGTTATAGTTTGTTGGTGATGACACATGATGTGCACAAGATGAGATTGTAGCTGCTAGACTGCCGATACTTCTTCGAGAAGAGAAACATGCATCAACAGCTGCAGTTGTTGATATCGGGACGTTGTATCGGGTCAATGCCCTGGCGGTGTTGGCTCGTAGGAGGTGATTCATCATGGCAATTTGATAATATTATGGCAAAAATGAGAGCTGAGTGATATCGGGTAGAAGATATGAGAGTTTACCTAGAGTTGACATAATATTACGCGTGTTCTGTACCCAAGAGAAGGACTTTCCACCGATATCGATAAAGACAATATATATTGCAGAGAGAGGTCAATAATCAATAGTATGGTATTATTTTCACAGTGTCGGCGGCGGTGGATGATTTCCTCTGCTCTTCTCGTCATTATTTGCAATATTCTAATTTCACCAGCAATTTCGTCCACGAGTTCGTCATTATTTGGTATACGGGGAGGCGGATTCTTTGGTAATAGATTTGGTAGATCAAAATCAAATAGTAGTGGAGGCGGTGATGACGATGACGGTAAACCAAAGCGATTCAAGGCATTAACCCGAGAGGAAATAGAAGAGAAGCTCAATATTCCAATATACGGTCTAACAGATGCATCTGGAAATGGCGTGATATTGTCAGGTGATAATGGATCGAATATATTTCATTTCTTCTTTAATAAGCATATGGCAGGTGAGTTTGATATTACATATAGATTATCTTGCAGCCGGGCTGTGCACAATCTGTGTTGTACTTATTCTCAATTGCAACTAATTTCAAACTTTTTATATATGTACTCTCTAAGACGTGGCATTGAAGTCAGTGAGCAATGCCAACAAAGAGGCACCGCCATTGAAAGTATCTGCTTTTCATTTGGGTAAGTGCTGGTTTAAACTTATCAATAAGAGTGGTGAACAAGAGTATACACTGCAAAAGTACGGTGGGAAAGGTAATGACAATAATAATGACAAGAAGGAAGAAGAGATTAGAAGGACAATCAATTTCCATTTAGTACCCAATATGAAGGACTTAATGGGTGCAAGAGTATTGACCGGACTAAATCCCAATGATATACAGCAGTTAAAGGATGCAGTTGAAGAACCAAATTATCCCAAGGCAGTATCAATAGTACAACAAGCCGCTCAGAATGATAAGGCAAGCTTTACTTCTCCATTCAATGAGATACCAGTATTCTGTATAGCACAAATGAGAGTCCGGAAGAAGGATGAGGAAGGTAATGCATGCGGAGAGAACATGTTGCCGTTCCACTTATCGACTAAAACAATGTCAGATACATGGAATGAATTTGTGAAACAATCTCCCGAGTTCGCCGATGCCGAGGCCACACTGCAATTAATTGAGTTACACAAGATGATTGAGATGATGAGTGAAGATTCTGATATAGATTTTAGAAATGTTGTCTTTGTACATCCCGAGTATGATAACGTTGACGGAAAGAGTAATAATGATACAGATGATGATTCGGATGATGATGACGATAGTGGTGGTGGTGATAATGGTATGAAGGCTGATGATACGTCTTATGATGATGAGATTTCAATAGAACCTTATATATCAATGGAGGTCTTTGCCAATGATATGTCTAGTGGTCAGCCAACGCTGATGCAACTAAATAACTAAAACTAAAAGTAGGATACTCATATGTATCACTCTCTTGTCACAACAATATGATCTTTGCCCATACATCCGGTTGGCAACATAGAACTAATTAGGTATGAGAGTAAGTATTTCATTTGGATTGTTGGAGGACATAGTGAGTGACAATAAGCTAACACTAACACCCGCCAAGTACTTTATCTCCAGAAGCCACATCTCCAAGAAATGAATTCCTACGTAGGGTCTAGGTAGGCTATCGCCGAACGGAAAATGGATACCCGTAAAAGCCGACGTGGAATATTTTTTCAGTTTTGTTAGGTAAAATAACGACGATGCACCTTTACTATAGTGGTTAGCCGACGACGGAATACGCCGGCGGTGGATATCCTACCACCAGCCGCCGTGCCTAACATCTATCCTAACGACCTTTCCAACGATTCGGTGCCATCAGGTTGTGGTCGGCGACTCTATTTAGAGGCTACACGGAGGCTGATCTCACCCTTTATTTTTGTTGCAATTATTTTATGCAGATTGTACCTATTTCTTTGAATAAAGGTAGAATTAATGAAAATGAACCATATAAAGTATACATAATCGGTATAATACTATCATACAACGTTATAACAGTTGATTGAGTTGTTAGATAGACGTATATTTGATGTGTCACCCCATTCTAAATCATATTCTATCTTCTAAAATGTTAATAAAATCACATGTACCTTTATACTACTCCTCGTGTATTGAATATTTGCGTCCAAAAACACACAAACATTGTTCGTATATACCGTTTGATTGTTGCATCATCTGATTTCCTTCTATAATTGTCCATCTGACAAGTTATGTTGTTGATTGCAATTGTTATCTAAAATAATCGAATACCAAACATTTGTAATAAGACGAGGCATACAATGGCCAAACACTCCTTGTAACCCAAATGATCATCCACATACTTCTTTAGAATATATATAACCTCGATCTGTGTGTTGTTTTGGTGCTTGCTGATTGTTGAGTTGGCCATTAATGACAAAATAGTCATGAGTTACCTTACATGCTTCACCCCAAAATATAATAAAATAAGGATGTGGTGGTTGTGTAATGGTTTCTATCATGAATATTCATTACTAACCGATTATATAGTCATCAATGTTCGTTATGTAGTGTATGGTAGGCACTGATACACGCCATAGGTCAAGTTATCTCCTTATTACTTCTTTATTAATTTTTATGAAAATTAATGTGTTGTGGTGGGAGAATTGCAATAGGAGTGTCAAACCACCTTCATAGCCCATGCACCCGTTGTTACCTCCTCTCTACAGACATGAAGTGTCGATCTATCCACGGGTATTGGAAGGTGTGTCCATTGCAATGGATAGTCTAGTATCACCTATTTCGTGTCATCCGCTGAGGCATAAATTGTAGTCGTTAGTAGCGTCCGCGGTTCGTAACGCAGCCGCCAAGTTATCACGAGTATTGGTAGGGTTAATAGTGATGTCTGATAAGTTGGTAGCGTGTGGATGAGTTCATAGGGTGGTGATATCAGGGTCTATAGGAGTTATTTATAAGATGGTGCATCTGGAGGTGGTGAGGCTATGTGCCGTGCCCCTTTTTCTGCTATGGCTAATCAGTGCACCTTTTTTAGAAGACGATGGTATATATATTGATGAGGCCGCCTGTCAAAAAGGTGCACTGGACTCCATCATGCTGCATTAATATTCCATACAGACTGCAGTATAATGGGTGGAGTGTTAATTTTATCAT
>Ga0214478_101066_pt1 | contig 14694 bp, 8 predicted proteins | sample M1_20Mar14CPVII9_2_FD_178001 | JGI IMG/M metagenome (GOLD analysis project Ga0214478, IMG submission 178001) | Marine eukaryotic communities from Monterey Bay, California, United States - M1_20Mar14CPVII9sort6BwellD7 | ecosystem: Environmental > Aquatic > Marine > Unclassified | place: USA...
TAAGTAGTTTTATTATACCCCCAATGCATTATCAATCTACAACACCACTTTACTTCTTGACCTTATCAACTGCCTTCTTGGCTGCCTCTGCTGCACGATCGGTAAGTTTGTATTCCTCATTAGCGTCAACGGCCTTGTCAATACCAGCCTCAAGAACATCTCCTACAGCACCCAACACTTGTTTACCCCCTTCCACAACATCAAGCTCATCTGCCAATTGTTGAATTTGCTTTGTCGTTTTACTAATAGTCACTTCAATCTTTTTAATAGTTTCAGCACTTTCACCTTCTGAATTCTTCAATTGTTCAATAGACTTGTCCAATGTGTCTGTTAACTTACCTAAGATGGTGTATTTCGAATCCAATTTACCAAACCAATTGAATGTATTAAGAGATGCGGTACTTAATCCGTTAACAAATTCATTTAACTCTCCAAGATCTTCCTTCTTTGATATGTAATTGGCAGCGGCTGCGGCTACAACAGCCAATACAGGTGATGCACCAAACGCAAGAGCCAATGCAGCACCCAACACACCAGAAGTGAATTCGACAGTTTCTTGATTAATTGCGATAATTGCACCTTCAGATGCATCTGGGAATATACTAGAAGATGCCTTTGTCTTCACTGCTTTTGGTGTGGGTGGACTTGGTTTTAGAGGTTCACTTGCAACTGCAGATGCAGCAGCAGCTGCAGCATCATTTCTCTCCTTTGCTTTATTAACAGCCATCATTGCCTTCTCGGCCTTCTCTTCTGCAACTTTCTTAAGTTCCTCTGCCTTACGCTTAGCATCCTCTGCCTTTTTTCGTAATTCGGCAGCCTTTTCAGATGCACTAGGTTCTGCTTGTATAGCTGTACTACTTGTTATGGATTGAGTGTACCGTCTTGTCGATGTAATTGGGTTTGTACTAAAACTTGACACATCGTATTGGGCAGCAATTAAAACTACAGCCACAATGAAAGGTGATATTCTTTGCGATACCATGATTAAATGAGACGATGGGATATTGTGCAGTATATAACACCAATATAACAAATAGAGAGGTCGATATCTGATAAAAGTGTAAAAGGAACATTTGTAAGATACCATATCTTTTATGAGACTATGGACAATCTCTATTTTTTTTCATCCATATCACGACAAAGTATGATGTAGTAGTCAGGTATGTTTATGTACAAAATCACATAAGTAGGTACAACTATTATCGTAACAACTATCATATGCTCATTCGCAGACTCTCAGCCAAGTATGGGCGGCAGTTATCCCTCAGGACGGTTAGTGTATTGTCGTCGTCACCGTCGGAGTTAGGGCTGGATACCCAAACATTAAAATTTGACAAAAGATATTATTCATCATCAACTCCCCCCATTATACGTAGTGATGGGTTGGTAGCAAAGCTCCAGAAGGAATGCTGGGATGGTTATGTTAGTACTGGTCGCGGTTGTCATACACTGTTTGAGTTACTTGATACTGATTCCAACAATAAAATATCATGGCAAGAGATTCGATTCTTCTTAGAAAATGTCCGTGCCAATATTAATCCAAACGCTAGGAAGGAAGCATTGGAAGCAGCTTCAGATCATGATATATCTTACAGTGAATTTCAAGAATGGTTAATCAAAGCAACAAAGGTTGATCCTGATCGACACGATGTTGTTCCATCATCAAATTTACTCAATGAAGTAGAACACCACTCCTGGAACAAACATACAATGTCTCAGAATTTGAGGCGTATGCAATATGCCGTCAGGGGAGAAGTAGTGATTAGGGCAGATGAAATGGCTGCCGAGGGACGAAAGATTATATATACGAATATAGGCAATCCTCATGCTGTTGGTCAAAAGCCAATTACATTTTATAGACAAGTTCTTGCTCTATGTGATCTTCCTGGAGAATGTGGAGTAGCAAATGAGCAGGTTTCATCTGCTTTTCCTGTTGATGTAGTTCAGCGTGCTATTGAAATGAGAACAGCTATAGGGCCTTCCGGTACTGGGGCTTATACTAACTCTCAGGGTATTGGTAAATTTAGGAGTGATGTAGCACACTTTTTGACAGCAAGAATGGACATGTATCAAAGCCCTGGGATATATTTCTAACGAATGGAGCCAGTTCGGCAATTGAAAACGTTTTGACAGGCTTGATTTCCAACAACAATGATGCCATCATGATCCCGATCCCTCAGTACCCAATCTATAGTGCAATCATTTCTCGGTTGGGAGCCCGACAAGTTGGTTACTACTTAGATGAGGATTCTGGTTGGGCAATTACAGAACAAGAACTAGAGGAAAGAAGGATTGCCGCCGTTGAGAGAGATGGTCTTGAGATTAGAGCACTGACTCTAATCAACCCGGGAAACCCAACTGGACAAGTTCTTTCTCGTGAAGACCTTGAGATTATTTGCAAGTTTTGTGCAAAGCATGAGATCGTTCTGTTAGCCGATGAAGTATATCAGAAGAACATTTACAATCCAGATAAGGAGTTTGTATCAGCAAAGAAAGTAGCTATAGAGACTGAGGGATGTCATAATTTGCAATTGATTAGTTTCCATTCTACCAGTAAAGGATTGATTGGAGAATGTGGAAGAAGAGGTGGATACATGGAATTGCATAATATTGATAATTATGTTCACGGTCAACTATATAAGCTAGCGAGCAGTGGACTATGCTCTGGCGTTGATGGGCAGATGATGATGAGCTTGATGGTTACACCTCCCTTGCCAGGAGAAGAGAGTTATGAGCTATTCGCCAAGGAAGAGAACGATATCTTTGAATCTCTCAAACGACGTGCAAAATCACTTGTGAAAGGATTGAATGATATAGATGGTATGACTTGTAATAGTAGTGATGGTGCAATGTACGCTTTTCCCAAGGTTGAGCTACCACCAAAGGCAATTGAAGAAGCAGCCAAACTTGATCAAACGCCTGATAATCTATATGCACTCTCACTACTCGAAGAGACTGGCATCTGTGTGGTACCTGCAAGCGGATTCGGTCAAAGAGAAGGAAGAATCGGGTTCAGAACTACCTTTCTACCACCAGAGGAGGAGTTGAACAAGGCGATTACTGAGTTCAAACGACATCATGAAATGTTTTGTGCAAGATATGTGTGAGTGTTGAGTAGGTTTAAGTGTTTATAAACTAGTGACTCGCGAATGCAAGAGTTCACTGCAATAACTCGAAATGCAACCTTATTGTTCACTCATCCGAATCCAGCTATAACAAAACTACTTATAAAACAAGAAAAGAATTGAAATTGTGCGACCAAACTGCCAACCAATCAATTCGTCAATCAACTCATGTTACAGCCATATATCTATTATTCATATAGCAATAAATATCTATATATCTAGTATACAGTACTATGGAAATTGAAACAACTAAAAGCGGCGGCAGGGGCAGCGGCAGCGGCTCTACAAGCTCCGCCGCAAACGCCACCACAAACAATATTACAATATCCTACCTCCATCGTATGATATACTACACTCAATCATTACTCTCTTCCTCTACCTCTACCTCCAACAAAATCCCTACTACCACTATTGATATCAACACGTATCTAAAAGAAAAGGAAAATAGCAGTAGTAATGATAATGCTGAAGAATTGATAAATACATTAGCACAAAATTTATTAGCAGTATGTGATCCGTATAATTTACTGTCTTCATTAGACATTCCTGAAGTCTTTCTAGAACATGATGTTGATGATAATTTGATGACTGATAACAATAATGAAGAAGATGAAGAAGAAGATGAAGATGATGACAACAACAGTGATATGGACGAGGACGAAGACGACCAAGAAGACAATATACCATACCACATCAACCCATTGAAAATTAAAAGTGGTAAACCACGTTCCTATACACGTATAGATGTCTTACGTAGTATATTACGATGTTTATCTCCAATATCAATGGATTTGGGTAGTCGAATTGCTTCACATGTTTTATTGCTTAGTAGTAACGATGACAGTAAGAAGGTGGAGGGAGATACAAGCAGTAGCGATAGGAGTAATGAACGACTACAATCTTATATACTATTTAGTTATTGGATAAAAGATGCACCACAATTGGTACCAATTGTTACTGATTTATTTACTGAGTTTCACAAGTTTAGTGATGACGACAGTAGTGGATGTCCTTTAGTTTCATTACCATTCGTTGCAATTCAGATGAAACTTGTTGCCGCTGATGACTGCTCAGCAAAAGAAGATGAAGAAGCAGCAGTAATAGTCTGCGAGGCAACATATGAGCTACTAAAAGTATATTGTAATAAACGAAATGAAGAAATGTATGTTAGGAAATGGTGGGATTGGGATACTGTATTATTTGTATTGTTGCATTCTCATGACTACGATGGAGGAGGAGAAAGTATGATGAAGAAGTTGAAGGATACTACTAAAGAGGAAGATGGTGATGTCGTCATGTCTTCTTCTACTGACAACAACATTAGCAAAGATATGGACGAAGATACCAATCTAGCCCACTTCTACATTGGTGGATACTCACCACAAACAAATGTACCAAATGCTTCCTCCTACAAAATTCCTACATATCAAATGAAATGGTATATTTCACGATGTATATCATCATTATTTGCATTACGACCTATGTCACAAAGTAAGTTTTTAAAGCAATTCAATGTAGTAGAGGAAGAGATACCATTTGTTCGACATCCATGGAATGTTAATATTAATGATGCTACTTGGGAAGTACAGTTGATGAATGGTATTGGACGTGTAGTGTTACGTAAGCTTGATGATGCAGTTTTATCATTTAATGACGGGAGGAATGGTAGTAAGGCATCGGCAGCATCAGAAGAAGTAATGAAGGATAATGACGAGTGTTATACATTTCAATTGCCATCAATCACAGATGTACGAAAGGTTATACCATTACATCCAACATTAGTACATTCTGGAGATGGTATATTACTTACACGTCGTGGATCTGTTGCATCCTATCATTCATGGTGTCAATCATCATTAACTGATGATGATAACAACAGTCCTAATGAGAATGAGAATACTAAGACTACATTAGACAAACCAAGTAGCAGTAGCAGTAATTGCTTCATACCAACCAAAACAACAATATCAAACATGTCAACACTCGGAATAGCAATGTCAAGTGATCCACATCCACCACCAATCTTAGTCTGTGGACCATCCGGCTCCGGTAAATCATCAATAGTACGTGAAATGGCACGTCAATGTTCATCCTTCACAACAACACTCAACAACACTAATCCAGAGAATGAGTTACTAGAGTTACATATAGATGAAGAAACTGATTCCAAAACATTATTAGGATCATATGTCGCAACCGATATACCAGGAGAATTTGTTTGGATGGCTGGACCATTAACATTGGCGGCACGGCAAGGACGATGGGTATTAATTGAAGATGTCGATCGATGTCCCGAGGAGATACAGGCTGCATTAATACGTCTATTCGAAGAACGAATATTACCATTGGGTGTTAATAGGGAAGAGAAGTGTCATCCACGATTTCGTTTATTTGGTACTTGTGTTACAAATGTTAGTACCACAACAAAGAAGAGTAGTCGGAGAAAGGCATCATTATCAGTTGGTGCAGGTGGCAAGAGGATATTACATCCAAATCTATGGAGGAAGGTACATGTTGATCCATTACCCTTTACGGAATTACGAGATGTAGGACGGTTGTTACATCCTGATTTACCATACTCTGTAGCCGATGCTGTACTAGATGTTTTGCGCAAGTTGGATAAAAGTGGACGTGGTGATGATCAGATTGACGACGATGATGATGATTATAACGAATCATCTAATGTCGAAAACAATAACTCAATCCAAGTTGAAAAGGACATCTTAGGACATGGTGCCCGACATGCATCAGTACGAGAGTACATCAAACTTTTATCTCGTATATCCTCGGCAATACAGTTTGAGCCCGGTAGTGAATATGCAACTGAATCACAACGACTGATTTGTCTAGCTGAGACTGTCGATGTATTTGCCATGTCATGTCCTAGTCTTGAGAAACGTCGTGACTTTATTTGTCAACTTGGTGCTCCGGCATGGAACTTAACTGCCGATGCTGGTATGAGATATATCGAAAGCCGTATACCATCCTTATCGCGAGGAGGGCATAACAATCGTTGTGTTGAGGTTGGCCGAGCTCGTTTATTGGCACTCAAATGTGAAGAAGATGATATGGACATTTCAGCGCCTGGAAAGAAGCGAAACTTTGCAGAGACAAATCATGCACTTCGATTGATGGAATCTGTAGCTGTTTGTGCATCACAGAACGAGCCAGCTCTTTTAGTTGGTGAAACTGGTAAGTATCATATTGCGTGTTAAATACATCTCTCTTCGTATCTGCACTTATATATGTTAAACTCGTTCTTGTATCAACAACTTCAAGGCTGCGGAAAGACTACATTAGTTCAACGATTGGCAAACTTAACAGGCAGATCTCTACTGGTACAAAATCTCTCCCTTCAGACAGATTCCACAGACTTACTTGGTGGATACAAACCATTAGAAATGCGTCATGTAGCTCGTGGGGTATATGACAAGTTTGTTGACTTATTTGTATCAAGTTTCTCACGAAGTCAAAACGCTCAGTTCCTTAAATATGTCTTGACTGCGTTTGAAAAGGGTGATTGGAAGAAGCTGGCACAATGTTTCATAAAAGCTGCTAGTATGGGTGAGAATAAGATGAAAGAACTGATGAGAAAGGGCAAAGAAGCAGCAAATTTAGAAGCATGGGCGGACTTTAGGTCAATCGCTGAACGTTTTGAGCGTCAACGAATAGCAAGCGAGTCTGGTTTGGCATTCTTATTCACAGAAGGTGCTCTCGTTGATGCCATTCGCACTGGTAGATGGGTATTACTTGATGAAATCAATCTAGCTTCAAGTGAAACACTCCAACGACTTTGTGGACTTCTTGATGATTCACATGGCAGTATTACTCTTACTGAGAAGGGTGATGCTGAGGCAGTCGTTAGACATCCAGACTTTCGACTCTTTGCTGCAATGAACCCTGCAACAGATGCGGGTAAAAAGGACTTGCCTCCTAGTATCCGATCAAGATTCACAGAGCTATATGTTGATGAACTAGTAGATGCAGTCCAGCTTCGCTCTGTTGCTGCACGATATCTAGATGGAGCCGTTGTGACGACTGGTGTACCGCTGGAGCATTCCGAGTCTGTCATGACATCAGTCGACATTTATCTTCAATGTCGTTTACTCTCGGACCAATCTCTTGTTGATGGTGGCGGACAAAAGCCGAGATACACAATGAGGACTCTATGCCGTACATTATCAGCGGCAAGAAATCTTATTATACAACAAAGATTTGCTCCCCAGCGTGCAATACTAGAAGGATTTCAACTTGCATTTGAAGGTTCATTAGACTTGCCATCACGGAGTATAATTAAGAAACAATTTACAACTTTAATGCCGAAAGGTATTTCACAAAAAGAGCGTGATCATCCGGGTAGAAGACCAGATGGTAGGAATGGAGGCGACTCGTATGTATTGATAAAGCCATTCTGGATTAAATCTGGAAAGGAAGAGCAAGTTGATTGGGCTGACCCGACCACGTCATCTGATGGCAAGCCAAAGTTTGTTCTAACTCCATCAGCCTTGTCAAATCTTCGTCGTCTTTGTCAGGCTGTTGCTAGTGGACCATGGTCAATACTACTAGAAGGCCCAACATCAGCAGGGAAGACAACTCTTGTTGAATATCTAGCTGCACGATGTGGCCATAGATGTGTTCGCATAAATAATCATGAACATACAGACATCCAAGAATACACAGGCTCATATGCTGCAGATTCAAAGGGTAAAATATCCTTTCAAGAAGGCATTCTCGTTCAGGCATTGAGAAAAGGGCATTGGGTAATCCTTGATGAGCTCAACTTGGCTCCAAGTGAGGTCCTTGAAGCTTTGAATCGTCTACTAGATGACAATCGGGAGCTATATCTACCCGAGATAAACGAAGCCGTCAAGCCGCATGAGAATTTCCGTCTATTTGCAACACAAAACCCAGCAGGAGCATACGGTGGAAGGAAACCACTCTCAAGAGCATTTAGGAATCGCTTTGTAGAGATACACATGTCAGATATACCAGAAGATGAAATGATCATTATATTAGAGAGAAGATGTGGATGTCCACCATCACATGCCAAGCTTCTCGTCAAAGTAATGAAGTCCTTACGGCAAAGGAGAAGTAGGACTGGTATATTTAGAGGAAAGGATGGATTGATCACTCCGAGAGATCTCTTGCGTTGGGCAGGTCGTGGAGCATCATCAAAACAAGAGTTGGCAATGGAGGGATATATGCTATTGGCAGAACGACTACGAATTGACGAAGAGAAAGATGTAGTGCGAGCTGTGATTGAGAAAGAACTCAAAGTAAACATCAATGTAAATGAGACATACTACGGCGAAGAGTCTGATGGTTGTGTACTGCTGAAACAAGTATTAGAGAATACATCACTGTTGTCAGAATCAGGTCTTAACGTGAATTCAATTGCTCCAACACAATCAATTATGAGACTACTTACCTTGGTGATGCGGTGTATAAAACAAAAGGAACCAGTTCTATTGGTTGGAGATACTGGCTGTGGCAAGGTATGTTAGATTGTGTGTGGTGCCTTTTGTATGTGTTTGACATTTCTTACAAACATTTTCTTGTCCTTATCAATCCTACCTTCTTCAGACGACTGTTGTTCAGCTGTTGAGTATCATCCTACAAAGACAACTTACAGTTGTAAACTGTCATGCAAGTACCGAGACTAGTGATATACTTGGAGGCTTTAGACCAGTACGTGGTCGTCAAAACATTGCAGAGGAGATGAATCAAAAGGCTTCTGATCTAGTTGAAAGCTGGTCAGATTCTTCATTCAATATCAATGAAATGGCTTCTCCTTTCCTACATAAAGCAGGCGAGTCTCAGAGTACACCAAAGCAAGTGATTGACTTTATATCAGAACTTCACAAAGTATGCCAAGATGTGTCATCCACTGCACAACAAAATGAAGATAGTAAAACCAAGAAGAAGCGCAAGCTATCTAATGGCAATGGAAAGGCGGTGGGCTCTACTCCTTTTAAGCCCTCTGCAAAGCCTGATGCTGCTCATTGCCAAATGGTTGAGACTGCCTACAGAGAAATCGAGTTATTATATCAAAAGTACTGTGCATTATTCGAGTGGGCAGATGGTCCTCTTGTTTGCTCGATGAAAGATGGAAGCTTGCTACTTTTGGATGAAATGAGTCTGGCAGAAGATGCTGTTCTAGAGCGATTGAATTCAGTATTAGAGCCATCTCGGACATTGACATTGGCTGAAAAGGGAGGAGAAGGCCCAACATGTGTCCACGAGTCGGATAATAATACTGAACTACTCTTTAGCAGTGAAGTTAGAGCGCATGAAGATTTCCGCATCTTTGCCACCATGAATCCAGGAGGAGACTTTGGCAAACGTGAGTTAAGTCCAGCACTTCGATCAAGATTCACAGAAATATGGGTCCCTCCCATCAAACGCAGAGATGACATAGATCTAGTTCTCGAGCGGTCGTTTTCGTCTGCCATCGAGCATGATATAATGAGTGATATTGACAGCACCTTGGCGGGAATTCCGGATATCCGGCGCATGATGCTAGATTACTTCCAATGGTTCAATGTTGACATTTGTGACGATCCCAATTCCTTTTGCAATGATTTCAAGTTGTCTTTGCGTGACATTCTGTCGTGGTCAAGATTTATTGCCGATGTCTCTCTTAAGAACAAGATTATAGATCAAAACTCTGCATATGTACATGGAGCTTCACTCATGCATCTTGATGGACTTGGATTGGGAACTGGTGTGTCTAATCAAGATGCTACTCTAACGAGGAATAAAGCAAAGGAGTTTTTACTGAGTCAACTATCATCAGTAAGTCAAGGCACTGCTTCGAATGTGGTCGGGTTTCGAGATGAGCTGAAAGGGATTGAAGAGTTGATGGTATCAACAAAGGATTGCTTTGGAATCAATCCTTTCATAATAACCACAGGTACTGAACAAATACCTTCAAACTTAGGCTTTAATCTGACAGCACCAACAACTGGACTCAATCTCCGTCGTGTTCTTAGGGGCATGCAAATCTCGAAACCCATTCTACTCGAAGGCAGTCCAGGAGTTGGAAAGACGAGGTAAGATAGTAGTGTGTGTTTACCGACCATTTTTTTTGTTTACTCCTTATACATTGACACTCATACTTTCGACTCTCATTCATATGCACGCAACTTCTCATAATTACAGTTTGATTCAAGCATTGGCAAAAGCCTCTGGTCATCATCTTGTTAGAATCAATCTATCTGAACAAACTGATATCTCTGATCTCATGGGTAGTGATTTACCTTATTCTGGTGAGAATGATAATAGTGATGGTGCCTCTACTGGTGCGTCGTTTAGATGGTGTGATGGAGTCTTACTCAAAGCTATCAAACGAGGTGATTGGGTACTCTTGGATGAGTTGAATCTTGCATCTCAATCTGTACTAGAAGGATTGAATAGTTGTCTTGATCATCGAGCAAGTGTTTACATCCCTGAACTAGGCAAGTCATTTGACTGCCCATCTACCTTTCGAATATTTGCTGCACAAAACCCGTTAGCTCAAGGTGGTGGCAGGAAAGGGTTGCCCAAGTCTTTCCTTAATAGATTTACCAAGGTATACATTGAAGCTTTGACGAATGATGATATGTTCAGTATCGTCGCTGCCCAATTTCCGTCAATACCCACCCATATAGTGGAAAGAATGATTTACTTCAACGAAGGAGTGCAACAAGACATAGAGTCTAGATTGTATGGACAAAGTGGAAGTCCATGGGAATTCAACCTCAGAGATATCTTTCGCTGGTGTCAACTTCTACAAAGTGATGACAACAATGGTGAAATATCATCAGACTGCGCATCAAAGTATGCTGATATGTTGTACACACAACGGCTTCGAACTGATCATGATCGGGCCTTGATTACAAAGCGGTTCCATGCTCACTTTGGTAGTGTATCAAAGGAGCCCTCCACCAAGCTTGAAGTTGGAGAGAAGCATGTCTTGGTAGGCACTACTCGACTTGAGCGCTTCCTAGATACCTCGCACTGGTTTGATATTCCTACACAGAATAGTTCGTCTGATATTGCTCAGTCACTACTTCGCCCGATGGAAGCAGTTGCTTGTTGTGTTCGTATGAATTGGCCTTGTCTTCTTATTGGAACTGCATCGAGTGGTAAATCTACACTGCTCAAAACGCTAGGTGATGCCTGTAATGCACATATTGAGACACTTGCCATGACATCATCAACAGATGTAACGGAACTCATTGGTTGCTTTGAGCAGACAGACGCAATGGGAGGGATGAAGGACGTTTTGAAATCTATGAAAGAAATCTATGATGGTAGTTGCTTGGCCGGTAGAGTTGGTGTTGAAACAAAAAGTTCTATCAACAAGCATTACTGGCATTTGAATCAGGAGCTCTTGAAGCTTGATCAGAGCAAATCATTAGTCGCAGTTGACAAGTCGTTGTTGTCCGCCATCGACTCGTTAGTTGCATGTTATGAGAAAACAACACAACTTTATCCAGAGTTCTCGGCATCTTATTCTGATCAAATTACGCTTGCTCGACAATGGCTATCTTCCATGAAACGCAAGTCCGCGGCTTCAAAAGTGCAATCTCCCTTTCAATGGGTCGATGGTATTCTTGTAAAGGCAATGGAACAAGGGTATTGGTTACATTTGGAGAATGTCAACTACTGTCCTTCATCTGTCCTCGATCGTTTGAATCCGCTGATGGAGTTTGGGGGTGAATTAGTAATGACTGAATGCGGAATATCCGATGAGGACTCAACTGCCAAGCCTAGAGTTATTCAACCACATCCAAACTTTCGTCTATTCTTGAGTATGAACCCTAATTCACATGGTGAGGTATCAAGAGCTATGAGGAATCGCTGTATCGAAGTTAGTGTGTTACCTCCTACATTATCAGAGCCGCAAGAAGTAGAGGAGGGCTCTAAAGTCGAAACAATTGATGCATACACTGCTGTTTGGAATTCAGAAGTTAGAAGTCACCATGTTGGCCATTGCATGTTGACGGCACACCAGGAAGATTGTCACAAGAGTATAGAATTACAAGAAGACTCACATTCTATTAAGATATTGAAAGATTGGGGTGGTCTATTCATTGGGCTGTTGAAGAGAGGGGTAGCTGCCTCATCCCTTTCTGCTTCCCACAAAATATTATATGAAGTTTATGAAATTGACATTCAGCAACTTACTTCATCTCTTTCTGGGTTGTTGATCACTGGCATTTCCACTCGTGAAGATTTGGTATCCAATCCTTCCTATGGAAACATTGCTCAAGCAAGCCGCCTTCTTCAAGTGATGATTAACCTTGCAAACAACCACGAGATTTCAACTGCTCTTGACCAGTTTATATCGATGAAACCTCAATCTTTCACGTCCTACAAGCTTGACAAAGTACAACAGCAAACGAAGTTGTTAATTCAAGCCATATGTCGTCTCATGGAGGACATGTTACCCTCACCAAATACAGCTTATATGATTTCATTCTTTGATGGCTTTTGTAGCAAGACTGCTACACAAATAAAGATGATTATGATAATTTTGAATGACATCATTTCCAAGTACAGTTCAGATCAAGACAGCAGTGAGTTGCTATTGAGCAATATTAGTGCTGGGTATGCGTCACGAGTTCCTCATTTACTTGAAGAATCAGTGACATATCATCAGTTACACAACATTAATGATGTTCCAGAGCCTAGTGAGATTAGTGTTATTGAAGTTTCATATTATATGGATAGGAAGAGAGTAGATGCATCAATCGTTAGTTGTCCAGTCACTCCACTGCTCTTCCCTCTATTCCAAACCCTTGATGAGTATTTATCGACATGTTACATTGATAACATTGATAAGGAAGTAGTTACGGTGCATGAGCATTTACTACTTTGCCGTGATAGGCTTTGGCAATGTCTTAGATGGACTCAGTACATTGGTTTGTCAAACTCACAGATTGGATTTGAGTTCACTGGGTTCCTCATTCAATACTGTTGGATCAAGAAGGCATTCGTCAAGTTTAGTAAGTGCATCGGAGAGAAAGTAGACTCCTCAACTACTATTCCAGAGAAGAGTCTGATACTTTCTTTTGAAACCATTGATGATTCTATACAAGAAAGTACTGGAGGAAGTATTTCCTCATCAGATATCTTATGGAAGAAAGGTGGTCATCCTAAACTACCGTCAAAGTTTGACAACTATGAAGAGCTTCAGCATCTCAAAAACATTTCAGCCAACTGTTCCTTGGCAAAAGATGATTCATTTGGTTTCACAAGGATGGTTTCATCGCAATTTACTGATCAACTAGACTTGAAAGAATTGATTGCAATAAAGCATCCAACTCTCTTTGTTCAAAAGCAATATTCTAATGAACTCTTGGGAGCTTTGGCGATGGCGTACTGGGCATCCACTGATGAAACAAGAGACGTGTCATCTGCAAAAGATTATTCCATAACTAATGCACCCAGAGTCTTACGTAAACGGTTTATGGATTTAGAAGCAGACTTCGTTGCCAACATAAACCTTGCAACGATTGATACTTCGATCCGAACGGTTGATAATGTTCTTGACATGGATAAAATCAAGACAATTGTTGGAGAAGCTGCTAGCCAATCTCAAAACAGTGATGAGTTCATCAAGAATCTGTTGACCAAGTTTGGAGATGTACAAGCTACCCAGATTGGCGAAATATGGTGTATATCTGAAGAGGCTACACTTCTAGGTAATTTGACAAAGATTCTACGGAAACATCAACTGTCAACACAGAATAATAACGGTTTTGCCAAGGAGCTCCAAAGTCTTTGTCATGAGATTAAAGCCTTCATCAACAAGTCACTTGTTCATACTCAATGGCCAGTAAACGATCTTCGTCCATATCAAACACTCTTGTGGGCATTAGAAAGCGAGTCAACTGATGTAGATAATGACGATGCCATTCTACATTTGATACGCTCTATCCTACCTCGAATGTTATATTCGTATTACAACCATCAATGGTGCAACACATACAACGATTTGGATTCTATCAGTTGCGATCTAATTGGACCAGCACTGTGGAATCAAGAAGATAACGATATTTCACGACCAGTCTCGACTCCACTACTGGGTAATTCAACCAAGAGCATCCTAGTGTCAAGCTGCGCAGGTCCTTGTAGAGTTGAAATGAACACCAATAGGTCAGCCATCTTCCGCTTGCTGCGATTGCCCGCGTCTGATGAAACTTCTGCATACATGACAATGGAAAATGGTGATGCTAGGATTGCCCAAGCAAAGAAGTTGATGCCTCTCTTTGCAAGCCAGACGGGGTCGACTTTTCACTCATATTATCAAACAGAGATGATCAAGTTCCTTCTTGGTAGTGTATTTGATGCTTTTGGAGATGTGTTTGGACAAGACCACATAGTTTATATCAAGAATCTCCTTGAATCAAACACAATCAACAACAAGAAATGTGAGGTTACTGCATTATTCAAACACTGCAAGAATAAGGTAAATCACTACCCATGAGATCAGAGATATCAGTTTGTTCAGATAGATTGATTCTAACAAGATGATGACCAGAGGCTTTTGCCAATGCTTGAATCAAACTGTAATTATGAG
>Ga0214478_101068_pt1 | contig 14690 bp, 6 predicted proteins | sample M1_20Mar14CPVII9_2_FD_178001 | JGI IMG/M metagenome (GOLD analysis project Ga0214478, IMG submission 178001) | Marine eukaryotic communities from Monterey Bay, California, United States - M1_20Mar14CPVII9sort6BwellD7 | ecosystem: Environmental > Aquatic > Marine > Unclassified | place: USA...
TATGTCAGCATTCGTGGTAGCTACTGCGCATGATGAGATATACTGAGTGAGTGTTTCCATAACTTTGCTGTCTTTCAATATACTATCAAAAGTACTGTTTGATTCTTCGCCGCCTAAAAGAAGACTCTTCAATTGATTTGAAGCATGGTTAGGTTCCCATCCAAGTGAATGCCAATATAGTTTTTGAATATGTAGTAAACGTTCCTGTGCAGACTTGTTGTCGCACGATTCTTTATCATCATTATTAGAGAGGGAAGTCTTGCCATTGTAATTTAAAGTATATATGAAATCATTATTACCCGATTGCAGATACTTTTGTACCTCTGGTAAACGCACCGCTGCCATTGCTAATCCACAGTATTCCAATATTGATTTACCATCGATATTATTACTATCTTCTTGTAAATTTCTACTTTCAGATCCATCCAATGATTCTAATCTCCTCCACTCTAAAACTAGAACAGAACGGGCGAATGATCGTCGTGCTAATTCATTTGTCTCTTCAACCTTTGTTTTGAGTAGTTGCTGCTGTTCTTCTTCTACTTCTTGATTAGTAGTTTCATTATTACTACTCGGGATATCATATGTAACACATGTATAATCACCAAGTCCAATTTGCCGTAGAACACTCTGAATAGAATCTTTTTCAACAATTTGTATATCTTTAGTACTATCCTGTTGTGATTGCCATTTAGATATTGCCTCATCTAAACTTTCAAGTTGGGACTTTACTATTTGATTTCGGTGCCATGATATATCTCGATCATTTGATACTTCTTGTAGCTCATCCTCCCCCTCATCTAGCCATTGCTGCTGACCTAGCTTATGTTGAGCTATTTCAAAGTAATGGAGTAACAGTGTTGATGGTATCATATTGCAAATAATTAATGGCCGATTCAGAAGGGAGAACTAATCTCTTCATTACACTAGTGTCAGGTATTTACTCTAGATTGTAGCATCTCAGCTCATTCACAGCTACGAAGTAGTCAGGTAGGTACTTAGTGCATGAGGGACGTAAGAATGAAACTTTTAACCTAGCTTACTCTCAATCAAACCCTCGATCTACTCTTTGTTCGTTACTCGTTACTTGTTACTGCTCCCTCCTAATCCTCCTATCTTTGCAACCAATTTACGCAATAAATTGAATACCCCACTGTTTGGTAAGCGTACAGTTTAAATAGGGTTTGGTGCTTACGACGACACAATCAACAAAAACATACCGCATGTCATTTCGGTATTGTGCATACAATATAAAATACAATAATACAATACAACAATACAAATAATATGCCATCAGTATCATTTGTATTGAGAAGTGCTGCTGGCAACAGTAATGACACTTCAGATACGAGTGCCACAAGCTCTGACTCTGTTAGCAATATTAATACTGCTACTGAAAACGAAAATAGTGTAGCAGCAACATTGCCTCCTTCTACTATGACGAGTGCCACCAACTCTGTTAGCAATAATAATAATAATGATAATAATAATAATAATAATAATACTGAAATGAATGAGAATAGTAAAGTAATAACAACATTACCAGTGCCATCTGTTATGACACTGATGACACTAAAGCGTAGACAAGGTACAACAACACGAACTGCAAACATCAGCAGTACCAACAACAATGATGATGATGATGATATTAAAAGTATGGTGGAGATTATTAATAAAACCGTTGCATCAAGTACTAGCAACTCAACAGTAGCTCCTCCTGATGCCTCCTCTACTACTCAACCACCTACCAAGAAAAAGAAGACAGAACAACACCAATTGGTGTGGGCAAAAGACGGCGTGGACAGTGAAACTGCAGAACTCCATCCAGCCTATTTGCTTAAGAATGGAAATGAAACATGTCAAATCCGCTGGACAAGTAATGGAGTAGTTGCCACTGTTCCTAAGAGTAGGATTTCATTTGACTTACCGACTCGTCGTAGAAAGAAAAGTGATAGCAGCAAGAAGGGAGAATCAAGTCGGCGTAGTAGTGCTGCAGCTAATAGCAAGAGCGGGAATGCCACCGCAACCAAGGATAATAATAACACACAAAAGCGGAAGGTTAGTTTTGAGCAAGCAGCAGAGTTGACTCAACCAGCATCATCATCTTCTCCTTCTTCGGAGGGTAATCGTAATGATGGATGTGAGGAGCAGAATGCCGAATTGATACTACTACAAACAAAGGTAGGAGAGCTAGCAAAAGAGCTTGCCTCCACTAAGGCAATGAGTAAATCGTCAATTGAAGAGGCACAAGCAACAATTGATGAGTATGAAACGTTAATTGATAGGCTTACAAAGAGGTCCGCGTTAGTATCTTTGTATCATATGGTTTCATGTGTTCAATATCAAGACTCGGCGATATTAGCCATTATTTGACTGCCTTTGAACCTTATGCACTAACATAAGTTACTATCTCCTCTCTATCATCATCATAAATCGTGACATCGCGCTCCAGACTACTCAAAAGAAGTAAGCAGATGAGGAATCTCAAATTGGAAAATGCTGAGCTTGACTCACAAATCTTACCAGTTAAAATCTTGCCAGCTGAACTACCAGTAAGTCTATGTCCCTATGTCTTGCCAATTGATCTCCTCCTTATCTTGTCTAACCCACAACTGCCCCCCTTCTCCGTTTCCAAACAAACAGACGGAAACTTTTGGTAAGTTTGAGTTCATGTCGTGTGATCTTTGATCTACATATCTCATGTTTCATTCATATCTCCTGCCCGTGTATTAACAGAGGGTGATAACCTAGATCATAACTAGTATTAGAGACAAGCATAATAGGGTGTATGTTCAGGATTGTCAAAAATAGAAAAACATAGATACTGTGTATATACTTGATATGTCAACCCAGATAACATAACAACACTCAATCTTATGTAGAATTAGCTGTAGATTATGATTCTAATGTCAGATATTAGCTAGCATAGTTTTGACTACTGTATAGCCACTTGAGTAGTTGCGCCAAAGTGCGGACAAAAAGTAATGTCTACCTATTTTAGGATACCGCCACGCCAAAAAAAAAAGAGAGCACACCACTTTCATTACTCGACTCAACTAATCATCAACTAACTGATCCTACTCAATATCATCAATCGTCATCAACACAACAATGGACAGTATATCTTTATCAAGCGATAAAGAGAATGCTAGTGAGATGAATTATGCTCATCAACAACAAGAGACGGGTGGAGTGAAAATTATTAGGATCGGCAATGACGATGAGCAATCATATTATTCAAAAGTCAAAGCTGAGTTGATTAAACGCCTTAGGAAATACTGTTGTGAGCGATATCCAAAAGAATCATGGGATGAAGAAAAGATATTTAAAACAATCGGTATGAGTTGTGATGAGTTTATGAAGTATTTAGAGACTACGATGGGTGATGATATGGACTGGGTATTGTTTCTTCTTGGTAAGTATGATTCACAATCTTTCATCTCGTTTATGATATATGATTGTCTCGTGCTAATAATGAATTGTACAAACAACTGTATTATATATAGGTATACTTCATATTGAACATTTCATTAGCCGTTCTAATGATATATTCAAAGTTTGTAGTAAAGAGGATGCTTTATTACAAAATTCTTGGACCAATCTATCACTCATGTGGGACAAGGATAACTCCAACACCGACAACGGGAAGGGAGAAGTCCAATTATTAGGAGCATATATCGAGGATGGTATTCTACATCATGAAGCTGATGCATCAAATACCCGTACTTTTGCTATCAAGCGTCAACGTCTACGTGAAAGTATGATTGCCAATAAAAATGAAAGAGTCTCTCTTGGCAGAGAGAAGATTATAGCAAGACGTTTATCTCAACTTGGTTCAGCAAACAGAGTCAAGAATGTTAATCATCGTTTACATTTGTTAGGATATTTGGATCAACTACTTGCTAATTATAAAAGTACATGTAGATTCGCTATTGACATTGAGACAACTAGATGTGACTCATCTGAGATTTATTCAACATCCATGTGTGTTAAACTACTTGGTTCAGATGATGAATCTCATTGTATGAAGAGTAAGTATTATGAGATGTCATGTAATACATATCCTAATCAATGTCTTACATTACGTTGTTGTGTTATTCTATCAGTCTTCTTCAAACTACCAGATGGTGTTGAGATGGATGATGTTGCTTTTAGCGTGACTGGCCTTACAAAAGAATACCTTGAACTCAATGGAGTTGATTATGATGATGGTATGAAAGAAATACATTCATTCATGACTGGTATTGCCGGTGGTCGACCTATAGCTGTTGTTGCCCATAATTTAAATTATGATCTGGAAGTAATTCAAGAGAATGATACTCGACATAACCTTGGAGAGTACTCATTCATGTGCTATGTACAGTTTGGAATTGATACTTTAGAGATGTCTAAGTGCAGCCAATACTGCAAACACTTCAAAAAGAATCCAGCCAACAATACTCTTGATTCGATATATGTTGCTTCAACTGGCAAGCCTCGTTCAGATAACGCACATGATGCTGAACAAGATGTACGTGATCTAGAAGAAGCCTTTTATACTGACAAGGTAGATGAGTTTGATAAGTTTGCATCATATCTCATGACTCCCATTGGTAGACGTAAGAAGGTTGTTGAATATGATACCTCCAAGTGCATCCGATTGAACGATATGTTCACTAGCAGTTCGGTTGATATAGAGAGCTTCAATGTTCTTGAGAATAGCTTCTTTCATATATGGCAAAGATACAACCAAAAGGAATCACAAGCATCAGCAGTTGATAGATTACCTGGTGCTGTATTACCTGATACCATGGTAGATGATGAGAATGATGATTACCTTAGTTCATTCCTATCTAGCCGACAAAGTGAGAAGATCGTACGTCTAGAATCTGACCTTGCTACTGCTAGAGCAGCTCTCAATTCTCGTAATCAAGATTATGATGAGTTGCAAGCTTTGTTATGGGAGAGTCAAGATAATTGTGAACAGCTAATTGAGAAGATTATGATGATGAAAGAAGAGAAGAAGAGAAAGAAGAGAAAGACTTAGAATAACCGATTCTTATACAACATTATAGAGATATATAATAGATACATCCACCTACTCACTTTCATACTTATACAACATTATAGAGATATAAATAGATACATCCACGTACTCACTTTCATACTTCCTCTGTAACAGCAGGTAGCGGTGGCAGTCCTTCTTCCTCATCATTATCTTCTTCCGATTGATTCTCGTTATCTACTGCCGATTGATTCTCGTTATCTACTGCCGATTGATTCTCGTTATCTTCTGTTTCTTCTGATTCTGATTCTTCTTCATCTGAACTGTCACTATCTAATGCTAATGCTGTCTTTTTATTCTGGTCTTCTTGTTTACTCTTATGTTCCTTATTTGTAATGAGTCCCTTCTTTTGTAATATATTCTTCACTCTTGTGTCTATTTCTTTGGCAATAGGTTTACTAACAGGCTCTTCCTTACATGCTTCATTGTAATCCTCTTCTGATTCAAAGTTCTTATCATACTTCTTACGCTTTCGCTTGAGTGACAAACGTTTTGCTGCTATATCACATGCATATGCAGCATCAACTTGTGTGTCATAAACCCCCACATGTATTCTTTGGATTTTTGCACAATAATTGCCATCTTCAGTTAAAGTGACTCCATGATATGGAATTATACCAGTAGGAACACTACTTATTTTGATTCCTGCGCCCATCATTGCTTGTTTAGCTTTTGTTTTGATTGCTTCGATTGTTTCATCATTCAAAGTGGAGATCTTTTCCTTATCTATAATTGACCGTGTCAATTCCAATCCCTGTATTGCTTGATCTTTCCCTTCTACTGTTGCAATGTAAATTTTTTTTTTAGGTTGACCATCTACTTTGATGGAAGGTCTGATATAATAATTACCACTCTGTTGAACATATATTCCTTCAGGTAACTCTCGCTTTTGCTGCCTCCTGTTCAATGGAAACTCGGCATCTCTTAACAATTTAATCCTATCTTCTTTATATCTCTCTTGCTCAGAGCGTTGATAGGTAATCCAACTTTTATGCTTCTTATTAGTATCTCTCCATGAACCTGTAATATATAAATCTTCCAATACTATCTTCCAATGATTCAACCAATTTTTCTTGTTCCCATCTGTTTCTTTATTGATAAGAACATTGACTACATCTATTTGTTTCTTTGCGATTTGTTTCAATTTACTTGTATCTTGTGTGGGAAGCTTTGGCTCTGGTCTACCTCCACTTCTGGCTTTTGTCTTTTGTTTCTTGTTACTACTGGCATTACTGCTATCATTACTACTATCATTCCTATGTGACTTTCTCTTATTGTTCTTGTTGCCTGGCTTTGATTTCTTTGTACTATTATTGTTATTGGATTGTTGTCTTCTTCTTTGTCGTCGTCGTTCAGGCATACTATCACTACTACTATCACTATTATCAGATGACTTCCTCTTCTTACTCTGTTCGTCATCACTACTTCCATCCTTCTCATCCTTATTGTCACTATCCCTCTCCTCGTCGTCCTTCTCATCCTTCTTGTCCTTCTCGTCCTTCTCATCCTTCTCGTCATTCTTCTTGTCATCCTTCTTGTCATCCTTCTCCTCGTCGTCACTACTGTCATCATCATCTTCATCATCATTGTAGCCTGTCAAGGGTGGAAGATTAAGTGTATCGTCGATAATGGGGATATCTCCGCGACGTATCATCCAAAATCCATCTTTAGGATCAAAGCCATGTATCTTATTCAGCTCTGAAAAGATTGATTGGACATTATTAACATCTTCATTCACTTTCAGGAATCCACACTTCATGTATAATCTAATTGCCTCTTTACTTCCGTTGTTGACCCATAATAAAAACTTGGGAAGATTGTTACCCTGTGCTCGAACTAATACACCTGCTGTTTCCATCAAGTATGGCGCCAAGCCTAGTCCTCTGCCATTTTTATATAGATCATCTTTGTTTTCATTTGTTACTAAACAGTCAATAATTGTGTATGGAATCTCCATGTCACTGACAGCTTGTTCAGATATTTCATTTGGACAGCCAGTAGATTTGTATTGTATTTGAGGCTCTTTGTAATTTGTAAACTCATAGGGTTTATTAGTCTCTGTTGTTGGGATGTCAAGTACTATACATGCTACTACATATCGTCGACTTCCAATCTTTGATTCAACACAAATTACTATCTTCTTCTTGTTGTATGTTGATTTCTTCATCAAATTATCACCAACTCTGAGCTCAGGATTGAAAGGTTTATTTGCCAATGCAACTACAGCTTTTGATATCGTCTTAATTCGGCTATTATTTGAATCGGGATCAAGTTCACAACTTACAATATACCAATTATCATTGATTTGTTCCTCATGAACAGACCCTTCTACATCTTTACTAGCCCATGGCCAATGTTGGATATATCTCTTCATTGTACTACTAGGTATAACTTGTACCGTTTGACGTCCAACTATGGAGAATAATGGACTATAAGTAATAATATTATCACTTGTTCTTTTACTTGTAGTATCATCTGTTGTATCTTTTTTACTCTTTTTCTTATTGATTTGTTCTGTTAAATCATCATATGTTTGGCAATTAGGATTGTAATCAACAAGCATTGGGAAATCAGAGTTTCTCAGAGCAACATCTGCTGGGAGTATATCTCTCAAATAGTCGTTACCAACCTTATTGAATTGTGTCACTGTGATACCTTTCTTGTCAATCAATTTGATTTGATGTTTGGTTGAATGGAATACTGCATATCGTTTATCTGTATATTGTTGTTCTTGAATTGAATCAGCATCAACATAGTCACGCTCATCCACTATAAATGTATATCCATCTGTGTCATGGACGAAATCATGCACAATGAGTTGATCACGACGATCACTATTGGTTTCCCGAGAGCTGGTTATAATAACATTACCTTTATTGATACTCTTCTCATCCTTTGACAATTCAATCACTCTAACTTCTTGATTAATCATTGGACCAACATCACATTCATCATCTTGTAACACTCGATATTGACTCTCTGGTAGTCTAACAAAACAATTTTTATCAGAATGTGTAGAGTCAGGTACGGTCCCAACTATGTATTGATTGGATGTATCAGATTTATGTAAATCAACTTGCTTAACACTTAAAGTCTTAATAGCTTTATCGGTGTCATATTGAACTAAGGCCGTTTCATTTGATGTAATGTGGATAATTGTACCTTTTACTTCTTGGAAATCATTCTTACTATTCTTTCTGTACCTAATATCAACTTGATCATACTTATTATATGGACTGCCAATATCTCTTGACTTGCATACTAAGTCATTAGCAGTTGATACAAGTGATGAAATTGATTCCTTGGGTAATTTAATATGTTTACACTTGAGATGATTATTGTTTGTCATTTGAGATTCATCTTGCTGTTGATCTTGCTGTTGTTGCTGATCATCATCTTCTTCTCCATGCATATCATCTTGCTGATGTTGTTGATCATAATCATCTTCTTCCTCACAACCACCACCACTGAAATCATCACCACCAACACTGAAATCAGCTTTATCATCTGATGGACTAGCAGCTGCTGACAATGGATTACCTGCTGTTGGACTACTGCCTGCTGCATGAATGCTCTTCTCATCCTCATCATCCTCATCCGAAGAAGATGAATCATCATCGGAAGAAGATGAATCATCATCTGAAGAAGAAGATGAATCATCCTCATCCGAAGAAGATGAATCATCATCATCCGAAGAAGAGGAAGAAGATGATGAGGAAGATGACCAATATCTACCTTCTACTGGCGAACTACACACTAACATACTATCTGCTGATTGTGCAACTGTTGTACCTGTTGTTGCCGAACTACCTGCTGCCGAACTACCTGTTGTCGAACTATCTGCTGACGTTGTACCTGATGCTGAATTATCCATTGTTGATCTATCCTTTTCCGAACTACCTGTTGCCGAACTATCTTCTTCTTTACTACCTGCTGCTGGCAAACTGCCCATTATCGAACTATCCTTTGCCGAACTACCTTCCAACTCATCAAACTCATTACTAATTATTGCAGCTATTGCATTGCGATTCATTGTCTCTTCTAAATCTTCCTCTTCCTCATCCACATCTTTATCTTCTAAACCAGCTATTAACTTGTTATATTCACTCTCCTCCATTAAGTCTTGTAAATTGGCCTTAAGCAACTCATTGTGCCTACCTATTACATCAAATGCCTGAAAACGTAGATCTTCATACTTTTCTTTTAACTCATTATGTTCTTTTGTTATTGTATCTAATTCATTTTGTAATTCTTTATACTTTTGCTTATACTTTTGTTTACGTTTTTTCTTCTTTTGTTTATATTTTTGTTTTAATGTAGTATTTTTGTCTGCTGCATATGCTAGACTTACCACAAGTCTCTTTACCTCTTCTTCTAATGTATTATTATTGCATTGTATGAAACTTAAAGCTCGTGAGATGTGTTGCATATGTTCATGAACAGACACAAATTTTTCATTGTTTAGTAAGGGTACTAAAGCTAGCAATACCTTATGATAATGATGCTCGGCAGAGACGAAATGATTCTCTTCTTCTTCTTCTGACATATCCGACATATCCGACATATTATCCTCTTCTTCTGACATATCCGACATATTATTGTAGTGTTAGTATATATATATAATATTTTGATGTACCTACCACATGCACTGACTTGTTTATATCTTTTATGTTGTGAGTTGTGTATTATTATTACTGTTTGTATGTACGAATATACAATAAATAAAGTCCCCTACAATATAGTTACAGCTGTGGGTATACGCTGTTGCAGGGGAGTTGATTATATATTGCAAAGTCTACCTAAACACACATACCTTTGCCGAGCTCTCTCATTTTAATTTTATGAGAGTAGAGAGTGATTTGAGAGTGATGCCTGAGCTAGTTATCCATTACGGAGTTTTCACAGTCTGTCCAACATTGCCTATTATCTAGATAAAAATTGAATCAATTCTAGTCTAAGTAGCTCTAATTTAACTTATATATTCATTTGGGAGGACATATATCAACCCAAAGACTGCTAGAGAAGTTCTTATTATCTCGGCTTTTATCAGCAAAATGTATAGTTTGTGTCAAATCACCAGTTGATGTAGTTTTATCAACTTGAAATACCAATACAACATTGTACTGAGGGATCCACAAGTAACCTTGTTTTGGCGATTCTGTTACCTTATGTCGATGGAATATATTGAGTACTTCTGGTCCATGCTGATCTACATGTCCAGCATTGGCACTATAATTGAGAGTTGATTCAAAAAGGCACATGAACTCAGCAATCGCAGCTCGTGCATTAAAGCACTCTTCTTGATCATTACGATTTTCAATAATATCATCTAATAGAGACAGATATGATGACATAATAAATGAACCATCATCACCCACTGGTTGCTCTAAAGTCGCTGGCTCAAGTCCATAATAGTCTGTATTAGTTGAAAACTTCTTCCCAACCTCTTTAACTTTAACTTTTCTCCCATTTGCATCTCGGATTCGTGTAGGCTTATACAGTGTTGCTAGAGCTGAAATTGCTGCCAATGCAGAGATACAACATATACCTTGCTCAGCTGTAATACTTGTATATGATTTAGATTGTTTATATAACTTTTGCTTTGTTTTAGCTTCCACTACCCTTGATAATGTATCTTTATATCCCCAAGAAGTATCGATTACTTTTCCAGTGTCACTGTTTCTGTATATACAATGAAGTGCTGGTGATAATGGAGTAGAGTAGTAGAATGTATCTGTTCCTCTTGTTGCATCACTTAACCGTTTGCATTGATCACTAATTAAACAGTTACCACTAGCCGGTCCAATTCTAGGATTCAACTTATATTGTTGGATTACTGTATCTTCTTCACTAATATATTCCTCCAAGTCGGTTGGATCAAAATCAGCATTCATTAACAAGGCATAGTCATCATGTTTGTTAGAATCATGTTGTTTTAAAATAACAAGTACACCATCATATTTAACAGATTGAGTCGTCGAGGTTTGAGTAAAGTCATCCACATTGATAAGGTTTGGATGATTATGCATACTAACATTCCCTTCATGATGTAGATACTTTGGTAGCTCTGCTCCACTGCAGTATTCATGTATCTCTTCATGTTGTTCTTCAGTATATGATGGAGACAATATAATAACACGAAGCTTGAATTTCTCTTTAATTAAATCAATAATTGAACTTCCATGTGAGTTTGGCATATCTCTTCTAAGCACTTTGTGTAGATTGACAATTTCTGTTCTCGGCGGAACAGAATAGTTGGGTAGTTGTTTATCATTAATCTGCCGTGATAGAAGGTCAATTGTCTTCTTATCTGCATCACATTTCAGTTTCAAGCTCTGATAGATTTGTAAACACTGTGGACAGGCTGCTGACGATGTACCTTTTGTCAACCTTTGATAATGTTCGTGGCTCATGATGTCGGGAGAGAGAGTAAACCCACAAACTTTGCATTCACCACCTTCCATCTGTTTAGATAGATCAAATAATAACCGATTACTATGAAGATACTTGATATTACTATTGTATTTCCGCTTCTTGTAACTACTAATATGACATGCCTTCTGTATCTCTTCTAATTGTTGCTCTTTACTTAATTCATCATAAAAATATAGAATGTTATGTAGTACCACTATCCAATTACGACAAGCACCACGGTAATGAATAGGAACCTTGTAAGTATTGCCGAGCTGCTTAGGATTAAGTATGGTATTACCTGTTATTGTTAATATATGCTGTAAATTAACATCCATAGCCAGCTGATAACAATCTTTCCTATCTATTTTACAAAAGTTGGGAGGTAGTTTTGGTGGTGTAGCTGGCTTCAACAGTGTAACTTCTTCGTCGTCAATTGATGGTGAAATATTCTTATTGTATATATACTGTTGTTTAGACTCGTCATATGTCCTCCATTCGCGGATGTATCTACCACACACTAGGTATTGTGGTGGTGGAAATAGTCGACCACAACCTTTTTGTTTAGGATAGAATATATCAAGATCTTCCTTATTAAATATATCAGTAAAGACAGTGAAGTCAGTATTATCAAAGTAAGATGATCCATATGTACTTATTAGTTTTTTAACCGGTCCAATATCACCACAATACGATGCAATAGAAGAAGGCGGCGCCATGGTGAATCTACAATAATGACTGGTCACTAACTTTTTTATGAGAGTAGAGACTTGCAAGATACCGTATCCTCAAAATGTGGCGGCGCGGCGAAGAACATATCTATCTATCATGATGACGACCAAACTCTAATTAGTAGAATTAATTGATATGTTATTAGATATTAATATGATGACGTACTGCTATATTATCAATGCCTGCCGGCGGCCCCTGTCGGGAACGTCTGCGACGCTACACCTAGGCGGTGAGCCCAAGGAATAATGATAAGAAGAATAATGGTAATATCATAGCTAACCACACAGTAGGTACAATGGCTCAATAACATGGTAGAATATAATGTATACAATATGCTTTGAATAACCTAGATACCACAACCAATGAGGAGAAGAAGCTTGTGTTTACTCCAGATGGGAGCTTCCAGGAGGATGAAGCTACCTTAGCTAAAAAGGGCAAGCAAAAGTACCTCGATCGAATCAGTTCTTCTTCTTCTTCTGATACTAACTTCCTTTCTTGTCAGATCTGTGGGGATCAAGTAGACGAGGACGAAGATTTGTGCTGTACTTCTTGCCCACGGTCATTTCACAAGAGATGTCTAAGTACGCTACAAAGTTCAAATGGTGGATCAGCTACTGAATGTACTTGTATCAATGATCACGTGGTTCACCAAGAGGAGGAAATTAGGCCTATCGTTCTCTTCAAACTCGACTCAGCCTATAACCATTTATCCGGCATGAAAAGTTATAATACGTGCATTATAACTCTGGGAATGCTCTATCAAGTTGTTGCTCGATTAAAGGATCACACCTACGGTTCAATCTTCTTCGCAGCTGTAAATACTGAGCTTGTGACTGATTACCTTGCTGTAAGTGCTAGATGTCTGACACCTCGTTTTGCTGCTCTGCTCTCTACCTTATATTGTTGCACTCATCTCTCGTGTATCTTTTTTATTTCAGACGGTTGAAGAGCCGATGTGCTACCAACAGATCTTGCTTCAATTGGAAAGTGGGGCGTTTGTTGGCGATGAATCCACAGAGTCAGGAGTTGACATATTTGAGCAGGCTGTTCTCATGTGCATTGCAAATATCAAAGACGTGTTTCACAACTGCTTTCTATACAACGCGAAGGGGTCAAAGTATTATTGTAAGTATCAAGCTAGAGCTTGTCTTTCCTCTTTTTGTTCTTGTACTCACCGTTATCAAAACTCTCAGTGGCTGGTAAAGTGCAAGAGACTAAGTGGATTGCTTTCTTCAACAAGTATGTAGCACAACGACTCACTAAAAGTATGAGCTCTGAGCTTGCAAGCTACGACTCATGGTCCCAAAACAAGCTACAGACTTCTTTTAGGGCAAGGCATTTCGTGGTTGGTTCTAAAAATATTGCTAGGAATCCAATTGCTGTGTTTGATCCTGATACAAAGCAAATTGTGAAGCAATATACTTCGAAAGCATCAGCAAAGCTAGCCATCCTTTTACTGCACAGCTTAGGCTATAATTGTGGAGGGTTGACTAAGTCCAACGCTAGCGTTGTTCTTGATAGGGCTCAGTACCCTGAAAATGCCGTCTTCGGGTACCAGTGGATTCCAACAAGCTTGTTACGTAGCGGCGATTTCAGGGTAAAGAAGTGAATGTGTGTCCAATACTTCTGTTGGAGTGGAGTGTTTTTGTTTTATTGTATGTATTTGATAAAGTTTGCGGCAAGTGATCCAGTGTTTTGGAAATGTCTGCAGGTGCTTTGGGATAAGTGGTACCTTGTGTGCAGTCAAGTTTTGGTTATCATCAATGGTTATTAGGGTTAAATCTACTTAATATCCAGATAGCATCCAGAAGATCTTCTGCTAAAGATTCTTTACATAATCTTTGAAACAGTCGAAATCTAGAAGCACTTGCTCTCTATAACTAAGAGCTATCTTCGCCACGAGATCACTCCATCTTCTTCTATCACGATCACCTGCCAGTAGAAGCTTTATCACATGCTTGAATTGGCCTGGGCTTTTGGCAACGGTCTGGCAGAAGACAAGGTAGGTGAAATGATGCATAGCATATGTGTATAGGTGAGATGATGCATAACAATATTTGTATAACAAAAGAAATTAGATTCACAAGCACAACTTACACCTCGCACGTGAGCAGTTGCCGTCACAACAGCAATTTGTTCAACAAACTCAGTAAATGCACGATGATTCGTAAGTGTTCCGAGATCAATGGAGGACTTATACGGTGATCGTTGCCTCACAATGTAGCTATCACCATCTATGACCATATATCCCACGAACGGATCCGTATAGGATGTTAGTGCTCGCTGAGCTGCAGCTGCTCTGTCTGCCTCATTTCGAAACATTTGGTCGTACCAAGCCTTTGTCTCGGGATCATCTTTGTCAAGTATTCTTGATACTGCAGAGATGGGCTCAAATTTCACATCAAGTATTACCGATGCACTCAAGACGTTTTGATCCTCTTCTATCAAGATGTCTTCTCCTTTCAACAAGACATAAAACCTGTCAACTCCATAACTACCTATG
>Ga0214478_101070_pt1 | contig 14665 bp, 11 predicted proteins | sample M1_20Mar14CPVII9_2_FD_178001 | JGI IMG/M metagenome (GOLD analysis project Ga0214478, IMG submission 178001) | Marine eukaryotic communities from Monterey Bay, California, United States - M1_20Mar14CPVII9sort6BwellD7 | ecosystem: Environmental > Aquatic > Marine > Unclassified | place: USA...
TGATGATATATGGGACGAGTCTATGCCATCATCAAAGAGGATGCTTTGGAATGCTAAAGTCCACCCCATACTTACTGCAGATGGAGATGGAAAGCTTGATTTTTCTTTTTTGGTTTGGGTAGCATCAATTGTAACTGGCAAGACAGTTCAATTAGATTCAAGTGATATGTCGCCAGCTATGCTCGGGTTAAAGCAGTGGAAAGAAGCTAAGCGTTTATCACTCTCTCAGATACGTCAATGTGTCGATTCAGAGTCAGAGGCAAGGTATCGTGGTTCAATCTCCTCTGAAAAGTATGAAGAATCACGGCTTGCCGAAGTATCGGAGATTCTCCTGAATAGAAAACATGAGCCATGTAACTTTGATTATATAGTTGACTCTGTCTTGAGCTCAAACAGTTCGGGAGAGTTGAGAAACGCCATTCATATCCTTTGCAATGTGGCGTCAGATGCATTAATAAATGGTCAGTTTGATATTGTTGGCAGGTCCTTCTCGACTATGGCGTTGTTGATCGATGACACGCTCCGAAACCTGGATAACTTGGTCAATGGTACTCCAGCAACATCACATATTCACAAAGCAACTTCACTCATGAAGAAAGCAATTGATGGGCTCAAGTCGCCAACGATATCTCAAGATACAATTTCATCAATCAATTCGATTTGCAATTCTTCAGTAGATGGTGCATATGATTTGAAGGCGGTTGTAGATTTTCTAGAAAAGGCTGCTGCTATCATGACTGAGCGGTGTTTGTCGGGAGGTTCATTATCATCAACATATGAACAAACAGCTCCTCTTCCTATTGGGAATTTGGCAATGGCTTCCGCTCCGGCTAGAATCGACTTAGCGGGCGGATGGAGTGACACGCCTCCAATATCTTTTGAGCATGGCGGTGCGGTTGCCTGTCTTGCAGTATTGGTCGATGGAAAGAGACCACTCAAAGCAACATGCCGTACAATCAAAGGAGACTATGGGATCAAACTCCGTACCGAATCAAGATGTTTGGATGACGAGTCGTTACTTAGTTGTGCAGAAGTGACAGTGCGTACGTTGGGTGATTTGGCAGACTACAATAATCCTATGGCAAAATGTGCATTGCTGAAGTGTGTACTTATTCAGTTGGGCTTGGTTTCATTAGATTTAATCAGGGCTGATGATAACAGCACTTCCATCCAGCCATATCTTCAAAAGTTTTGCCAACAAACAGAAAATATTGGACTTGAGATTGTATCTCAATCCTTACTTCCACAAGGGAGTGGTATGGGCAGCAGTAGTATTTTGGCCGGTTGCATTATAGCGGCTGTGGCAAAGTGTGTTGGTATTCAGCTCACTGGCTGTGGTGATAGCACCACCTCTTCGAACCAAGTGCAAGTTAATGACTCAAGTAGTTTAATACATGCCGTACTAATGGTGGAACAACTACTAACCACAGGCGGAGGCTGGCAAGACAATATCGGTGGTTTGGTTGGGGGTCTTAAACTTGGCTCTTCCGATGACAATGTCCTTCCCTTGCAGACAAAGGTGCAGCGCTTTGACTTATCCTCAGACTTAGTTGATGAATTGAATCAACGTCTATGTCTAGTATTTAGTGGCAAGCCACGATTAGCTAAGAATATATTATCAAACGTTTTACGGAGATGGGCAAGGAGAAGTGAGGAAATAATGTACACCGTAGATGGATTAGTCAAGGGTGCAACAGAAGCTATAGAAAGTATACAGGCTGGAGACTTCGATAGACTAGGAAGAGTCATGAGTCAATATTGGCATTACAAGATTGCCATGGCCGGTAAAGATAGTGGAGTGGAACCCTCATCGGCACATTCTGTATTGGAATTACTCTCATCTTCGGGAGATATCGTCGGTGGCACATTATGTGGTGCAGGCGGAGGAGGATTTTTAGTTATGTTAGCATCCAAAGGCAGAACTTCGGAGGACATCGAAGCCACGGTTACAAATTCAATTAGTAATGGAGACAATAAGAGCTTCGATTCTTTCAGTTGGCATACATGCACTGTATCTAAAGATGGTTTGGTAGTTGATGTGGTAAATGCTTGAGGCAAAAAGATGGGAGGCGTGATTGATGAGTCATGTGATTGCGATCACTTCAAGTGATCGGTATCCGATTGCGATCACATCTTTTATGCAGGCCATATTTAGCTCCCAATACACAACTACACGATGAATTGAAGACCACCATAGCTACCATATACATCTACACAATAACAGTGGATGAGTTACTGATCCAGTGCAAAAAACAACTGCCGACAGTTCGAACAGTTACAAGAAAAGTCCATCATAAAAGTTACGAGAAAAGTTACAGCCGAAAATCAACTGGATATTTGACGCAACCCTCTCATAATCATCATGCCGGCCAAAGAGGCACCAGAGACAACGGTGCTCAAGCGTTTGTTTGCTCAGTATACAACGGACAACACACTGTCGGACTCCGACGCCTGCAACTTAGCTAACCAGCCTCCCCAACAAGTCGCACGACAAATTGACGCCTACAACTTAACCAACCATCCTCCTCAACAGGTAACTCAGCTACTGAATTATACTCAACTTCAATTGCGGAATAGTTTCAGATCTCTAAGAAAGATCTATCCAAATCCTAACGCCAGCATGCAACACAACCAGCAGCAGACCCGTTCTCCCAAGAGGAATTATTCCGATACCAACAATTCCAGCCTCTTTGCCGGTGCTCCTCGTCCTCCAAGCAACAACAATCTCCACGATGGCGGCAACTTGTTCGGCAGTAGCAACAACAACCTCCACGGTAACAACACCCATGGTAATGGCAACATGTTCCAAGACAACAACGATCGTGATAACGTTTCATACTCCCCCAAGAAATTGAAATTCAGCCACACCGGACCTCCCAGTCCTGTTGACAGTTTGCCAGGTGCTGACGTGTCAGACCTTGCCACACTCTTTTCAAACACACAGATTGATCATCCATTGGCGAATCATCAGTTTAGGAGCCGAGTTGAATTTCTCCGTATGACAACACCTCTTATCAGCAACCTATCAAACAACCCTGCCGACCTCAAGCACCAACTTACTGTGGCAATGAAAGGAGCTACCAAGAACAAAATCAAGGCTAATAAGGAGCTAACACAATCCGAGACTTCCGTTGATTGGATGAGGAAAGAAGTCGGTCAAGACAATCAAGCCTATGCGTACCAACTTGGCGGCGTAAGGAAGGAACTCGCTACTCATCGTGCCCTTGTAGCTCAACTTGAGGCTCAAGAACGATCCTTGATGAGTCAGCAAATCTTGAACGCCGGATACGCCGAAGTTGTCTGCTACATTGGCAAGAAGGCCATTAGGAACATTGAAGAGGCTTTGTTGGAGTTTGATTCCGAAGACATGGAAGATTTGATGAAAGTTGAAGAAGCGATGAATAGGTGGATGGCTGAGGTTGCTGAAGAGCAAAAGGTGCTCCTCAATTCCAAGGAGAAGGAAATCTCTGATATCCTTGACAAGATCAATGGTGTCTAAGTAGTTTCCATACGGCTGTAGTATATTGTATTGTATTGCTTTGTTTTTCAATTTAATTGATTAGGGTGGGGGAGTTTGGGAAATGCTCTCTGTTCCATCTGATCAGTTTGTTCATAATATTTGGGGATTTTGTTTGAAGTAAAAGAGTAGGAGTCCGTCAACTTGTCTTAGTATTATATAACATCTAGGCAGATTATGTATTGTAACAACTGGCTTATTAGTAGTAATAGCTAGCTCCTTTTCTTTTGTATTTGTCACCATCAACTTCATCCGCGAGCAGGGGAGCAATTGATATGTGTATATGAAACTAGAGATTCCTTCTTCTTCAATGAGAAATTGTGCCTGCCTATACATGATACGCTCCCTAATCTACAACAGTTCCGTTGCATTGCCACCAATGTAATCAAGAACATGGTACTTCTGTGCTAATTCAATACCTGAAAAGTCTACATTGCCAACAAAGTCACTTGACTTCCTCTTTTTATCTGTTGTTGATGGTAGTAGGTTGACAATATATTCGAAGTAGTCACTATCCACTGATTCTAGAGATACATCCTCACCCCTTGTATTACTCACAACCTCTGCAATACGAGACACCTTTGGATAAGGCCACGTCCGATCCAACTCATTGTTATATCTTACCATGAACGCTTTCATCTTTGTAGCTTTAGCTGCTGCATCTCGTATCAGAGGTAGAAATGATTCACTAACTTCTGTACCACGTCCAATACCTGAATTAACTCTTTGTATAAAGTATTCATGATAATTATGGATCCACACGACTTCCAATTCATATCCATTCTCCTCACTAAAACAGAAGACTACATTCTCTACTTGATCAATGTACTTCCAGTCGTCATCATCGTCTTTGGTAACTGATTTCAATTCATTTCCTAATTCAACTTGTGCACTAATAGTTGGTTTTGATGTATCACTATTGGCATTGGTGTTTATATCCTTTGGAGTAACTTTTGCCGCTGCAGGTTTCATATCCCGATCATTTTTCTTTGCACTACCTCCACCCTTGGGGCTCATAGCTCTCATCGTCTCTAACCTATCAAGACGCATATTCTCAACCTAATTATCGCTGTAAATGAATACAATATCATACTAAGGCAACAAAGCTTATGGCTGCAAACTCAAACTACAAAAAGTAGGGCAAACTATTTACTGGAATTGGACTCGGAGGATACCAAAGGATACCGAAGCATCCACCTACTATCTACCTACATACCCTATCATTGATATTTGAAACATAAACCAGCAATGCAGCCTCTTTATACTTCCTATAAGTTGTATAATCTTTCCAAAAATTGTGTGTAATTTGGTGATACTTAGGCTTAGCATTAAGATAGCGATAGTTCCCAATCACTAAATGTTCTAAAGACAACTTGCTTCACTATCTTCATCGTTCCACAATCTTGTTTCTCAAGAAAGAATCTAGTATGACCTCCAACATCTAGTGGTGTATTCATTGGCTTTACTCCTAATGATTCCCCAGTCCAGTTTCCCGTTTCGTACCAATGTGCCCATACCCATTCCCCCTTTCGATCACATGTAGGCGGTTGAGTAAACTCTACTTTGCAGTCGGGATGAGCAGCAAGGAACTCTAGACATCTGTCTGCCATATCTTTGTTTGTTGCATATCTAATCTTTCCTTTACTTGGCCCACACATGTCTCGTAACTCAACCTTGTCTGCAAAGCAAGATGCCATCATATCTCCATCTTGTTTGTTAACACCCTCAAAGTATCGAGTAACTACTTCTTCCTTCTCCTGCATGACTCTCAAGTCTGTGGCATTCTGACCAGCTGTTGAACAACAATCTAAACACCAGTCAATTGCATCTACTGTGGTATTGAACACAGTGTCAGCACCAGCATCCAATAACGCTTTCTCGACAGCCAAAGCTTCTTCTGTATTGTTATCTTCTCGATTCAACACTCCCAAAACTGAACCAACTCCGGCATTCTTTGCAGAAGTGACACCAACAACTGAATCTTCAAACGCTACAACAAACTTTGGTGGTAAATTGAGTTTCCCGAGAGCAAGTACATATAATGAAGGATCAGGTTTGATGTTGGGCAAGCCACTGTCTGGGCATATGACATCCTCTTGAACAGTCCTACCTCCGTGAAATGAATCACCCAAATCTCCCGCTTCAATTGTAGCTTTAACAATAGGGTGCATATTTGACGTGCATAAACCAACATTGCCAGGTCCTAATGCCTTTTCCAATTGTCTAATTCTACCCGTCAAACCTTTAAACCATAATGGCTCTAGGTCTACATGGCCATTCACTACCATCTCTACTGCCAATGCTCGTTTCCTCTTTACTAGAGAATTCGGATCATCATTGTAATGTATATCAAATGTTTTTAGTAAATGATTACCAACATCTGATGCGCTAGCGCCTCTTAATTTGGGGTCAGACAATGCAGTTTCCATTGCTTTATGATCGATTGATGATGTATCAATGCCAGGTATCTCTTTTAGTACTGCTGCCCAGACGAGTGGTGATAAGAACTCAGAATCAACACATGTTCCATCGAGATCGAATAGTACTCCTTTAATAGTTCTAGGAGATAGTTTGGGTAGTCTCATATTTATTATTATGTTATTTGTGATGTACGTAAAACTTTATAATTTTGTGCATATGATATGTTCAACTTATAACCGCTGCACTACTTTGATATCCGACGATGATGTAATACTACCGCTACTCTACTGAATACCCTTTATCAATGAGCTATTGCTGCCGCTTGCAATAATGACGTACTACTAACTATACGTACTACTCTAGAGATCCTAACCCAAATAGTCAGGGCCGGGGAGAAAATAGTAGTCGTTTCATCGCCGAACCTTATCTTCTACTCCATTGTATCTTTTATTTAAAGTATCTGCCCACTAATTTATTGCCGTCTATGCAGCTAGTTTTATCATCCATAAGGCATCTATCACACAATAACTATCCATCATGGTACATGTTACTAAAGAAAATTTCCTATCCCAGCTATCTGACTTTTTACATCACTTACCCTCAGCTTCGTATATTGCAATTGATGAAGAGATGACAGGTGAGTTATTGTATATTGTTGAGAGAAAGATATAAGTTTGTTTGTTGTGTTGATAAATCTCAATACTCTTCTCATATCTATATCATCATAAACATAGGCATATCTTTACCAGGATCACGTAATCAACGCCCTAATAAGATTGAATTACCAAATGATCGATATGTTAGATTATTAAAAGGTGTTCCGGAACGGTATAGTATACTGCAAGTTGGCGTTGCTTTATTTAGTAAGAATCCAAATTATAAGAAAAAGTCCAAGGTAAATTTGAAGAAGAGTCATCATTATAGTGGAGAGAATGATGGTGATGAACATGCTTATATGCATCGTGAGGGTATGTTGAATGAAGATGAATTAATGAATGTAACAGAACAAGAAGAGGAAGATCAAGAGATTGGAAGTGATAATAACAATGGAGAAGAAGAGGAAGAACAATCAGAGTATACATCACGAATCTACAACTTTTATCTCTTCCCAAATGGTAAGACGGGTAGTGACCGTGAGATTACAATGAATCCATCAACCATTAAGTTTCTATTAGCCAATCATATGGATTTTGACAAGGTGTTTCGTGAGGGTGTGTCATACACAACTGTGGAGCAGGCAAATTACTTGAAGAAAAAGTATTATGAAAAGTATAATGATAGTGACAAAAAGAAGAAGAGCGACGAGTCAACGACAAATGGATATACTCCACGAAAGGGAGGAAAGGTGAAGTTAACACGTGTGGAAGATATTGCCTTTGTGGCACGAGCGATGGCCGAATTGAGAGAGTGGATTGATACAGGAAATGTGGATTCAAATAATGACGACGAGGAAGACACAGAAGCCACCGCCGCTGCCATTCTTAATGGGGCAAAGGTCGTTAAGGAAGAGGGTTCATCACTAGTTTTACCGCCATGCAATGCCTTCCTTCGTCGATGTTTATATGAAACTATTGAAGATGAGTATCCCGGCCTTATTTTGGAAAGAGCCGATGCTGCTCCAACAAATACTAATGGAACTTCTTCTCCGGCAACAAGGAATCAAATCAGGGCTATTCGGTTAAGTTCCGCTGAGAAGAAACGACGTGAAAAACGATTGCAACAGGAGGCATGGGATCGAGTATTAATGGACATTGGATTCACAACTATCTTCAAGGCAATTAGTGATGCATGTAATGGTAAATTGTTTACCAAAGAGCAAACGTCGGGCTTTCTCAATGGTTTATACCCAAGTCCATCTACTTCTCCAGCCGACGGAGAGACTCGGAAAAGAGTACCTCTAATCATTCATAATGGATTGATGGATTTGATGTTCCTACTAACTCATTGTCATCAACCAATACTTCCTGATCATTTCGAAGATACCAAGAAGATTATCAGAACGTACTTTCCACTTGTCTACGATACAAAAGTGTTGGCCACAGAGTACAGTGATGCAATTATCCAGGGAAGCAAGACATCTCTAGAAGATTTATATGGTTTAACTTGTACTGAGGGTGCGTTTATAACAGCACGAATGAAAGTACCGTCTATTGCTAACCATGACGGGAGGAGTCAAGGACAAGCACACGAGGCGGCATATGATGCCTACATGACGGGAAGTATCTTCAACGCCCTTGTTAATCGTATCCTTGAATCAAAGAATAGTCGTGATCACAATCTTACACTGGACGGTCTATTGTATGACCCTACATCGAATGATGATATCGTGAAAGAATTAGTCGGTCTGAATAGAATTTATATGCACGTATCTCTGTACACGATTGATTTGGAGTCCTCGTCAGGCCCAGTAGCTGGATTACACGATCCTCTATCGAAAGGCTTATCGATTGATACAACCTTTCATGTGTGTGGTATTACAACGTCAGTGTCTACTCGAGACATCTTTCAAGCTCTTTCTTCCGGTAATGAGAGCGAAGAGGAGGTTATCCGGAGCTTGAAGTACGAGATTATTTGGATTGACGATGAATCGTTCTTTGTCGGCACAAGGATGATGGAGGATGCATCTTCAAATAGCATAATTACACGAGGTGTAGTAGCATCTCATGTAAGGAACAAGTTACATGACGGGCTGGGAAATGCTGTTAAGATTGTACCACTTGGGCATTACTTTCAGAAGAAGTATAGTGGTGCCATTGAAAGATCTGATTCGATTAGTATTACTGCAGGACTGGTATCGGTAGCAACTAAACCATTCCAAATGTTAGGGAGTGTACTGGCAGGATTCAGTAAGAAGCGTTCATCGATTAGTAGTGGTGATAATGGGGAAGGAGGAGGAGGAGGAGGTGCCAAAAAGCGTGCAAGGTTGGGATAGGGCTTTAGTTGTCATTTGTTGCAAGTTTCTTATGCCAAGTATGTAGCCCCTCTAAACTTTAGTAGAGCCATTGATTCCACATATTTAAACCGGATAGACTCTCATCATCTTCACTTGCTACTTGCAGTGTACAGTTGTGATCTTGAGTCATGAGTCTCTTATCACTTATCGGGTAGTCGTTGCCTGAGGTAAAGGATACCCCCGCCATTGCTCGCTCGCTGATGCTACTTCTGGTATCCTAGAAGAGATTCATTGAACTCTTTTATTTTTAACATATGATGCGGTGAATCAACTTGATTGAAGTTTGGAGATGCCTCTATTATTGCCTTTGCAAACCATAGTATACTAACAAAAGTTTTGCAATCACCTCTCTTCGTCTTCATCATCTTACAGAAATTTGCAATATCGACAAGGATGAAATCAAAACTGCATATGATGCTTTAGTCCGCTCTATGGCAGAAGAATCTCGTGCGGCGGCATCTCGTGCAGCAGCACCGGCAGCACGTCGTGCATCATCATCATCAGGTAGTCCAGTTAAACGTAAGAGTAATGTCATCAACAGTGATGATTGGGGCGCCATTACGCCGCTCTTAAAAAATTCCATGCAAAAAATGGTAATTGCAAGGTCCCATTCGGGGCTGAAACTGGTAACTTAAGATCATGGACTGAAAGGCAGAAGAAGATGTATGCATCTGGTAAACTTGATGATGATCAACTTGAAAAGATGAATGAGTTGGACTTTGATTGTGAGTGTATATGTTGATGACATGTGTATGTTTATGCATCGGCCGATATAACTTTTTTGCTCATATGATATGTTCTTCTTTGATTATACAATACTACAGTTACAATCAAGCCACTCTCTACACGTGCACTTAGTCCTACCCAGGCTGCCGCCGTTGCCAGACCTGCACCATCACCACGTAAGGAGGCAAAGAAGAACAAGCCAGCTTCACCTGAGAAATCCCTCTCATTCAAGAAGCAAAAGAAGGATTATAATGACTTAATTCAGGAAAAGCAAGCAAAGAAGAAGGCAGAAGAAGAGAAGGTTAGGATTGCAGAAGAGGAGAAGAAAGCCAAGGCAGTTGCCGCCAAAGCCAAGAAACCAGAGCTGGTACGCAAAGCAAGTGTTCTAGTAATTGAAGATGATGCGACATGGAATAAGGGATATGAGGAGTTAAAGGCCTTTCATTCAAAGACTGGCAATACCTCAGTCCCTTTCGGTAAGGATACTGGTGCCCTACGGAGTTGGGCTGAAAGGCAGAAGAAGGTATATATGCAGCTAACAAGCTTGAGAAGAGTAGGGTTGAGAAGATGGAGGAGCTCGGATTTGTCTTTTAAGTGAACGAAATCATGGGAGATAAGATTTTGGAAGTGATATGGGGAGGCATCATGGTGTAAAGGTGCATTAATATACGTAACGAGTAACAGAAGTAATAAGGAGAGAAAGAAAGTAGTTTATAATGTTATGCAATATAGTAGACAGGTCTCTCGAACGAATGAGTTGAATGCTATTATCAAGTAAGCAACTCATTGTTTATGTTACTCATAGTACGAGAAGCAGGTATTGTCCTATCCAAAGCTTGGGCCATCCTCTCTTGACTATCTTACGAGAGGTGCCTCCATCTGCCTCCATGATGTCGCCTTGCCACTTTGGCGCTTTAAATTTAAACTATTATCTTTCAATATTAGTTGCATACATATTGGTACTTTCTATCCATGAGTCACTTCACAATCATTAAAAACCGTTAGCACAAACTCAAATTTCCTTCGCATTCGCAACCCTAGGCTCATAACCAGATACGTGTGAAATTTCACCATTTTTTGTTAGTGATGATCATAGTAAATTGCCGCCCTAGTGGATACCGCCGCCGTATTATATCACCATTGCAATAAAACTACACGCACGACGAACCATTAAATAGCCCTGTTTCTAAGGATTCTCGAACCGCTCCGTGCGTTTAGAAATATTAAATATGGATAAAGTTATACTCGATTTACTCAACGACAGTGAATTTTTGCAATGGAGGAAGGTGCATCATCATCATGTGTCGATAGATCGCCTGCCACCCGACGGCATCACGTGGTATTCGGCATACGGTTCAATAAGTTATTAAAGTAGCGCGCAAAGTGGACGGCATAGTGGTCTACTGGTCTCTAGGCCGGCCACCGATCGAGGTATCTCCTACTATCGATTATGATGAAATTCACCACCCTACTACGATACCACCGCCATATCATATAACCATTAGTATATTTATTGTCATACTGCAATATCTCTCATCCATATACTATTACTATATCGGAAACCGCTGAGTATGACATAAAATATCAAATATTAGGACGGTTACATTCGATTTACTTATCTGCACGGCTCGGCGGTGGGGGTGATGTGTCTCTTTACTGCTCCTATCGGCCACGACGGAGCACATACACCAGTGCCTATCTTCAGTTAACTATATTGACAATCAATAAATCAAAGATGTGGTACCATTGCGTATATGGGGACGATGTGAACGGTCATCATCGTAGTACAAAGAGTACTTCAATACAAAACTCGGAGGAGGTGGTGGGGTATAATATCTCTTATGGAAAGGCAAATGAACAACCAATACACTGGCAGCTTATAGACAACATGTTGATGGTATAAGAGAGACTCTTTATCAGTTAGAAGTTGGGAAGAATCATGCTTTATGAAGACTTTGAAGGGTTATAATATGCAAATCATATCTTATAATAGATGTATGATGAGAAGACCATTGCAATCGACTCAATAGAGTAGAATATAAGCCAATTATCGCATTTACTACTTAAACTAAGTATCTGATACGTTTTTAAGCATATATCTAGTGTATAGTACTCTATAATGTGAAGAGTTATGCATATGTATTGATGAGAAGATATGTTTTTGTTGATTTTAGCTACTATAACTGCCGTTTCTGATACGCAATGAAGCAGATATGATACCACGCAATACAGTAGATATAGTAGAAGGTATTTACATTGCAATACGAGCCATATCCTATCGATATGGCGGTGGAATGACGGCCTTAATGTGGTATGAGGTGATCGAATTGGAGGAGGATACCGCTTCTAAGTACCCATATATATACGAAAAGTGTCCGATCAGATGGATATATTGAGTTTGTGCAGGGATACCAATAGAATTTTTTTATGATCGTGAAGTGACTCCACATGTCGGTATTGCAATAGGGCAAATTGAAGTAGATATCAAAACTGATACCAAACCATCAACTATCATACCATCACCATCAGATGATGATCAGCTAGCACTACCCTTCTTCATACGGTTACACTTAATTAGACATGGAGAAACACATGCAAATGTACAAAATATTGTATTAGGTCAAGGAGATTCACCGCTTACTGAGAATGGTGTTAGTGTAGCTCGATTGGCAGCGTCATCTGACTTGATAAATGGTAGTAGATTAAAATATTGGAGACATTATTGCAGTGATTTGAAAAGGGCACATCGTACTGCAAAGATTGTATTGGGCATTGAAAAGGAAAGTGAGAATAATAGTATTGAATCAGCATCATCAGATATCAATCTTATAGTGGACTCACGTCTTAGGGAGTTGGCAAAAGGACCACGAGAAGGATATCTAAAGAAGTATACACATAAAAAGGCCATTGCTTTGAGAAGAGAGGCTGCTGGAGTAACTGACAATAATATCTCAGTACCAAAGCTAGAGAGTTTGGATGATGCATATGCAAGGGTAGTAAATTGGATAAACTCAATTGTAGAAGAAGCATCAGAAGATTATGAAACGACATGTCGTAATGAAGGAGAGGAAGATATTGAACCAAAAGTATATGACGTATTTGCATTATCCCATTCGGCATTGATTAGAACTATTATTCACAAGATGGTTGACAATGAACTACCAGTAGACTTTGACAAGACAAAGGAGGGTAGTCTTCGTATCCCTAACCTTTCCAGAACTATTATTGATATTCAACCATACAAATCAAAGCGGTGGACTTCTAGTCTCAATCGATTAACGGATATATCACATCTTAATGATGCAGCAAATAGCGGACCACCGTACTTGTAGCTCCATTGATTAGAATGTTTAGAATAAGAACTTTCTTCCGCCAAGCCGTCTCTTATCGTTGTCAATGATAATATCCTTTGCCAGTATTTGTCTGCAGTAGTCAAGTTGGAATATCGCCAATGCGCCTAAACAAAGACCAAAAGAAACAGCTACAAATGTACCAATACGAATCCAGTAGAAGTAATCGAGCTCAGATACGATTTCTGCTTCTGACACCCATTTTGATCTTCTAGGAGCATTTATCAAGTACAGAATCAAGGTTGTGTAAACTCCTGTCGAGGCCAAATGAAAGTTGAACCTAGTTTGTGGATCTTTAATAAACGGGCCAATGACACACGATAATGTGAACAGCACACCGCCAGCAAGGATTAGAAAACTACCAATCCCTGGAATTTAGGCTCACTTGAAGCCGTTGTTGTTTATTTGAGAATAGTCTATAACGGGGAAACCAGAGAGCAATGGATATTGGCCTTTCTCGCTAAGTTATAATAAAAACACTGCCACTATTATTTAGTCTACTCCTTCGCTAGTCCTCACAAAACAATCTGTGTCGCCGTTCTCTAAGTTTCTGGGTTTCTTTAGCTGCAAAATCACGTAACTCTCTTCCCCCGGAATCTTTATTCTTAATCTTCTTCATACTAGCATCATATTCTTTGTACCACTCATTCAGTGACTCAATCGGATAGCCAAACTGGGGAGGCATCCAGCCATCTACTGCTACGCCAGCATATGCATCCTCTTTGTCACATGAGTGATCAGTCGCTGAGCCTTCTTCCTCATATTGAGGGTTGAAGTGGAAGTACTTCGGACTTGGTATATGTTCCGCGGCCTCCAAAAGAGTTTTACTTATCATATTCCTCACCTCTATACTTCGGAAAAGAAGACGTTCTTGGAGAGAAGTATTATCGGTAGTGCTTGTTGTATCAACAAAGATGGTTTCATCATCGTCATCATCATTATTATCATCCCTGTTGGCTCCTGCAACTTGAGATGAGACTTCTTCTGGAGAGTCAGTAGCTTCTTCATGCTTTTGCAAGTCAGGAACTACTTCATTAGCTGCTTCGTGCAACAAGTTAGCGACAGTGTCGTCGTTGCTATCTGATTTGTCATCTACTAAGTCTAAAACTTCCCTTATATCAGAAACGATGGTAGCATTTTTTTGAAGATCTCTTGCAGCTTTTATACTTCCTCTTATATTGCTTGACGATTGATTCGTAGTTACTAAAGAAACAACAAACAATGCAATCAAAGTAGCAAACACCAAGTATCTTGCTTGAATAGTCTTTTGCTTAGATTGTTTTGACAACCTGTTGAACGGGCTCATCATCTTCTTCTCCATCATTACCATTTTTACTAAATTCGTGATCTTAGGAAGTGAACGAAAGCTTAAGTGAAAGATGTAGGTAGGGTAAGTAGGTACAATTAAACCCTTGTTTGCACACCCGATCCTCCTAAATACAACAAAACTACAGAATGAATTCTGAGGACGATGATACACTGATTCCAGTGCCATCAACACGGATTGGGGAGATAGGTAAGCCGCCACAGCCTTGTCATTTTTCATACTAATCCGCACCAGTCATATATCTACTCAAACCTTGTGATTTCCTTTTATTGGCCTAACTTCCAGGGATTGGTAGTTTTCTAATCCTTGCTGGCGGTGTGCTGTTCACATTATCGTGTGTCATTGGCCCGTTTATTAAAGATCCACAAACT
>Ga0214478_101072_pt1 | contig 14656 bp, 10 predicted proteins | sample M1_20Mar14CPVII9_2_FD_178001 | JGI IMG/M metagenome (GOLD analysis project Ga0214478, IMG submission 178001) | Marine eukaryotic communities from Monterey Bay, California, United States - M1_20Mar14CPVII9sort6BwellD7 | ecosystem: Environmental > Aquatic > Marine > Unclassified | place: USA...
CCTCATTCGGCCGTTTCCGTGCGGCTTTCCGTGAGAGTTTACTTCGCCAGTATACCAGCCTGAACATTCTCCTGAAGGCGCAGTATAAGGCATTCGTGATACACGGTTGGTTTCAGGTGCAGTAAAGCTTCCCTCAACTATTGCTTGCTTTTGAGATGGGGATTTATGACGACGTTTATCACTGCTGATACCCTCATTACTTTCGGAAGCAGTATATGATTTCAAACTGTTACCCTGTCCACCTAGTAGTTTCTTCATCTTCGGTTGAGAGTGGACAACAGCAACCAAGTAATCACCAAGCTGTCATGTCTTCTCAGTAGTATCAAGGTCTACCACCACAACAACAGCAAGCTTACTATGCTGCTCCACAAATGCCTGCTGGCATGGTTTACAATTCGCCAGGCTATCAACAACAGTACTTTCAACAGCAACAACAACAAAAATCAAATGAATCCCCGACAGCAGGGTTACTAAAGCATACTTAAAGCTAGAATCACCTTGTCTATTTCTGTTTATATTCTAAGCAGCGGCGGCATGTTGATAGAATATCTCTAGAGCTAATGCAGCTGCACTTCGTGTTGACAATACAGAGCTGTCTCCATTATCAGCATCTTCTTGGCTCGACGAAGTTGTCTGTCCACCTACCAGTAGAGACATCATTGTGTCTCGTCCTTGATCATCACTACATCTCCGTGCGGCGTCGACAAATGTGTTCATAGCGTCATCCAATCTACCGGCCTCAACTAGTATATTCCCTTCAATCTTCAAGCGATTGATAAGAAACGGATGTTCCATCTTTCCGCCCACAAGCATTAAAGCTAGATCTAAAACTTCTCTATTTGCAGCCAGTGCAGCATCGATTTCACCCGATAGATGATGTACACGGCAAATATTACAAAGCGTTGTTATAACATCGAGTGATGGTCTACCAGACACAGAAGCGAGGTTGCGTTGACAAACTAATGCACGGTTATACATGTGGATTGCATCGTGGTATTCATCATTGTCATGTAATACACGTCCAACCGCATATAAAATCCGTCCAAGATCCGCTTCATTAAAGATATTGCTTCCAGTAGATTGTTGATGCTCTAATATTTTCATACAGGCAAGGTATGAAAGCATGCTTCCGCCCAGGTTTCTTTGTTCGAATAATACTGCACCCCTCCTCTCTAGTAATGTGCAGATATATACATGTCTATGATCAAATTTCACACGAGCAAGCGAAAGCAAGCGATTGAAATGGTGCCAGGCTTCCTTGTAATCCAATGCTTCACCGTTGGCCTCGTGAACTAAGCCTGCAATGTAGTGCTCAGCCACTGAACTCAACCACTTGGCTCGTCGATCTATATCATGATCGTATGCTGCCATTGCTGTATCCAAAGCGGACGATGTTGCTGAGAATGAGCTTGACCTTCGGAATGAGGTATGTTGGTATCCAGTATTACTCAAACTGCGCCGAGATGAGTTCCTTCGATGTGGTTTGTTATCTTCAGCTATCAGTTTGCAAAACTTTGATGCGTCATCGAGTTTATTCATTCGGCATGATATTCGAGATAAATTCAGACGAATGACTAAAAGAAGATAGCTTTGTGGCGGAATCCTATTGTCATCATGCGTTTCATTTGATTGAGTGAAGTTGATCTCTGATAATATATCTCCTTGTTCAAGGGAAGTCTTGGCCTCTTCAAAGCTCGATATTGACTCTCGAATCTTCTTTAATCTATACTGAACTATACCAATGTTTGACCGTACAACAGCCCTGAGTTGACAAAATAAGGTTGATTTGCAATCTTTGGTATTTAGGCAGTCTTCCAACGCAAGCTCCAGAGTATTCAATACTTGCTGTAACTTGTCTCCAACTCCTCCACCAGATTTGCGGTACTCTAAACTTGCTAGATTTAACCTTGCCGCAATCAATGTAACTGATTCAACCATTGTCATCTTACTTTTTCTACCAGTGCTAGAGCTCACTAAATTTCGTAAGCTCGATCCCAATACTGGTATTGGGTCTATTATGAAATCCAATCCCAATGGAGTAAGGCCTTGACATGAGTAAACCTCGTCAGGACAATCTAACTTTTGATGCACATGAAGATCATGTACAATGTCATCCGATGGTACAGTACTGTGGTGAGTATGAGAGGGATGACGATGATGAAATGAAGAACTTCGAGTTCGTGATAATTGCGGAGTGCTATGTGGTTGAAAGTTGGCCAACATCGACTTGCCTGGATGTGGAGCAGTTACTGGATGAGATGTATTGCGAGATATTTTCGATGGTCGTAGAGGTGATATAGGTGATTGATCTATCGACTTGGTTTGTTCAATTCTTGACATGGAGAGTTTATGTTTCGAAGGTGAAGGGCATAGATCAGCAACACTAAATGATGCACTGCGTAAACGCCGTGGTGATTGTAATGCACATCCCCCAAACCCTGCAGGCTGAAAGGGAATTGTTGTCAAATCAGGAGAGTTTCTTCCATCATCACATTCCTCTTCTTCAGTCATTTCTTCTGTATCGCTAGTTTGTATAGGAGCTGGAGCCATATCCCCACGAAGTAACTTCTGTCGAAACCAAGCTAATCCCTCAGCTTCTGTAACCTTTGGACATTTCTTTTGTGGGTGATTCTCTTTACTCAGGTTTTTGTTGTTTGTGTTGTCCTCTTCTTCTAAACTAGTATCTGACATTTCATCTAAAGCCGTCCTAGCTGATTCAATACTCAATTTATATCGTTTGATAGCTTCACCGACACGATTTGACCGTGCCAATAACGTCCCTATATCATTCTGCAGTGCTGATATTGACATGGTTGTAAATGATGAAAATGGATGATACATTGCATCATCTTCCTTATTCTCAAAGTGTATTACTGGACTTTGTTGTTGTTTTATTCTACTATATGAAGATGAATAGTGATGAAATGAATGTGCACGCTGTCGTTGTTGACTTTGTTGCCAATAGGATTTACTTGCTTGTATTGGTTCTTCTTCTTCATCAGATGATACTACTTGATTCGCATCTATATCTATTGCAGCAGTCTCCTCAGATGTAGGGGCATATAAAGGCAAATGTGGTATCCCATCTATTATATCATCATCATTATTAGCAGTTGTAACATTGTCCTTTTCAATCTTTCCAACAACTGCAGACCATGAAGATTGTCTATCAGGAGAGGAGGAAGATGAATCTAGTATACTTTTCTTTTGTTTTGATGTAGGTGAAAGTAATGGAAAATCATTTCTTGTAAATGATGGCCGTCTTCTATCTATGGATTCTTGTGTTTCTATTCTATTGTCACTCTTTCCTCTAGAGCTAATATAGCTATTGTTTGCTTTCCTTCTATAATCTCTATCACTGTCACTACCTAATGTTGATTTACTTCTCAAATTACCTACAGACATACAATTTCCTCTATCGCTACGATTAGACGAAGATTTATTGAACAAATCTCCATACCCATACTTCTTCTTTATACTACTATTATTGCTCTTCTCTTTATGAAGTGGAGAGGAAAAAGGTTGTAGTGCCTTTTGATGGTCAGTCCATGACTTTGTTCTCTCATTGCAATAATTGTTGCTGTTGCCTTTATACTTATCATCATCAGTAGTGTGCGAAGAACTGCGGAGAAATGAAGGATTGCGCGGTGTAGTAGAGCGCATAGATGTACCATGATTGATACTATACTTCTTATTGGCCATGCCTCTTGCAGAAAAGTGCATAAGATGTGAATCTTCTTCTTCATTGTGGTTGACCATATTAACTTATTACTGTACTACTACTAGAGCTTATAGAGCACTAGAAATATTGATGATGTCTATGCGTATATATGCCGATATTGGCCATCCATAATAGTATATCAAACGTCATCCTCTTATCATAAGTTACTCGCTCCACAAAAAAGAAGGATACCACTTGCCTCGTATTTTCTCTGCTGGTGAGAAACTTTTCTCATACGATACTAGGTTGCAAGACGGCTTATGATGCGTGCCGATATTGTGGACTCAATCACCTTTTAATGCTCATTCGAATCATAATAATCCACAGGCTTCGGTGCTGCCGGCTATAGGTGTTACATATTCACATTGCCATTGCATTGCAGAGGGGGATAATATTGATGATATTAGAGCTTGCTTTAACTTTATCCCAGCTACTCAGCAGAGCTTGGTATCATCTCACTTACATAGTACACACCGTACACACACATTTAATTAAATCAAAGACCTCAAAAGTAGTGGTACTCCTTAATCAGAATCAGAATCATCCATAAACGCCGCAAACGAATTAACTTTCTTAGGTGGCTCCTTCTTAGTTTCCTGTACTGGCATTGTTGGCATAACAGGCACTGTGGCTGCCGGTTGGGACTTTGCTGCTGCTGCTGCAGCCAACGAACTAGTATTTCCGCCACCAGATGTATCATTATTCTTTCCATTGTCTCCAATACTCTTTTTAATGTTTGACTTGGAAGAGTTGCGCCTGTCGCTATTATTACGTCCCTCGCTCCTGCCTCTTCCTCGACCAGATGTTTCTCTCCCTCTTCCGCCTCGTCCAGATTTGCGTGTGCTGTCGCGTCTACCATCACCACGACCTCCTCTACGATCACTGTTGTCTCTGCTGTTTCTTCCTCCTCTACCACGCCCGCTTCCCCTCATATCAATTTGTTTCGCGGTTTCAGTTGACGTTTCATTTGAAGTGACTGTATCATCCTTCTTGTCACTAGAAGCTGCTGTATCATCGTTCGTGGTAGTATTAACATTAGCATTACCCCAATCCAACGATACATTGTTCAACTCATCAACACCCACGCTTGGCTTATTCAAAATTGCAACCTTTTCCATTTCTTTAGTCACTTCTTCTGTATCCTCCTTCTGTGAAAAGGAAGAAGTACGCTTCCTTTCGTCATTTGAAAAGGAAGAAGTACGATTCTTCTGCTCGTCATTTGACGAAAAAGATGTTGTCCGTTTCTTTTCAACGAGAATCTTTGATTCATCCCTAGGCTTGGCTCCACCAAAGATGGAACTCTGCGATGTAGTAGGACCGGTATTCTCCTCCACAGGTACTGTACGTTTCATCAATTTAAGAGAAGGACGCTGTCTAGGAGCACCACCGCCAGAATCCCCACCTCCCGGCATACTACTAGTACTACTCATTGAGCTATCACCGCGTCTCATTGGTGACGGAGGACCGCCAGCACTAAGTTGACCACTCGATCCACGAGAATATCTTTGTCCTCCCGGAAGACCTCCCCTAAATTGAGACCCATCAATCTTTGGAAGACTGCCCCTCGAGTTATCACGGTTATAATTATTATCCCCACGAGGTCCTCTCATTGATCCTCTCTCACTATTCCCTCTATGATCATGCATGCCCCGTTGACTATCCCTTCTATCACCACGTCCGCCACCACCGCGGGGCCCACGTTCACTTCCACGTCTATTACCACCGCCCCTTGCTGGATTTGAAGAAGCTACATCCGTCTTAACATTCCTACCATTTAATTGTGGATTATCCATTTGAAGGAATGCCAAAAGCTGTAATTGTAGTAAAAAACACAATTATAAAAACACAATTATGCATACGAAATAACCACACAATCGCACAACCAAGCAATCACAGCATCAACAACAATAATAAAACCAATACAACAAATTAGAAAGCAAAGCAGCCAAAATACGTTAGCATTAAAGATACATACGATATGAACAAAATTGCAAATTAAATGAGCATATGATATGTCCATAACATAACATAGTAATTACATACCTCCTCGGGAGTGTCAAATTCACAATAACCATATCCCCTACTAGTATTAGTAGTCTTATCAATCATTAATCTTGCCGAGGTAATACGAACAATACCCAAAACTTGTCCATTAGTGGCATTAATTGCCTCTAATCTTCGACGGTTTAATAATATATCTAACTCACGTCCCAAATCATTATTCGTACGTAATTCATTATGTAAATTACCAAGGAAGGCAGTAAAGGGTGGTTCAGTTGGTATATCAAATTGTCTTGGTGGTATAATATAATCATCTTCTTCATCACTATCGGGGGCTAGATCATGATAGGAGGTTGAACCGGGTAAACCAGAGGGTGGAGGTGCTATACGATCACTATCGTCTGATTCCTCATCGGAGGAGCAATGATCGGCCCATGATTTGATGTTAGACATGATTATGATTATACCTATGTGATGGCTGATGTGTGATGTTTGATGTTTGATGTACCTTAATTGCAATGATTTGATGTTTGATGTTTATTGTGTGTGTTTATTTAGACAGATGATATTATAATTGCACTTATTATTTATTATTATGATAGATATTGTGAAGCGTATTGAGACAGTAGGCATCAAATATGGGTGGTATGGTATTATGGTACTTAGCGCAGGTTGTGAAATGGCTTTATGATTTGGCGATCATACGGTTTTGAGGAAGTAAGAAGTGGAGAAGGCAAAGAGGAGGAACTAACTATCATTATCAACAACTATGACATATGTTTGCATAGATTACCAGTTCCTAAATTAAGGTAAAGCTACTAAACTATTATCACATGAAAGGTATAATTCAATTTGTGACAATCATCATCGCAACGAGTATCTCTAGTCGATACAAGCGACGGACCATCAGGTGTTTTCTGGAAAGTTTGAAGCCTCAAAGTAATATGGATCAAAAGGCATTGTTTGTGCTCAGAGACTGCCAAAAAAAGCCTCAGAGCAATATAGTACATACAGCAGACACATCATATGTGCAAAAGGTTAGCAGTTTAATGGAAGTATGAGAATTGTCCTTCGAATGGGATCATTGGGTCACCAGCATAAGGGATAGCAATATCATTTAATGCAGGGACAGATCCTGGGATCTTATCAGCACATAAGAATCCAAAGATACCAAGCTGAGCAAGACGTCCATTGTTAAGTTCTGCGACCAATCCTCGCTCTTTCTTCTCTTCTGACTTGTTCTTGCTGAAGCCGAATGGATCATATAAATCTATCAAATAAACAAAGAATGAATGTAAATGTTAGAAATAATATGTATATATGATATGTATATGTGTGTACAAAACACTTGACTTACCAAGAACAAAGTGAACATTATCCCTAAACAATTGGAAAGGAGGATATTGACCAGGTTTGCGGCCATTTGTGTAATGGGGTACCGTTCCTCCGCCACCACATTCATCCCACAATTCCAACATGGCAATAACACCAAAGATTTGCCACTTGGCAGCCTCGGGAATAGCATCCCACTGTGCCTCAGGACTTAGATCAATCGATGGATGAGCATCTCCAGCCAATGTTTGTGGCCATGGGAAGACGAAGTTACTTTGAGTAATGTATCCCACGAATGCAAACATGGCAATACGTCCATGCTTAATTTCTGATTGACGTAACCATCCAATAGTGGCCTCGTTGCCCCTATCCCAAAAGTTTTGATCAGCTAAGCTTAATGGATCATAGAATTTTACTGTAGGGTTGGCCTTTTGGGCTAATGATTCGAGGTCTGCCTTGGATTCACTAATGGATGTAACCGATCGGCTAGATGTTTGTGATGATGGTGCAAATGCTGCCGTTGAGGCAACGATGGATGCTAGGATGGCACTCTTCATTGTTGATATCGTCTAAAGTTGCAAAGGTAAGTTGTCAATAGCCAAAGTTGAAGCAATATCCAAATCGCAAATAAGTATCATATGGGCAAAAAGGATACCTTTATATTATAAAGTACGAGTCGTACTGTTCTCAACATTTATTGTTACTCTCAATATATCGTTTTTGTTGTGTCTTTGCCTTTGTTGAATAGTGTTGTTCCTGACAGGGGATAAGACAATAGAAGAAGGATAAATCAAAATTACTTATTTAAATTATGTCGGCAATGGATGACAAAAAGAAAAAGAAAGTACGCCCTCGGCTAAAACCAATTTCAACAACAATAACAGATAACTCTTTTGGAGGTAATTCTGACGATGGTTTAGGTTTTGGTCATATACTAACACCTGGAGAAGTTACTACTAATTCAAAAGAGAAAGATGAAAATATTGGCAATGGTGTTAGTGGTGGTAAAACAAGTGAAGAGACGTTACACGCGAGTAAATCTGTGGCACTTCCCGAACTTTCACCACGTGAACCATCACCACAACAACAATCAAAGTCTTCTACTACTACGCCCGAAGCTGCTTTATCGTCTGAAAAACGTCAAACAATTACCACCGTAAATGGTATAGATTGTATGACACAATATTCATCAATTACTAATCCATCAACTGCCACAACGCCGTCATCTTCAGCTGTAAATGGTGGTGCAGTTAATAATCTTGATCAATTATCGTTTTTACATGCCGAGATATCATTAGAATCGAGCAGAGATGATGGTGTAGATAATGTTGGTGAGGAAGAAGAAGAGGGTGAAGGGATTAATAAAAGTACAATGATTGGAAATGAATTGTCTCCCATCAAGGTTAGTAGTACAAATAATGAGGTGGTAAATGTACAAAAGGATCAATTGAATACTTCTGATGATGATGATGTATCAGTAGCATCATCTGAATCATCAAGCAGCAGCAGTAGCAGCAGTTCAGAAGAAGAATCTGAGGCATCTGATCTTCCAACTCCTATTGACAATTCAAATGAAACAAGTCAATTACAAGAATTACAAAGTGAGATTAGTTCACGTCAAAGATTATTATCAAAACTACTTCGTGGCAAGGAGGGCAGTTTATATGCATCATTAGTTCAAGAACAGGAAGAGATGGTCAATAGTCAATTATTATCAGGGAAGGATGATGCTTCCAAAACATCATCATCATCTCCAACTGCACTCCAAAGAATCAAATCAATCCTTGTCGATGAATACTACCACACTCTTCCTGGTGCATTCTCTCTCATTATACATTGTCTTCTATATGTAACAGTCTACGCCATCATTTCTAAAAGCTTGACAAAATTATGTGATGTTACCATTATCTACTTTACCGGCTGGGATGCCAACGTGAACTGGTTTGATTCCACCAATCATGAACTTGTATTTTATGCGATTGTATTATTCTTTAGTTTAGTAGCCGCCAGGCTGACGGGGGTAATCTTTGATTGGAATGAAAATCGAATGTACCAAAAGAGAGTTGCATTTCAAGTACGTAATAAGTGGTATATGAAATGTTTTGATACCAAGTTGATGGACTATTTCCATGAGGGTGCACTTTCAAACAAGTACGATACGAAGAAAAATGACAGCGGTACCGACAAGGAGGCAGTAGAAGGAAGAGAGGCTCGACAAAGTAAGAAAAAGAAATGGGGTCCAAAGATCAAATATGTACTCGATTTATTTAGCTTCTTCATCTGCTACAAATGTGTTGATAGCTTCGTATCAACATATATGTATCTCGGAAGTGAAATTACAGACTCGGTTCTACAGAATCTACCGAGCCGACAGTTACAAGAGGAAAGAGATGCTCATTTAGTTGCGACTGGGTTTTCGTATGCCTGTCCTAGTGTCACTTCTGCCCTTGACAATCCATATGCCAAGGATATGCTCAATTGGATTGCTAGTTTGGAGATTGAGTCTGAAGAAGCTAAGAATTGGCTTACAAATGCAAAGAAGTGTGGTTGGTCAAGTGAGATGGATAAAGTAGAAGTGCATAGTGATCTTGAAGAAGAAAAAGAAGAAGAGGAGGAAGACGATGAAGAGGAGGAGGAAGAAGATGCCAGTCCAACATTTTTGAGACAAAGGCGTATCATGAGTGCTCAGGATGACAAGTATCTACAAGCAACAATCTCACGTGAGGCATATTATGATTTGGTCGGCGATCCTAGACCACGATTCTTTGATCCTGACAAGGAGATGTTCTTCTTGTTGACTTCTACAACAGTTTGCTTTGGGTTGTTATATGCATTTGGCATTCCTTTCTTGCTCATCTAGAGTTTAGAATTTGTGTGAATATGACGCCGAGTGAAAGAGAGTGAGGAGGTTTTCATAATACTAAATGTAAAGGTTTTCATATATTAGCTAGAACAAAACAGGTAGCACTACAATAGCTCTACACACTGTAAGTGTTGAGTTGTTAGATCAGACCATGACTACCTTTTCTCGACTCATGTTTTGATCATTAGGCGCCTCTAGAGTCACTTGAGTAATCAAACTGATCTATTGACTGTACTATATTCTTATACAAGCAATGCGTAGGCAAGGCTGTGTCCTTACTACATATGGTATAACTCTTACTCATCTAAGTAGGTATATCAAAGAGCAGCTCTCTGAATGGACAATATGATTGGCTGAAAAAGGATACCATAGGTATCCTTTTTTCCAAACTCATATTTCCCCCACTTTTATGTATTTTCTCCTCTCTTCCTCTCCCTCTTGCTCTAGATTCAACCTCTATTGAGTGCAAATAAATATTATTAACAGCAGAAAACATACCTCCCAACATCCATTTGTGATCGATACTTAATAATATATACCAGCGGCGTTGTCAGTAAAAGGATATTACAAACAAAAATATTATTTACTTGGATCTTCCACTCAACACATTTTCATACCTTATAAACGTCACCGCTTAACGTTTGAGACAATTGCAACAACAATAATACATTATTTTCACAGTACTTAATAGAATAAGATGAAGTCATCGCTATATTATACAATCTTCGCATTGTTCCTTGTGTTATCTCCCATATTAGCATTTACTCCTCCAACTAGAATATCCAATCTTTCAGTATCATCAACTACTACTACCACTGAACTAAATGGCAAACCTGCAAGATCTCCGGAAGATGATTTAGAGCTAACTCGTGAGGTCATTATGAAACATATTGCATCAACGAGCAATGATGATGTTGTTGACGACGGTGACGATGAGGTTTCTAGCAAATCAGGTGAAGTAGAAACCAGAGGTACTAGACAGAAGATTAAAGCACTCGGATCAAAAGTTAAATCAAAAGGCAATAAGAAGATGAAAGATCTGAAGAAAAGGTTTAACAAGAATGAGTCGAAAGAATGAAGAAGTAAAGTGAGCTTAACAAACTCATTCATTGGAAGAACAGAGAGCTGTTTGATAGATGTATCAGCGTAGAAAATGATTCTCATATACTACCACGCAAAAGGTAGCGCATTAGAAGGGTGAGAAATGTATTATGTTATAGACAGAGAGTTGACAGCAAACTCAAAACTCGCTAACTTAGTATCATATCATTGACAAGTATTCAGTGGCGTATGTTATCAAATACCTTGCAAGTATTGTCTGGTCATTTTTATACTCATACTTCTTCATCACTTCCCAATATCAATGGCTCAGTCATATCATCATCTCGACTTGACTTTTTACTTCGTCTAGAACTATGCGACTTTTTAGAAGTACCGACGCCGCAATTCGCTCAGAAGCAGAATCATACCTGAGCAATTTATTTCTAAGCTTTCGAACAATAGCAAACCTGGCAATTTCAACAGCTGCCAAACAACCTAGAATGATACAAAACATTGGTATCAAGTTTCGAAGAGTTGCAATCTCTGATTCAGTGAGATACAGGACATCTTTGTGTTCCGTCAAGTAGTCAAAGTAAACATCTGGTGATGCCATTCTGGTTAAATGGAGCCAAGTATGCTGAGATAACAAGTCCAAATCTATGGCATACTTTGGTTGCAAAACCAATAATGCCAAACATGCTAATCAATAGCATCAATTAGGTGTATTGCTTTGGCTAGGAATTGGCCAGTATGATAACAACAACCCAGCTTGCTATCAATCGCATCTTGTTCTGCTTGTGATAGCTTTGGTTCACTCTTCTTCTTTGATGAAGTAGAAGCAGCAGCTTGCTTTGATGCATTAAGTCTTTCATCTCTTTTCTTTCGTCTTTCTGCTCGTTCCTTCATCTTGGCATCACGTCGTGAAGATTTATCTGCTCCTAAACCCGTCCTCGAAGGAGATGATTATATTGTGTCATCGGCCATTAATGGTGAAGAAGAAGACGACTTCTTCTTCTTCTTCTTTTGTCCACTACTGAAGAACCTTACCATTGTTATAAGACACAAAGACGATGCAGATATTATGTTGTACTTGTTCACCGCTCAATTGGTATGATTGTCAGTCTCTATAGTAACACCTTGCAGTATGTTTACAAAGTCCATTACAGCTTAGCCTATTGTACAACACTCCAATCAATATCAAGTCCTAAATCGATTTATCGCAGTTCTAGTGCATCTTCTTATTCATATGGTACTTAGGTCGATATTGCAATAATTGCATAATTTTTTTCAAAGACATAAAGAGACATAAAGAGCTCAGCTAAACCTCACTACTATCTACACAAAATAAGGTCCCTATACCTATCCATAAGCACGCCGCTATCATGTCAGATCAAGTCCGTACTGCTCACTTACTCATTAAGCACACTGATAGTCGCAATCCAGTGTCTCGACGTACTGGTAAGTTATTTGCAACATATTAATCTTTTTTTCTGAATTGTCTCATCACTCAACACCATATTTTTAGGTTCCCAGGTATCATTATCCCCTGATGATGCTGTAGCTGAATTGAAAACGTATGAAGCAAAGATTAAAGCGGAGGGAGTTTCGAGCGCATTCCCTAAATATGGTGCGTGTTATCATTTTATCATAACTTACTCATATGTTGTACGTGATAACTGATAACTAAACATTAAATGTCTGGTGTCCATATACTTAGCTGCTGAAAGAAGTGACTGCTCAAGTTGCAAGAATAATGGCGATTTAGGCTTCTTTGGAAGAGGTATGATGCAAAAGGCGTTCGAGGAGTCAAGTTTTGGACTAAACGTGGGTGAGATGTCATCAATAGTATCAACAGATTCTGGCTATCATTTAATCTACCGTATTGCATAAAAGGGTGGAAGATTGTATGCTACGTCGGCTCTTCTCTCAAGTGGTAAACTTTCAACAACATGAAATGATTAAGGAGAAGTGTTTATCCTACCACAGAAATATACACATTTCTAATCAATAAAGTATTTCTTTAGCTAAGAGATAGATAGCAGAACGATGATTCCTTATGTAATTGTATTTAATCTTCGCAGGTTGTAACTATGTAGCCCTTCACTCTAGTCCCAGGGTTGCTTGACCTTCTTGCCTTGTTAAACAACGTCTGGGCACAACTACCACTTTTTGTTTGTAGGTTGGGACCTGCCATACCAACCTTGTGTGAGAAACCCCATGAATTAAGACTAATGAGTGTTCCTTTTCCAGTTTCATCCATATCTTTTATCCAGGCTCCTCCACTTGCACCTCCGGTCATTGCACATTGGTTTAACCAAAAGTTTTGGTAACTAGGTATACCATTAATCACGGTATTCCTCTCGGCACAGTGGCGTAAGCTTGGATCTGTATCGGCAGAATAGCCTATTGAGTAAATAAACTCTCTGTCGAGGTCGTGCTCGAAATCAATCTTCATAGGGCTCACTCGTTCTTCTAAGATATGACTTCCCGACTCATATCCTGCTTGATGGTTACTTGAATGGTTCTCAATAACATAGAACGCATAGTCATGCTGTTATAGAGTAATAAAAAAAGAGAGATTAGAAGTGAGATATCTTATCTTCAGAGTTATCAAAGGACGGCAACTCCAACTTACCGGTACATTGATAGGAAAAGTGTCTTTTGTCCACCCGTCTGAAACGACTGCCCAGCTTGTAGCCCAGCAACCATATCTATCATTTCTACAATTATGATCGCTTTTGTCCCCTCTAGTACTATCCTGATCTGGAATGAACATAGCCTCACTCGCAAACTCTTTATATATGTCCGAGTAACAACAATGAGCTGCAGTAGCAATGATAGTACGACCGTCAGACGTATCGCTCGTATCGCCATCTCGACCATCTTTCACGACAGTACCAGAGCATACGAATACTTGATCTCCTGTTTCCTTAAACTTGAATAAAATCCGGCCAACAGCACCCGCGATGTAACCACCATGGTTCCAATTCGAATCAGATACCTCCTTGGTTTGGGACATAAGTTTCACACCACCAGTTGGTGTGGGGGCAGGTGGAACCTTTTCTACCTCATCATCTTCACCCTCCTTGTCATCATTAACAAAGTGACTGCCGCTATCACCAACACCGGCAACTAAAAAGGAGGTACATCCAGTCCTTCTCTTCTTGCTTCGTTCATCCTTGACTGATATTTGGTAACACCATTGAGTACCCCTGTGTTTATTGAATCCATCAACAGTTGCCTCAAAGATACCACCGCCTATGGGTTTCATATCTATACTATCAGACTTCGTACCATCTTGTCTTTGTAGTTGAAAAACTACACTCTTTACGGGTGACTTAGTTGCCTGTGCGGGTGATACCTTGGCCGAGAAGGTGTATGTATTGCTGACAATAGTCCCTTGCTTCGGCCGTACCCGTCTTATGTCAGGCACCTTCTTTTTATATGTAGACTTTTGTCTATTATTATGAGGAGTCATATTATGATAATATGAAATTTCTTCTTCGTTTTCTTGGGGATCTTGATCGGCAACACTTGTTTTATGATGGGGGGCGATATCTTGGAGAGCTCGGCTATCTTGAAGGTCGTCAGGTACTTCCTCGTCAAATATTTCCTCTGGAGACCTGAAATTTATAGAGTCTAAATGAATAACACCATTATTATAATCTTCCTTCATATCAATATCTCTCATAGCCCTA
>Ga0214478_101076_pt1 | contig 14641 bp, 9 predicted proteins | sample M1_20Mar14CPVII9_2_FD_178001 | JGI IMG/M metagenome (GOLD analysis project Ga0214478, IMG submission 178001) | Marine eukaryotic communities from Monterey Bay, California, United States - M1_20Mar14CPVII9sort6BwellD7 | ecosystem: Environmental > Aquatic > Marine > Unclassified | place: USA...
AGAGTAAAAGAGAGAGTCGTTATAGATCTAACTTCTAACCCCAATCGGTAGAATCTAACTGTTATTGGCAAGAAGATGAGGTCAGTACATATATTATTGAGTTAATTAGTCTACATTACATCTCTTCTGCAAATCAAGTGGAGATAATAACAAAGGATACCGCCTACAAAGATTTGAGTAAATCATCATGTTTTGACTGTATAACTTTCAATAACTCCAACTGACGTGCTGTACTCATCTGTCCTTGCATTAGTAAGTTCTGTATAGATTGGTGTATGGAATCACAAGTCTTTTTTGGAAATGGGGGAGACATGTAATCTAGTAAGTTGAGATAAGAATGTACAAGAAGGAGGAGTTTGCCCATCTCCTTTGGTCTTAGGAATGCTTCAGTTCTAGCGATTGGTGCCTCCGATGACCCTTCTTCCGGTATGTCGCCGTCAAGGTGATAGTTTGACAATACCAAGCATTCTTCTATCTTCTTTAGATAGTCCGACATCTCCGAATGGATATCATGTGGAAGCTTGAAGTCCTTCATCCTGATTGATGTCCAGAATAGATATAGTGCCCGAGTGCCATATACAAGTATCAGTACGGCAGGTATTGAGGCTACCAACTGTACATTCAACCTGTTTGCATCAACTAGATTATCAATCTGATCCATGGCCTGGAGAAGATCGGCTTTGAGTTGTTGTATCTGAATGAGCATCAGTTGGGCAACTCGACCTCTTAGGATACCACGGATCGCTCCCCCGGATACCTCAGACTCGTACATTCTACTTGCGGCGGCTAAGGCTGCAGATCTACTAGCAGCAGTACCGTCGCCAACTCCAAGATCCATAAGCATGTTATCCAAGCTTGTTTGCTCATTGAGAAGCGCAAATGGATCCACCATCCTCGGTCTTCGATTGAGTAAATCCAATACAATATCCTTCATTGGGGTGTAGAATCTAAACTCAAAGATACCCCACACTGCAGTGAAGATTGACTTGACGAAGTCAACAATTTCTTGTTTATGCGGTGCAATCACTTTGTCATGTAGAGAATTGGCTCCGAAAAGAAGAAGTGCGGAGGATGGTATCCCAAGCACATCGTATCGTTTGATTTGAGATGTAATGCTCGATATCTGAAAGTGCCGTTTCTCTCCCGCACGTCGTGGGGATGCGGCATAGTCTACTAGCGTAAGAACATTCAGCCAGGATAATACATCAGATGTGCTTTCGTCGTGTGCTGCCCATCGTTTTAGAAATCTTGATTCGGAGTATACTACTTTCAATTCTTCCCCTTGTACTTTGTCGATGTCTTGAGTACTAAAACTCGAGCTAATCGTTTCATCAAGAGAGAACTGAATAGCCTCTCGAGCTTGTCTTGTCCACTGTTCAGTCTGCTTTAGCCATATTCTATTCTTTGACTGCAAGAGGAGTCGTATTGTTTGAGACATTGATGGCTTGGATGTATCCAAGCTTGGATCATCTCTACTGTTTGAAAGACTAGACCACAATGATGGACGTCTATTATCATCTCCCGTAACTGTCAGCAGGTCACTAACATCAATCTCAGTAGGCCGTGCAAGTAATAGCTTCTCCGCTTTGCCGAGCATTTCAAGCTCTCGTTCCCACGTTGCAGTCGCTAGCTCATACTCTCTTTGATTACGATCTCTAAAGCCTTCACCCCTTCTTAATTCTGGAAATACTGTCATTACTTGTTGTCGAATAGATTGAGAAAGTCGTCCTAACCAACCGCCTGTCAAGTTGACATGCCACTTCCAATAATCACGAGTTCTCTTCAATCTTGTACTAACTATTAGATGTCGATCACGCAATGTACGCAAGAGGGCATCAAGAACTCGCAGTTCAATCAACTTTGATGAGTGATGTAATAGTAATTGAATATTCTGTTCATCAATCGATGGTGCTGATTGTTGACCTTTACTCTTCCTATTTCTTGTTGCTATATCATTATATGTTGGAGATGTATACTTGCTTAATGCTGATAAAGCATCGGCTGACTGTTCTACAAAGTACTCTCTTGATCCCTTTGGTGGACATGATAGTTGTAGTGCAGTTAGTGCAGTTTCCATATCCTTTTGATAGACTTCTCTCGTTTCGACAACTTCATCATCGGCAATGACACTTTTATCATTTCTTGTATATTTGACACCGAACAACGACTGTCCTCTTCTATTACTGTCATTATCTTCCAACGATGAAGTAGATGATTCTACCTTGAAAGGTAGTGACAATGCAGATCGTAATCCCTCCTGACATGCTCGAACCCGAACCGTTTCAATACCACCAAAATTCGAATAAGATCGATCACCACCATCCAAATCAAAGCTCCTACCCTTGCGAGTTTTTGATCTTCTCTTTCGTTTACGTTTCTTAATTTGTTGACTTTGGATGTTGGCTGTATATAGTTGTCCTATACTACCCCATGGTGATAACGAACCGCCTTTACCGCTACTGCTACCTGGTATTATTAGTGATTTGATATTGCCACCCATACTTCGTAATCTTCTACCTTCGGCATCTTGCAATGCCTCCTCGCCACTCGATGGGGGTGGTGGACTAAACACTCCATATACCTTCTCACAAACTCGAAGTAAGGAGTATGCACCGACTATACCCACGGGTGGTTTATACCATAATAAATGATACATTTGCAATCTAACATTATGAAATTTTGATAGGAATTTTGGTATTAGTTCTTTAACCTTTGTTGGTCTGGAAGTTGAGGTTTATCAATAAGTGAAAGAGTAGAGGAAAATAACTTTTCTGTTAGTATCACTCTGCAAAATGGCAATCAATAAATGAAAAGGCAAATAACAAGCTAACTTTCATTTGGTTTGAAAAGTATGATGGAATGTATCGCAAATGTGGTGCATCTACTGGTCCTATTATTGGTGATGCTACTGTTGATATTAGTGGTATATTATTGATACCATCTAAAGAAGTAGATGGCATGGGAGTATTACTAACATCAACATCAAGAAGTCCAATATTATCATTAGGTGATGGTTCAATTGTTGTTGATGGTGGTGATTGTGATGTGCTACCTCCTCCAAAGTATGGTATGTTCCAACCAGAAGAGGGTGGGATTAATAATAGTAGAATTGCACCCCAATAGAGATAGTGACGTTGATAGGAAGTAGCATTACCCATGATATCCTAATACTATACTCAACACAGCGTAGTTGTAAAGGCGTTGATGGCAAAAGGATACCGCAAGCGTATCTTTTATCTCAATAAATGAATATCTGCTCGGCGGCTATCAAGAATCGAAAGTTGATCATCAAATACTGAACTAGTGACAGTACTGCCGGTATACCATATACTTCATTGATCTGATGGCATACCTACCCTGCATACCCTAATGGCTGGCCGATACTAGATGGTCGAGGTTTTTCTTGGCTATGATGAGAGCCACCACCATCGGATCCTCGATTTGCTACACTCTCATAATTTTTCATTTTCACCACACAACTGTTGCGATGTATCGTATTGGTTCTAGAGATACTGAGCGGATGCAGATAAGTAGTATTACTAATTAATATAATATAATACGATGCTAAGAATTTCATCATTATCAATACGCAGTCGTCTTGGAGGCAACCATTCTAACACACAAACACAAAGATTGTTATCCTTTAAGGCATTTGCAAATCGCAGTAGTAATGCAATAAAACCTACTACTGAGAGTAGTAGTACTACTACTACTGCTACTCCTGTCAAACCAAATGCTAGCAGTAGCAGTAATAACAATGTAAATAATTATAATAGACACCGTAACAATGTACGAAGTGGAGGATATCACCATGGTAATAATCATCATCAAGGAAGAGGGAGTGCACCTTCTAATTATAATGCTAATGGCCAACAATTTCAACAACATACTGCCAATAATAATAATAGATCGCATCGGTTAAGAAACAACCCTGTACCTTCAAATAATAATAATACTAATAGAGGTCCTCAAAATAACAACAGAGGTCCGACAAACAATAACAATAGTAGACAGTCATCTTGGCAACAAAATCAAAGACAGCAACAAGATACTAGATTCAAACAACAACCATCATCACAATCTAACAATTCCAATAACTCAGCAGCATCATCACTGCATAACTTTGTTTCACGTAATAACAATAATCGAGAGGCTGCAAAAAGTATGTCCAACATTCGACAACCTACCGCCGCGAGTACTACTAATGTTAGACAACCTACTGCCAATACAAGTAATGTTAGACAATCTCAACCACAGCAGCAACGACAACCTACAGCTGCTAGCAGTAGTAGTAGACCGCCGTTAGGAGGAGGAGGTAATATGAATAAACGAGTTGACAATGATATACGAGATATATCACAATTACGTAACACCTTTATTAAATCTCCTCAAACTCAATCTAATGTAAGAAGGAGAGGGACACCACTAAGTTCAACAGTGGCAGCTGTTAATAGTAATTCATTGGGTGGATTACAACCATTGAAAGGAGGGCAGAAGAGTAGTAATGTAGATGCAGTTGCGGCAAGTATTGGGGTTGGATCCAAGTGGACTCCGTCTAGTTATAGAAAGAAGGTAACTCCTCCACTTCCTCCTCAACCAACTCCTTCTTCAACAAATGGTACACAATCTTCTTCTACACAACAAGTCGTATCACAAGAGTATTCTAATACTAACAATCATCGCTTATCATCATCATGGAAACAGCCTAGATCATCAACATCAACTTCAGCTGGCGCTGGATTGATACCACCAATGTCAAAACGTGCACCAATACCTCAATCTATCCTATCTCCCTCAAATACTAATACTTCAAACACTGCAACTACTCCTGGCACTCAATCAGCTCAGCCTCAGCAACAACAGGGTATCAAATCAATGGAACAAGTATTAAAAGATAATGCATTACAAAGAAAATATAATATGGAACAAACATATATAAATGCAGGACAGCGTATACCACAGGACGAAGCTCAGCAGAGTAATAAGCCAAAGGCAGCAGCAGATATGATTAGAGACAATAAGCCTAATTGGAGAAGGGCACAGCCTGGTATTAATCGACGACAGTCTCCTGGTCATGGTGGACGATTTGACAATAATAATAATAGAGGAAGGTATAATCAAAGAGGAGTGGGGTATAACAACAACAATAACCAACAAGGGAGGTATAATAATAATCAATATCAGAATCGTACATTACGAAGAAAAGAACAACAACGTAAACAGATACGTAAACATTTACCATCTTCAACACCAACATCCATTAAACTCCCATCTTCACCATTAACATTAGTTGACCTTTCATTATTACTACGTGTACGTAAAAGGACATTAGTCCGTACTATACGTTCATTAGGTGAAAGTATAGCGTACACAACTGCCAATCAAGATTCCTACAAAATATCGATTGATATGATGGAATTAATATGTATAGAATTAGGTATTGAAAGTTCATTGAATGAAGTGGAGGTTAGTAGTGTTGAATTAGCTGAACGACGTGCTATGCGAATAAGTAAAAGTAATGAAACTAGTAGTGAAGAAGAAAAGAGTGAAGAGGAAGAAAAATATGCATTATTGCCACCGCGTAGTCCTGTAGTTAGTATTATGGGACATGTTGATCATGGTAAGACTACGTTAATGGATATGTTACGTTCACGTGCTGTTACAAATACCAATGATAATAGTAAAAGTAAAAAGGGTAGTAAGACAACTACTAACAAGAGTAAGAAGAAGAAGAAATCAAACAAGAAGAGTAAAGATGCCAATAATAAAAGTAGAGGTGATAAGAATGGTATTGATGGGAATGTCGCTGGTACTGAAGCTGGGGGTATTACACAAGTTATTACTGCATTTGAGGTACCACTTCCATTGGAGGAATCAGCATCTGAAGAAGGTGTAGTAGTAGACAGTCAAAATATATCAACAGTAACCTTCTTAGATACACCAGGTCATGCAGCATTCAAAAAGATGCGTCAATCGGGATCATCGGCGACAGATGTTATTGTACTAGTAGTAGCCGCCGATGACGGTGTATCACCCCAAACTATTGAAATTATCAACATGTACAAATCTATAGCACGATTACAACCAACATCTATATCATTAGTTGTGGCCGTGACGAAGATTGATAAACCAGGTATAGATATTGATGAATCAGTTATGCGTATTGAGAATCAATTGATAGAGCATGAGATATATACCGAGAATGTACTAAGTGGAGGCGGCGATGATGGTGAATTTGGTTCATGTCAATTGTTCCCCGTGAGTGGTGTAACTGGTGAGGGTGTTGATGATTTGATCGAAGGATTGGCATTACAAGCTGAGATTATGGATTTGAGAGCTGATGAAGATGCCAATGGTGAGGGTATTGTTATTGATGCCCGAATGGAGAAGGGATTGGGTGTCGTTGCCGATTGTGTGATACGTTGGGGATGTGTGAATAAGGGTGACTTTGTAGTTAGTGGTACAAATGGTGGAAGAGTCAAATTCTTAAATGACGTGGGTAATAAACCATTAAAGTCCAAGGCCCGGCCAAGTCAACCTGTACGCATTGTTGGGTTCAAGACATTACCCAAGGCTGGTGATCCAATAGTTTGTGCCAACTCGGAAGATGAGGCAAAGGAACTTATTCGATTACGTGAGTCGGAACTTAGTAATGAGGAACGTGCCGAGTTTGAAAGTGATGTTGAATTACAAATAACTGGTACGGCGGCCAAGAATAATATGATGATGCAAAATGCACGTAATGAGACTGGATTTGATGACTTAGAAGGTATGGGCAACAGTGAGAGTACTGTGAGAATACCAGTAGTCATTAAGGCTGATTCACATGGAAGTTTAGAAGCCGTACGGGATGCTTTAGTGAGTATCGGTACTGATTCAAAGCTTGATATAATCATTGATCCTGTTGAGATGAGTACAGGTGTGGTAACATCAAGTGATGTTGACATGGCTCGGATTAGTGAAGCTGCCATCTTTGCATTTGGTAAGGTTGGTACTGCAGATAAGGAGACCAAGAATCTAGCTGAGACTGACGGAGTTTCTATACGAAGTCATGATATCATTTATAGATTGCTCGAAGATGCCAAGGAGGTCTTTGCAAAGTATCTTCCTGTAACGATTGTAGAAAAGATACATGGCAAGGGTAAAGTCCAAGCCGTATTTGATGTTACTGATTCCAAGAAGCAATCTGTTTCCATAGCTGGACTACGAGTTACTGACGGTAACCTGTTCAAGGCCAAATCAAGTAGTGGAAGTGACGGACAAGAACCATTATCATGCTTCTATCGTGTATTGCGTAATGGCAAGTTACTTTCTGAAGACGTTGAGAAGTTATCCGCTAGTAGTTTACGCAAGGTGAAGGAAGATGTTGACAGTGTTAGGAAAGGTGAAGAATGTGGACTTGGTCTAACAGGCTTCAATGACTTGGAAGAAGGAGATATTGTTGAGTGCTACTCTCTAGAGGAACAGATTCCTGATATTTAAGATAAGGATGAACTTGAACTTGAGCTATCATTCTCTTATGTATATTGTGTCTTAGTTTTTCGATATGTGTCGTTTTATACATGCTTATATTGTCTCTTATACATCCGCACTCCTATCTTGCTTCAAGCTCTTTCTTACTGGGCAAAATATGAAGGTTTTCGTATAAAGGAAGCTCGGAATAAAGAAGATTGTCTTGTCGGGGTTGCTCGAGTATGTCTTCTTGTGGCAGTTGTTGCTTCATTTATTGTTGTATCATCGACTTCATTCTGTTGTTCTTGCTCATCCTTCTTTTCTCTTATACCGAGCCATAGACAGTACGGCAATCCAAGAATTAGCAGTGCCGAGCCACATATAATATTCACTTGTTTTGCATACCCGTTTGTCACCAAGGTAATCAATGGATACTGTAATAGACTCACAATAGCAGTCACCATGAGACCCAGGCCTGCAAGAAGACCATAATTTGTATATCCAAATCTTTTGCCAATATTTGAAAAGTACATACCAAACACAAGTAGTCGTCCAATACTATAAATGCTCATACCTACGATTTGACTTTGGAGATTTCCGACTGCAAGAAAGTAAAAGGATACAGCAGATAGTGACGTTGCCAATCCCTGAGTCAAACCAAGGCCTAGTCTATCACTTAAATATCCACCGAATGGTGCAAGAGCTGCAGCCGATGCATATGTGATGGAGAAGATATTCGTATAATGTCCATCGTCGCCCAATTTCTCGAGCTGATAGCCTATGGTTCCAATATAGTATTGAAGTGGAATGATAAGCAGAGAAAACCAACCAAGTAAAGCAAGGTATTCCTTTTGGATGAGTATTGTTAGGATTCTATGTAGTTTGCTGCGTAATGTTGTTGTTGGTAATGATGATTGCACTGCTGTTGTTGCATTAATGTTTTGCTTATCGTCCTCCCATTCTTCTTCTTCTATTTTGTCTTCACTTGTATTACCATTTTCATTAGTTGGAGAATTCGGTGTAAGACTCGAGTTTAATGGAGGAAGTGCATCTAAAGACTCTTCAGTTTTGGACGAATAGAGTGAATCCAATGACTCTAATGATTCGTCTTCTTCATTGTTGTTAATACCTCCACTTTGTTGTTCATCTTCTTTTGCATTACTACTGTGAGTACTCAATTCAGACCGCGGTATTTGCATCAAATTGTTAGAGCTAGTGTTGCCCCTTGATGTAATATCCGTTGCTAACACAAATGATGAACCAACTGGCAGCATAAAAGCGGCTATTATAGCTACAGTACATATAACGGAGGCAAGGCCAAGAAATGCATGCGTCTTGTTACTCGTTATTGATAATGCAACCAGAAACATGAGACCCGATACTTGGAAGGCACCGCTTTGAGAATATTAGGAGCGATTAGATAGGTTAAGTTGAACAACATATTATGCAACCCAATGCAAAATTCTCTTACCTCAATGAAGCAATAATCGTCCCGGATCTATCAAACAAACTCGCCACCGGTTGAAGGCATAGCTGACCTCCACTACCCAATCCAATACAGAAGACAGATATACTCAAACTTGTTGCATTATTTGCATCACATACTGCCACACCTACTAAACCGCAGATTACACCAAATAATGAGAGTAGACAAACATTCCTCGTACCAAACTTATCACGTGCTAAACCAAATAATAATCTCCCGCCTTGTGTAGACCATGCACCGATTGTATATATCAAACCTAGTGAATCTTCTGATAGAGTTGTATTGTATTCATCAATGAGGTTTCGACGAAGGGTAGGCCATCCGTATACCAAGCCGGAAGAGAGACATACCGATATGAAACTAAGAATGAATAGTGACCATTTTCTAAGATTATTTTTGTTATTATTTATATGAATATCGGTAGAGAGTGACATAACTCTGTATATTCATTGCATTCTTATCAATTGCCATCAACTTTTTTCAATGATTTCTTTGCAATAACTTCGGCATATTTGTCCAACGCAATCAACCACTAATAATATGCAACGCCACTACTACACTGCTACTATTCTATATGTAAACAAATATTATTGTCGTTTTAAGCGCTTACTAGGTTGCAGCACAATTCTACTACTCTCCATGCTACTACATACAAAACCAATGACCGTTTCATCGCTAATCTCATTTGCATGCTAGGCCTGTGTGGGAAAAAGGAGTGGCATTACCAATCGCATAGTAGCTGTACAATCCAATAGTTGCTATATATTTGATGTATGTATATTATTGTTACGCTGCAGCTGCAGGCTTCTTACACCTATCTGTTACCTCTATCTAACACACCTAATTAAACAATCTCTAAATACATAAGTTCAGGTATTTCCCGTTTAGTTATCAAAGACTCCCAATTATTGCGAGTGAGTGAGGCAAAACAAAATGCAAACCAAAATTAGCTGCCCAAGATATCTAGAGCTCTAGCCTTCTACGAAGCCTGGATAGATTACAACCTTTCTACTATGGCTACCCATTATAATAGTAACAGAATGAACAACGATCACAAACTCGAGATAGCTCGTCAAGATATTTACAACTGTCTAAGCACAACCACAAACTCGAAAACTTTTGCAATTGCCGATATCGAGATATTAAAACCATCATCACCAATCCATACCATACAACCTTCTTCTAATACTACTAATAATGGTAATAATACTGAAGATGTATGTACATATGACGAAGGAGAAGGATATAGGTGTAAATGTACATTCCAGCTTGTATCGCGGTCTCAATGTCCAACTACTTCTCAGATACACACTACTACAAATAATATGCCTGATGATTTAGTATATGTTACAAGAGAGCAGGGAGAAATAGTACCACTGCCAAATGGTATATTCCCACCAGCCAATATTCGTATACGACATGCAATGTCCAATTTTATGATCAATATCAATCAACGAAGCAATAACAATATAGACCTTGAGTATAATCGAATAAGACGCAATTTGACATCTGTAACATTTATAACTTCATGGAGAGACGGAGTTGGTATTAGTGGTGGTGATTGCTTGGTTACACTTCACTATGGTCCGCCAGGTTTGCCATCAAGTGAAGGTAATCTACTTGATTGGAAGTGTGAGGCTTGTAGATTTTTTAAGATATGCAACTTTACAATGTTGACTGCTCGATCGAAGGGAGTTGTAACATCAATAAAACACGAGGGTATTGTAGATGAAAAGAAAGGTATTATTCATGACGACCTGTATCTTACATTGAGTAAGACTGATAATAGTGATAATAATGAACAGAAGAAGATTATTCGAGTTGATCAAGTATCTCTGTTGCCACCAAATAATATAGCCAAGCCAGGACAACAGTATGTTCAAATACAATATGAGAAACCATCAACAGCATTCCAACATCCGAATGCATCTGTAATGCTGAAATCACTTCATTGGATACTCAATATAATGTCTTCTATTGCAAACACTCAAATCAATACAAAACCACCTCGTCTGTTAGAAATGTACTGTGGCTGTGGAGCACATACCGTGCCACTTGCCAAGAGTAGAATCCTATCTGAAATCGTGGCAGTGGAATTAGATGAACGTCTTGTTAATGCATGTCAAAACAACTGCAGATTGAACAATTGCTTAATGGATGATGAGAGTAGTGCTAATGAAGCAGATGAGGATCAAACATATGTGCAAGTTTTCAAAGGGGATGCCACAGAATGGAGCGATAAGACTCTTCGTAGACAAAGAAGACAACAAGATGAAAAGACTGATCAACAGCAAAATACAGATAGATACAACAACTTTGATATACTCCTCGTTGATCCACCAAGAGATGGATTATCATCAACGGTATGTAACATGGCATTAAAGGGGGCATTTACTCATGTACTATATGTATCCTGTGGTCGTCGTGCCTTGTTACGTGATTTGAATATACTTTGTGGAGATGAAGAGAGAGGATTTGATGTAGCTGACTTGGCAGTGATCGATCTTTTCCCAGGAACCGAAGCTGTAGAAAGTTTAGTTCATTTAAAGCGTAGATAACAATAAGTATTTATTGAGGTATAAGTTGACAATGATTCTAGTAAAGTTACTGAGTAAGGACATACTACCAAATCAATGCCCAAGCAATCATAATATTATCTAAAAGGGGATGCATATCATGTGCACATAATCCTAATCCTAGTCAACCTTCCTCTTCGGGTCTTCAAGGGATACCCTACTTCTTCCTGTGATATCCTGATAAGAATCATCATCTTCTTCTTCATCATTATTATCAGACTCCTCACTGCTGTCCAGTAACATGAGCCGAGGATGAGCTTCAAAACTAATCCGTGTTTTCCTCTCTCCTTGCTTGATAGACTTTGAACTATTCGATCTTCTTCTCTTGGATGCACCTTGTTGTTGAGCCATATATGCATCGACGTACGATTGTAGAGTTACCATATCAAAGTTACTATCTTTGTCTTTGCCCTTTAGTAATATTTTGTTCATCCTTCTTGTGTCGTCACTGAATAGTGTGAAGCTATCGATTCTTGGCTTTTCTTCCTCGTGTCGTATATGTTGTTGTTGCGGTGCCGCTGCACTGCCATCACTTGGGGCTGAAACTGATGTCATTTTTACCTCATGACAATCAACATCTAAATCTAATCCATCATACATTACGTTATTAGTTCTAATACCTATCACACTGCCATTGCAGCAAATGGAGGTGAGGCTCTATCAACTATGACCGATGAGACAAAACAATATGCCAGGGTCATTTGACTTGTATAGGGTACTAAAAGTCGGTCTATTTAGGTTAGAATCTCTTTGTGGCAAAACATGTAACTAAGTTAAAGCTTTGGATCTGAAGTCTTAGGGGGTGGCTATCATCTATAATATAATACATGACAGTTGCTGTCAACACAAGTGCATCTTTCTTAGGTTCTCCTCTTCCTCTTTCTTACTTTGTTGATCTCAAATAGTGATGGTGAGCCTAGAACAATCTTGTATAGCAAATCAAACACGCTCTGCCCAGAAGCAAAATCCATCTGAGTTTTACCAATGGTACCGAGCGCATGAGGCAGTACTTCGTCATCCAAATTCGTGATTTCATTAAGATTATTATCTTCTGAGTAATAGTATCTAATAATCTTTTGCCTGATCACTTTATTCTTATTCTTTCCTTTATTCAACTTTAGTAGAGATCGAAGTAGATCTGCCTTTCTGGACTTTGGTATAGTAACTGTACTATCTGGAGGAAGACGAGGACGACGCCGTTTAATCCGTATGCCTTCACTCAATGTATGATTTGAGTTGTAGATACTCTCAATCGATGATCCATCATATAATGCCTTTGATAGAGTGGCCATTGCGACTTCGTCTTTTTCCCCACTATAATTATAAGTAGTACCCAAACTTTTCAAACTCGTATTGCCATGCAGACAGTTTGCTAAAACAATCAGCCCTTCATCTTTAAGAGGAAAATGCTGCCAGACCTCCAAAGTCAAATGCTCTAGTCTTTTCAGCACACTACCAGGCTTTCGCATTAGATTAAAGAACTTCACCCACCCTGAAGAAGAGATGTTAGTATCTCGTAAGTTCAGATCCTTCAACGATCCCATGGCATTCAACGCTTCTACAAGACAATCTACTTGGTCATCTCCAATAGTATTATCTCCAAGATTGAGGGTGTGCAATGGCGAATGTATCTGCCCAAGAAGATCAAAAAACGTCTCCCATCCATATGACGACATGATCCTATTACCAAAACGAGGGGATACGGCTCCATAGAGATCGAGCACTTTTAACGAATTGTTTTCAGATAGTTCCTCTAATAGACATAATCCCCCTTCTATTGAAATGTGGTTATCATGAAGATAGATTTCCTCTACCAAACAATTTGGCCGTGACAAGCACCTTGCTATACATTCCATTCCACCTTCTGCAATTGAACCGATTGCACGATCATAATCATCCGAACATCTATATCCGTTCATGTGTAGATCTTTTATACTACTATTACACAGTCCATTGCCTAAAATAACTGCCACCTCCTTATCCATGTCATACTCATTGAGATAAAGCTCTTTAATATTTTGATTAGCGGTCAATATCTCAACCATCTTTGTCATTATTTCAGTGTTCATACCCTCACAATTATTGAGACCAATACATCGAAGTTTTGAGGTACATCCTCTTGCAAGTAGATCCATTATTTCAGAGTCGAGTGATATATCTCTTACATTCAAACTGCACAGATTCTGTAATGTTGGAGTGAGGATAGAAAATACTTCCTTCATACTCAATAAATCACGCACTATACATCCCTCCATTTTTAACCAATCAATGGATCTGTTTTCACTAATAGCTCTGTAGAGGTTACGAACATTCCTCTCGGCATATCTCTTCTCTCTATCACCTACTATTCTGAGAGCGAATTGATCAATCTCCAATGATGTTAGATGTGTATTATAGATATTGCACTTCCCTCTCTACCCCAATCTATCTTAAGGGGGTTACCCCATTGTTGGATACCGCTGAACATATGTAACGAATCAAGATGAGGATCATTGTTGTGTAGATGCTTTAATGTCTTGTTATCAAATTCCCAAGGTTCGTAGTATGTATTGAATTGATTATCTTCTGCTTCACCACTCATTGTCATTTGTTTTTGTCTATCGTATCTTTTGCAATACTAGCAGAAGAGTATCCATCAAAGCATTAACAAACTAAGAGCCCTAACAGATGCAAATAGAGATTATATTAATCCACCGCCACAATTATCACAACATAACAACAAAACAGTGTTGGCTCTCCTGTTACAGTTTTGTACAGAGTAGAGCCGGCACTCCCCATCACCCACCCCTATCCACGGGGGTATCTACTTGTCTCTTTAAGGACGTAGTACCCAGAAAGAGGGTTGGTACGACCCCGTGGATAGGGGTGCCCATCACCACCACGCGCAAAAAAAGATATGGTATCCTTTCTCAAACTTATGCCTGCTCTGGCAGGTGCAGTTTACCCGTTGCTAAGTGCCAAGTGTTATACTATTGTAATATTGAGAGTGGAGTTAGGTTGTAGTACTACTTTTATCTATACCTGCGACGTTGGGATTTCCTCCCGTCTTCACGTTTAATACCATTTGCTTTCTTGTAGTAACGATCTTTCTTCCTAAGCCATGCTTTCCTATCATTATCTTGTTTTT
>Ga0214478_101077_pt1 | contig 14620 bp, 12 predicted proteins | sample M1_20Mar14CPVII9_2_FD_178001 | JGI IMG/M metagenome (GOLD analysis project Ga0214478, IMG submission 178001) | Marine eukaryotic communities from Monterey Bay, California, United States - M1_20Mar14CPVII9sort6BwellD7 | ecosystem: Environmental > Aquatic > Marine > Unclassified | place: USA...
GTACCGCTTCAGTTATTGCACTGATGCTGATTAGTAGTTTAAATGCAACATATATTTTAGTGGCAATATTACGATATGATTGTGTGAATAGAGATGTACCATTTAATGACTTCTGGAGAAAAAGATGTGAATCAGATTGGAAATTGGCATTGAAAGCATTTTCATATGGTGTGCCTCTCTTCATGATAGTCGTCGCACTAGTTGCTTGGCTATCGTTTTGGGACATTGGATATAAAAGTAATTGGTTCTACATATCAGCATCGGTAGTAACAGCGATAGTATTGGCAGTGACAATCTTTTGGTTTGGTAGTACTGAAAGGAAATGGGGTGGATTCTTGAGAAGCGATGCAAGAGTATTAACAAGAGGAATGTCTGGAAACACATCATTTCAATCACCTTCCAGTAGACAGTCAAGGTTTTCTCAGATGGGGTCTTCCAATACATCAAATGATAGAAAACAACAAAGTGATAATAGTGTTGCAGAAAGTTTGGACGTTGACAATTTGGATCAGTCAAACTTTGCTGTCGGACATTTGTCTTCTTCTGATTCCAAAATGCCATCGAAATGGAGTAAGTAAGAGAGGTAAGGAATAGTTTATCCAAGTCCAGTATATCATCAATCGGCAGATATGCAAAATTCATATACTATATTAAAACATATATTAGCAAGTGTAGTTACATTACAACTCTTCTCTTCGACACTTAAACATCAGCATACTCAATATGGAGCTCAGGACCACCTCCGGAGTTATTATCTTTTGATACATACAAACACTCGTCGTATGCTACAGGGAATAACCGCAAACTCAATGTTTTATGACCAGCGCTTGGCAAGTGAGTTGCCAATATCTCAGACATGTCAATACTATACCAGAATCCCTTGACTATATTACCCAATCGTCCAATCTCAACACCATCTCCCTGGGGTGCATTTTGCCATGTAATTGTATCCTCTTCCCAGTGTGGAGAGCTAGTATGCTGTAGATATCCTCCAGAGGAGCAATCATTAGCCGCTTTGAGACGCAGTGAAGCTAACTTTATGGGTCTAGAACTATCATGTTCATCAATGTCAAATCTTAATAGGACGTGATATTCTCCTGGTTCTCCATTCTGCATACGTGAGATTCTTTCTGCAATTGATAAGTCATCGTCAGGCAATGGCACTTCGACCTTTAACCAAGAGGACGAACCTAATGTTGCATTCGGTTCTTCCTCCTTTACAGTTGCATCTCCTGTTGCCTGTAAAGTTAAACTCTTTGGAGGTTCGGGTGTAGGATTACTAGTAGGTTCAATTGTCGATGGAGCTGTTGTTGGAGATTTTGACGGCGAATAAGTAGCAAGGACACAATTATTCCATTCTCGACATGAGAGTAAGCATGCATGACCTAGATCTGTCTTATCGCAGTTCTTATGGAAGTTATATGTACCCACAGTTTCGAACCAATCACATGATACCTTATCTCCTGCATGATTGTAATATACTCCAGGTTTGTCATAGCATGTAACCTGAGGTGCAGGTGGAGCAGGTGATACTTTAGGGAAGAATTGGGCAAATATTGATGACTCTTCTGGTGCTGGAGGCGCCTTTAATATCTCAGAGGGCGTCTCAGTTGGAGATGTTGTTGTTGGCTTCTTCGATGGACTATCAGTTTCAGGTATAAAGGTAGTTGGTCGCATAGATGGGTTGAAAGTTTCTTCTATCCAAGTTGGGGACAATGTTGGATTGGAAGAAGAATCGTGTGAAGGAGATAAAGTTGGCGGCAGCTCTGCAATTACTGACAAATCAACACCCTCTGCCATCTTGGCTGTGCCCCCAGGAGGACGTTTTTGAATAGGTGCCTTTACCAATGTCAATGCCACCAATGTTGCGATGCCAATGGCGCCAATTGTAGAAACAACTACCATAATAACTGATGTCCAATTATTCTGTTTTTGATTGACATGTGGTCCATATCCACCGGCAAGCGCCCGTGTCCTACGAGTTCGACGTATATCATCTTCACCCCATTCAACCTCGAGATGTCTATCTCTAAGATCTTGCCAATTATATACCATTATGTTTCCTCTTTTGTTGTAGTCGTTATTGTTCTATTCACCTCTAGATGTATTTTGTTTTAGCTTCGTTGCAACTAGCGCGGAATGATATTCTCGACCAATATTATAACCTATGAAAACACTGGGCTGTTTATATACAGGAACTAGGCGTGTGATACTATTATAACTCGATAGTCAACATGTAGAGAGATAATTGCATGATAGATGCATCGGCGTCTAATCACAAAAAAGTTGGTATCCTACCATAGCCTCCAAATTTTCTCATGCACTCCTCTTTATGTCTAGAGTGTACTATACTAACTACACCTTTTGAAGCTGCATAGGCCATATTGCAAATCTAACTCTGAATATCATCTATTGACATTGCAGCTGCATAGGCCGTTCTAATCATTACAAGATTGCAACCAAATCATATAGCATCTCATAATATTATATTATAATACTCTCTAGTATATGGCGTTCGTAGTGTTACCATTTCAACACAAATCACCTCTACCTAAAACACAAGACATGGCAAAGATACTAACTCAAGATACAGTTGTTGAGTATGTTAAGCAACATGCTGATGATATTAAAGTATTCTCTCCTGATGCTACACTCACTGCGGATGCTATACAGGTATGTTGTTGTGTTATTTATATGGTTTGGTATGATATGACATCCAGATGCTAAAATGTGTATATGTTGTTGTGTTGTTGGTTCATTGTTGTATTTATTGTATGATACGATATATGATATATGATATTTATAGTGTATATTATGTAAATCGTTTACTGATAACACTTGTTGTACATAATTTGCAAATCAATTCTATAATAAACAGGGCGGAAATGTAAACTTTGCCTTCTGTGTTCGTGATGCAACCACTGGTAAAGCCGTATTTGTGAAACAAGCACCAGAATATGTTGCCGTCTTTGGACCTGATGGCTTACCATTAACAAGTGATCGTATTAAGAAAGAGGTTCAAATATTGAAAGAGTGGAATTCAATTTTAGGTGATGATACAGACAAATACCTTCCCAAGCTATACTACTTTGATGATGATAATAAAGTATTTGTTATGGAATTTTTGGAGAACTACGATCTTTTAGATCATTATCTTATTACAGACCCAGCACCGGACTCTGAAGTGTCGGCAAAATTGGGCAAGTTTATGGCATTAACACACCTTGCTACACATTCATCAAAGGTACATCCTGATTTATGTAAGGTATTAACTTCACAGTATGAAAATAGGGCATTAAGAGATATTCAACTTGAGTTTGTTTTTACAAAGGCATATCAAGAAGTATCAGAACAAGCTCCATGGTTTAAAGTGGATGAGGCCTTTCTTAAAGAGGTTAATTCATTAAAGGCACGTTATAATGGAGAGACTGGGTCATGGAATATGGCATTATGTCATGGTGATTTACATCCTGGATCTGTCATGGTTAAGGTTGGTTCATCAGTTGAATCTTCATCTGATGGCGCTCAAGTTAGGGTAATTGATCCAGAATTCTGTGTATACGGCCCTCCTGGGCTTGATATGGGAAGTTTACTCTCGGGTTATATCCTAGCAGCAGTTCATCAATCATTTGCTAATGCAAATGATAAGGAAGCGAAAGAAAAGGCCGTCTCAGCTATTAATAAAGGTATTAAAGAATGTTGGGAGACATACTCATTGGTTATGAAAAAGGGTGGAGTGACTAAAGGAAATATGACGGAGATTGAAACTGAGTCTGTTGGCTTTGCCGTCGCTGAAGTTTGTCGTACTGCACTCGGCCATGCTGGTGGTAGACTTTGGCTTCAATTCGATGATAAAGAAGTGAAGGAGGCTGCATTGAAGAGTGCCTTAGAAATCGTTCAAAAATCAATGTTTGGACGACACACAGAAGGAATGGATGTGCTCTTTGACTGTCTCGACGCCTTATAAGGTTTGGTATTTATATAAGGCGTTCATTTGTTAGACAAGATAGTTATAATGCTGAGTATCTTAAAAGAAATTTTGATCTCATGTAGACTATCTTTAAGTACTATCCTAAAACTACAACCTTACCCTTCTAGCTCACTGGCACGAACATTCCAGCCGTTGGCAGTCCTCATCTTACCAGCATTCATTGCTAGATCGGCGGCCTCGTGAAATAGAGTAGCTGCTTCTGAAGGGGAAGTTTTAGCCTTCAATTCAGCAAGCCTGGTCATTAATTCATAGTCCTCAAATAGACATTGTTCATCTGTATTCTTGGTGCCAAGTGCTTGTTCGTCAGATAGTCTAACTGTTGCTGCAATCACACTCGCAGGTGTTTCAAGAGTTCTGACATTCTCGTTTGACAGTGTTTCTTCGGATTCATCGTCATCATACTTTACAGTAACTGAAGATTGCTCAACTTTCATGACAACAGCTGGGTAGAATGTACCTTCTAGAAAGTAATTTGCTTCTACCTTGTCGCCAACTTTGAAACCATCATCTGCCTTTCCTCTTGATTCTTTGCCGATGTGTTCTTTCATCATCGTTGCCTCTTCAACCGACAATTTCATGAGTTCTAATGTATCTTCAAGTACACTCATCTTCTCCGTATCTCCAGTATCTTCCTCATCTTCCAATATTTGATAAAGCAGGCACCCCGCAGCTGCTCGAGGCGAGGCAGGGGACTTCTCTGACGCCATTGCTCTTTTCAAGTACTCCTTTGCCGACTCAAAGTCCACCGGAACATTTGTTGATAGTAACGGAGATACAAATGTTTCAAGACCACATCTAGCCCTCGCTAGAGATAGGCAAGCATCAACGTTATTGAGAGATGCTGCATGGCAAAGATGAAAGATTACTGAGAAGATATCATGGCTGGGCTTGTCCTCTACATTCTCTTCTCCGTGTTGTGATGGTACTACTTCTGGGAATCTATCCATACCGTGTAGCATGGCTAAGTGGAAATGTACTTTACCTAAGTTTGCCTTGGTTTCTTCTGTTACTTTCATTGGGGGCCTAGTGACTTTCATCATACTCTTGAACATTGTTTTTCGACCCTTCTTCATACTTTTCGAACGATGATCGCCTTCACTTGGCTCATCATCGTTGTTTTCTGTAGATGACGTTGATCGAACATGACGCGGCTTAACCTCCCCTGACTCATATCGATGATATGCAACATTATCAAACACTGTATCCTCCAAACCCATTTTTAGCTGAAGATTCAATGATGTAAGTTAGTTGGTCAAGAATAAATACTTCATCAATGCATACAAAAGACGTCACTCACACTACTGGAGATCTCATCTACATCAGACTTGCTCCTATGTATAACTTTTGGACAGACTTTTACGTTCCTCATCGATGTTCGGATTGCTTTAATATCTGTCATATTCGATCGTTTATCAGTATTCGTATCCGAACCTCCTCCATTTTGGATATCTATCGGCCTCATGAAAACACTCTTTCTCCTTTCCCGATTGACATCCATTCTACCAAATTTACACATTATCTGCTCTTCATGACCAGCAGACGATCCTTCACTTAAAGTGGATTCATCATCATTATATTTTGCTTGAAGCTTCTTCTCATTTCGACTTAGGGGAAAGATGGGTATACCAAGGTTATCGGATAAATCACAATGTCGGAATGTTTTGAAGAAGAGAGCCATTCCGCGCGGTCCTAAGTCGCCGTCACCAAAACGATAATCCATACTTAATACCTGTGGATCGGTATAAAGATCACCGACACCTTGTACATCAGCAACAAGTCTTTGACCTTGTGAAGCATAGAAACTGTGGGCGCTGAATACCTGCGGCGTCTTTCTATGCTCTTCTAGATCAACAAACCCCGAGTTGGTATTATGCTTCAAGAACCCATTACCATACGAATCGCTACCAGCAATGAATCTCTCCACAGCAAACATTGGCTTATTCGGCCTCTCGACAAACTCTATTGCATATGCTCGAATAAAGTCAACTTTCTTTGGAGGTTGCAACTCATTATACCTTGTAGCCCAATGCATAGCTTCGTACTGCAATGTTATGTCAGTAAGAACAGCATCAATTCCTTCTTGAGATGTATCTATCTGACCTCTTCTCATATAACATCTATATATTTACAACAGGTATCGGAATAAGTTGCAAAAAGTAATCACATACAGATATAATTGCAAACAGTAATCACATCACATACACACTTAATTTGAAGATAGATAAGTACTCACTTGGCAACATAGTTACTGGCTCTACTCCACCCATAAGAATGGAAACGGTGATTAGAAGCGCTTTGTGGTGGAGTGGCAAGCTTCTTCATACGAAAACAGTGCCGCATTGCTCCATTAGTGAAAGGTCTTTGTTCAATCTTAACAATCGTCTCATCTTTATCAAATTGTCTCGTCTTTGGATTGTATCGATGGCGAATTACCCTTTCTGCTGGTATTGATTGAATGTTATGTTTTGCCCATACATCTTCCTCTGCAATGGCCTATATATTACATGATTAGAATATTAATATAAGTGAGTAAAGTAATAATGATATTGATGAAAATACAAGAATAAAAATATCTTTGATTTTAATTACCTTTGCAGCAGCGCGGCGTATCTTTTCGCGAAGGCTCTTCTGGACTTCGGCACGATCATATGATACTGACATGTCTATTGATATCTTCTATTGGCTCTTCTTATGGTATGGTGGATTGTTTATTTATATCGGCTCTTCTACTCGGAAGTAAGCTACCAAACCTCTTCGACCTTCGACATTGGATGGAGAGCAAAAATGTTTTTAGGATACCTAGTATCCTTGAAAGTCTTTGCTAGCTGCTACTAATGGACTACGGACTGTACTGGCGTCAGGCAGTTCTCTATCAAATCAAAAGAGGGGTCTAATTGCTCTATATTTCCGTATGATGCATATACCTACAGTTTTATGGTTCACTGTTGGAAAGTCATAGTATAAGGTATTCTTATAAGTGTGGTATCTTCCTTCTCCCCTCCAAACAAGCGCTTTTGTAAATAACCAAGTCACTAGTACAGATAATATTAAACTAGAACAGATAAATTACAATAAGCTACAGTCGTATAAAAAGGAGGGGTGAATACGAATACTAATAGCTCATTACTAAATACATGATTAGTTTTCTGCATATAAACAACCTCAGAGGTTATATGTTCTCTTGGGGAGGAAGTAAATGCGAATGGAAGTTGTATATCCTTGGTAAAAATGGATGTCTTGTGAACCTCAAATAAACAATCCTAACGACTGGTATTGAAGCCCAACAAGAACAATCATTCAAGACACTTGAATAATTGTTTATTGATTTTGTTCATATTTGTGTATCGATCTCAGTTCTTGAAAAAATATGCACCCCCAAAATGTTTATGAAGATGGCACATTTATGTTATAAGTTTGCAACTTAGATTCCTTGGGGAAGGAAGTATCCAGCCTTGGCAGCATATTCTGGAGCAGCAAAGGCGGGGCTCAATTGAGAGATAACATCGGTACCAGAGTTAGCAGCCTGGCAGATTAATCCAAAGGCGGCAATCATGGCAAGACGACAGTGCTTAATCTCTTGAAGTTGCTTATCGGCATACTCCTCTGGTGAGTAGTTAAGACCGAATGGGTTCCATCCACCGGGGTATCCAATACCAATATCTCCACTGATGCGGTTAGCGCCCTGTTCACGGATACGTTCGACACGATTCCACTCAACCCAAGCCATACCACCAATAATTTGGTAAATGGCAGATTCAGGTACTGTGGTCAATGCAGCGAAGGGGTTAAGTTCACTGTATGCATCAACACCTCCAAACTCCTCAACACCGGGGAAGGTTCCGAATAGACCAGGCCAGATGAAACCAACAACAGCAAGTTGGGCAATACGTCCGTGTGTTAATTCAGCCTCACGTAACCATTCTAAGTCAGTCATGAAGTTACCCTCTTCGTATAGAGGGTTGTTGAATGAGGAAAATGATTGAGCAGAGAAACCAATGGGATCGAAGCCAACATCTCCTGGTAAGGAGCCATCGAGGGTATCGGGTGATGATCCAAATGGAAGAGCACGAGTTCCCTCAATAAATTGCAAATTAAGAGCAGTGGATGCCTTGGAGGTTGGGGCAGGGCTGAATGCAGCGGCAGAGCCGGCAAGAAGAGTAATAGCAGCGACCTTCATTATAAATATTAGTACAAGATATAGCGTAGTAGAAGCAGAATATTGATGAGGTGTGGTGTTGGGCAAAAGATACCCTTGGATCTCAATCTTCAACATAGGGACGGGCAGAAGAGCCCCTGGACTTATCTTCCGGAGTTAGCATGTATGACCATTTCACGCTCACGCCGTACGGGGAATACAAGCATCGGAAGGCATAGGCAAGCTGCTACTTATGCCTAGAGAGGTGTGCCAAAGCTGGTCACTATGATAAAGCGGAGAGAAAAGATGAGCTTATGATTTGCAATAAAAACGTATCTCTAATTGTTGAACAACATGCAGAACAATCAACAAACTTCTTAAAAGTATGAGTGTACTAATTCCGGTTCTCTATCTCCCTCTGGAATATCCTCAATCGATAGATGATACCTCTGTGGCAATACTTCTGAGTAAGAGTTAATGAAGAAACAAGTTTAGAATTTTGGAAAAGGATTCAGAAGATGAGGGAGTATGAAACGACTATACTGAATACTTGGTGCCTACAACACAATCCCTTCTGAGAGATATCAACAATCACACAGTATCCAAAATAGTAGAAACATTCATACATAGTTAATGTTGGCAAGTAAGTGTTGTGATATTACTTTAGCCATCTCTTCCAACAAGAGAAGGTTACACAATCATTTCAATAGTAATACAGTAACGATTCAACACGTACAACAACAATTGGGTATCTTGGTTTATTACTTTGCATCTACTCTTTGTTAGATTCAACTACATACTATGCAGTGACTTGAGAGTTGAAACAAATACCGAGTACTTGAATTTGGCATGTCAGTAAGAGTAGAAGCGATTATTGGTTACCTTATCTCTATACTTTGCTGACATCTCATTCCGCATACGTATTCAACAGAAACTATGTTAACAACTAGAACAGGTAACGTATGCATTCGGCTGTATTCATGAAGACATAAATGAAAGGAGCTATACAATATATGATACGAGTACTCCCCACTTAAGTATTGGAAGGTAGACTTGTTTATATTATCCGTGCAAGCAAAACAGATGACCGAACGAGGATAGGTACAGTCTTAACCGCAACACAATGCGGCGAGATATGGATACATGTCAGATTTAGTTATCTTTGTTAGATGTATGCCTAGGTATCGTAGATAGCCCAATAAACTCAAGTGTAGTATAGATTATTTGTTATTACATTAATACAGCAACAACTTTTATATACCAGTATGAGAACTCCTCTATCTCTATCTAAACAACATATATCTCATCAAAAATCTAGGTAGCTTATCTGTACATTATTATACACATCTTATGCACATCTTGCAGTACTTTCAACTCTATCGCTCTCTCCGTGTTGAAACTTTGTAATCCGACTACTCCATGCCTTGGAAAATGAGCTGTTGATCTCAGAAATCTTGGCAGTAGTTAATGCAGGATCAATAATCCCCCTCCGCTGCGCTTCTTGTACTTGAAGAACTCGCTTGATTGTCTTACGGCGTTGAGTATATAAAGTCTTGAGAACCTCCGGTGAGATCAAATGCTCAATGCCATGTATCTGCTCTCTTCTCCGGACCTTGACATTCTCAGTTGGTGAACCTGTAGTAGCAGCTGAGTAAGCTATGACCCTCATGAGTTTGTTGCAAGATGTATCTCGGAGATGAATAGCATCTAGTCGAGCATTTATCTTGAACTGCTCTATCTCGCCCTTATTAAACCAAACACTTTTGAGCTCTTGATTTGTCTTGGGCTGTGTGAGAACCAGAGCTGAATATTCGGAGAAACGTAATCGTTTACGGGTTGGTTGTTGAGGATGATTGAAACCGTCGATCTCTTCCATTGTAATTCGCCTACCGAGCAGCTCTTCGTCTTCTATATCCATCGGTGTAGTAGTAGTAGTGGTCGACATTGTTCTTGGGTTGTCGTGGAGCTTAGTAAGAGTATATGGTCGTGTTCTTGAGGTTTACGATGAACAAGAACAAGATGTTATTGCAATGAGATTTATTCGGAGTTGATAATCGATGTATTGCAATAGATTAATCTGATCTGATTATTTATGCAGTTAGTATTTATGATGGGCTACAACAATACAAGCAGTATTTGCAATTGCAATCACACTAATGTTTACTAGCATCAATCGTTTCTACATTCTATGCGGCGTTGAATCACTTACTAACATGTGCAAAGCAATCATCTATTGCCATCAAGTAAGAAGAAATTTTGGAGGCAGTGCTACAGTAAAACTGCCTGTAGAACAACGATGAACTGCCAACCAAGACTAACTGCAACCCCCCTTAACAGAATCAACTTAAAACTGCACAGCTCCAATGGTGATGTGGTGTAAATCAAACCTTTCTCATATTAACCCTAAAGCTGCATTATACTACATATTTACTACAACTTCTTGCTCTTAGTTTGTTATGATTTGTGATTAGTTTGATAAGAATGACAAATAGGTAGTCATTACATACACACTCATCATTCTACCACATACAAGTCGATTGTACTAGTACAGAAACGATCTAGCTGTTGATTGCTATGAGATACAATAATAACAGTAGCATTTCTATCGAGATCAACTTCTTCTCAATGTTCATTGTAGTAATGGCATCAACGTTAGAGCTAGGCTCATCAAGAAGCAATAGTTTCGGCTGGAGAGATATTGCAATAGCAAGAGATATTCTTTGGGCCTCTCCCCCTGATATACTACTCCATGGTCTATTCCAAGTTTGTACAGTTATGCCCCATTCTTTTGCAATATTGATTGGGGAGTCTTCATGTGTTGATTGCTGATTGTTATGGCGACATCTGTAACTCAATATCTCTTTGTAAAAAGACTCAGGTGTTCCATTAAGAGTAGGTCTATCTTGAGACACCCAAATTACTTGACTACGCCACTGAGAAGGCATGATATCATTGCATGATTGACCCTTCAAGAACATATTGGTTTCACCATTGTCATCTGTATTGTAGTCCAATCTAGAAAGAGATCTTAGAAGTTGTGTCTTGCCTACACCAGATCTTCCTCTTATACCGATACGATCACCTCTATTTACTTCTAGTGATTGAATATGTAAGTTTGTCGACTCTACTGTGAGATTTTGTACTCGAAGTAAAGGCTCTATTCTTTCATCAAGAGATTTGTTGGATATACTACTTGAGCTCAGCTCAGATTGTTGTACTGGTGATTTGGTTTGTTGTTTAGTGATCATAGTCTCACCTCTTTTCCTAAGCCCAGGTATTAATCCCCAAGGTACTAAAGCTTGTCTATGCAAATTGAACATTCTAGCAGTCACAATGCTTGAAAGTATAATAGATGTTAAGCATCCAGACGTTGCTATAGCAAAGTATATCATTATCTGGTATGCTGAAGCTTGAGATGGAGATTGTCCTCCGAGGATTTGTCCGGACATCATTCCTGGCATGAAAATGAGACCAGTAGAAGCCATTGCATTAATTGTAGGCATTAGTGATGTTTCAACTGCCTTTCTAACGGGAGGCAAAGCTGCTTCTCGAACATTAGCTCCTCTTGCCAAGCGTAGTTCTATCATTTGCCTCTCTTCTAAATAACTATTCAATAGAGACGACATACCAAGAGTCATAGCCGATAGTGCATTTCCAAATAACATTCCAGACATTGGAATAATTGTCTGAGCGTTAATCTTTGCTTTAATACATGCCATGAGATGTATAAGTGTAATTCCAACCCCCGACAGTATAGCAATAAAACAATCTTTCATTTGTCCCTTGTATGTATACTTAGATCTTGAGACGGCTTCTTTAGAGGCTATTGCAGCCACTATCGATATCCAAATGGATATCTTCAAAGGTGATGTTGATGCAAAAGCAAATAATGGTGTTAGGAGAAACACACCCATGATAATAAGTTGTATAGACATACGGCTAGCGGCATTGATTGTCTTTGATGACTGATCATTCAATCCAAGTATACGTAGTAATAATGCAGTTATAATGATAGTTGATGATGAAGAGATAAGTTGTGATGGCGTCAACGTTGTTGTTGCTGTGCTACTAACCAATGCTGGGGTAATCTTTGGAGTTATTCTCATCGCTGACAATTGTGTAGAAAGTAGATGATTGTCATATGGTGATGATATGAAACCATTGCAACCAACTAACTGGGCACTGGAAGATGATCGAATGGAAGATATGAATGCACTCATGATTTCAATATCATATCTTGATATCCTAGTGGAGGAAGGAGTGTAGACTAGAAGGTGATGGCCGATGCCGGATGTCGAGTGATAAATTAATGACAAAAATAATTAGGATACCCCTGATACCCCGAGCGACACTAAAAATATCTTTTTTAGGCATCACTATTGACTCAACCTATTATGATGTTCATATCATCTCCCCGCATCCTTCTTCTCTTTATACTGTCATCTATAGCTGCAGGATTCAATATCAATAGTAGCATCAACCACCGTGGAGTCATTAGTCTACATAATTCAATAAATGAAGAAGATACTACCACCACCCCATCATTGCAAATCAATCGTCGGACTTTGATAACTACATCAATTGTTTCTTCATCTATTTTGTTTAAGGGATCAACTGTAAATGCTATAGATAGCAGTAAATCTACAGTGATTGTACTTGGTGCTAATGGACAAACTGGTAAAGAGTGTGTTTCATCGGTAGGTCATTAGTATCTTTTATACATAACAATTCCCATCCTCAATTATCATGACACTTTACTAATTCATATCATGTACATAGGTTTTGGCATCAGGGAGAAAATGTATTGCAACATCTAGATCTGGGAAGTTTAGTTGGTGTGATGTAGATGGAACTGATAGCCTCCAAGAAGGTGTTGCAGATGTTACAAGCTTAGATAGTTTATTATCACTCGCCGACAAAAGTAACGACATTGGAGCAATGATGTTTTGTGCATCAGCATCAACCAAAGGAGGGAATGCATTTGAAGTTGACTATCAGGGAGTCATTAATGCTGCTCAATGTTGTATTCAACACAACATTCCGAGACTAGTGATCGTATCAAGTGGAGCAGTCACAAAGCCTAACTCGTCAGTATACAAACTGCTTAATCTTGTGGGGAAAGGTATAATGGAAGCAAAGATACAGGGCGAAGATGGTGTGAGAGCTTTATATCACGACAAAAGTGTTATTGATAAGGGGCTTGGATACACTATAGTTCGGCCGGGTGGATTAACGTCGGATACTATCCCCCTTGGTCCATCTTTCTTGGAAGTGAATCAGGGCGATGACAAAAGTGGTCGACTATCTCATGCCGATGTAGCAGGTATATGTGTTGCATGTTTGGAAAATGAGAGTACGTTTGATACAACATTTGAATGTTATGAAGCTAATACGGCAAAGCCTGTAGAGAATGTCGGACTCTCGAATATACTCAAACAGACTGATCCCACTAGCTATAAGTCTGGTCGCGAACACCAAGGCGAGACATATAATGAACTACTCGGAAGATTGAAGAGTGATTTTGTTTAATCTAATCTGCCAATAAGAGCAAGCTCATATTGTTTTGTATATTGGTATTATTATTATTTATATACAATTCTCTTTTTCTCTAATATTAATTCGTCTCGGCAGTACTTTCGCCAACTAATGGTGAATTCTCCTTCCTTGTAGCATCCTGCAATAATTCCGTATCAACATCATCAGGATTTATTTGTACATACCGAACAACACTACCCCTAATAAAACAATTCTTCAATGAAGTTAATTGTGGATACTTATCTTTATTGACCACATTTACTGTTGTTAATTTTATATTCAGATATTGATCAACACTGTGTAATGTTCCCGTTAGTACTACATCGTTTTTTAATTCAACTGCAACTTCTTTACCAACTAGGGTTTTGAAGAAGGAAAAGAATAACTATATATATATTGCAGTAGGTAATGTTTTGATGGTAGTGAGTATAAGTAAATTATATGTATATGTCAAAAACAATATGGTATAGAGGAAATCATATAGATTGCATATAACACACAACAGATATAAACTTACCATTATATGCAGACAGTTATTGGGTACCAACTCGTAAGTATGAGTGACTTTATGAAGATGTAGGTTGATATATTTTTGTATCCACCTAGTCACCAAATATTTGTTGCAAACTCGATTGACACTAAATAGACGAAGTGATTTCAACAACCAAAACAGAATATATTAGATAGAAGAGCAACTGTTGATGGCTATATGATGTATTTAACGTCTACCTATTGCAGAGTGAATGAGTGCTAAATAACACCAAAGTTATCATACCGTCTGTCCGTCAACTCACTACTTATTTGCATTATGCGCTGACTATTATTTATCTACTGACTGCTACTGTTTATTGTACATTTCATATATTATGGCGACGCATAGACTCAATTCAATTGCATTAGGTGCATGTCGACGTATTGGACGGAGTTCAGTACTCGCGAGAAGCGCCGGTGGTGTACAA
>Ga0214478_101078_pt1 | contig 14612 bp, 7 predicted proteins | sample M1_20Mar14CPVII9_2_FD_178001 | JGI IMG/M metagenome (GOLD analysis project Ga0214478, IMG submission 178001) | Marine eukaryotic communities from Monterey Bay, California, United States - M1_20Mar14CPVII9sort6BwellD7 | ecosystem: Environmental > Aquatic > Marine > Unclassified | place: USA...
TTGATGATGGACGATTTTAAAATTAAAATTACTCTATGAATTCTTTGTCATCCGTGACACCACCCGCATATTATTGATCGCAAGAAGACGTAGATATTGATAGTGCTATTGGTGTTACGGATTGAGCGTTGGGTAGATGAGACAGGTATCCCATTAAATTAGTAAAAGTTGAACAAGAGATAATTTACAATCCTCTCTATCAGATGATCTTTAGTCGCCCTTCCGTCGGATGCATTCTTGTGTATTAGTTGGTGATATTTCTTATAGAAGAGAGGTTTTAATAGTAGGTAGGTTTATTTTATGGGCAATTGTTCGATGTGGGGAACTGAGTCCGGAGTTATACTATTACATTATATAATTTATTGATGCCGCGGGGAAACACTCGAGTTGAAATTGCATAACGATGTATTATATATGAATGTATAATTTATTTGGTGGTGTATCATCGTTAAAGTGTAAGAGTAGAAGAAGGATGAGTACCACAGCTATACCACTAGTTGTGTTTGTGCATATAATATGTCTGCGGAGCCCTTACAAGTTAAAATTAATGTGGGGTTTGGGGCTAGCATAATATTATGATTGGGTTATGGATTAGAAAGTCATTTCAGAGATGTATACTAGATTGAAGAGGATTAATTGTTATATATTGCTACATATTGCCTTTATTGTTGTTGCAAATATTAAACCATAATGTGTTAATTGTTATGATGTTGAAACAGATTTCTTCAATTGTTTTATTTTTGGTATTATTAACTAACCCACTTCCTTTCCCCTGCTATTATTTATACAGAAGAGATTAGGTACATAAAGAGGCACATCAACTTAATCATACAATATCTACCAGTATCTAACATTGCAACCATAAAATATAATATGCAACAAATCAATAATAATAATAATGCAACAAATTATTTAAAAATACCAGCAAACTAATATAAAGTAAAGCAATACCTAATGCCACCATTTAATGTTAATGGTACATCATTAGGATCACTATATAATAATAATAATAATAAAGCAATGAATGGACATGTCGATGACGACGATGATGATGGATCAATTGGTTCCAATACCTTCCGTGAAATCCGCCGTAAGGCATACGAAAAGGAAGGCGAGACGGATGAACAATTATTCAACCAACACAATACCATCCAATCCTTATTCGATAATAGACATCACGATGTGAATTTCGATGATGATTTAAATTCAGCTGGGTCATCACTGGGGGGATATTCAGACCTAGGACCAGGCGGAGGCGATAATGCTAGTAAGATTGGAGGAGAGACGCGTGAGGATATGCGCATGAGTCTCATTGCCCGTCGTAGACGATTGGCACAGATGGAAAATGCAATGGCAGAGGAGGGTAGTGTAGACTTTTCACTACGACTGAATAAGAAAAAGAAGGGCGCTGGTGGATTAGATGCTAGTAGCTTAGTTAGTAGTTTACGTGATTCCATAATAAGTTTGGGGGATAGTGCACAATTCTCTTCACGAAAGAGCAGCAAAAAGAAGAAGAAGGGGAAGGATAAGAAGAAGAAATCCAAAAAGTCTAAATCATCTAGCAAGGATAAAGAGCGTGAAAGACGAAAAGAGAAGGAAAGGAAAGAACGTGAAAGGAAGAAGAGGAAGCAAAAAGAGAAAGAGAAGGAGAAGAAAAAGAAGTCGAAGCGGCGTGATTACAGTTCCGATGAAACTAGTTCTGAGAGCGAAAGTTCTAGAAGTTCAAGTTCAAGTGAACGATATAATAAGCGCCGATCAGAGAAGAATGGGAGTAGCAGTAGGGATAAGGGAGGACGTGCAGTAGTGAAAACAAAAGTAGACAAGGAAACTGGAAAATGTGCTTACCATTCCGATGTTCGTCTTAAACGAAAGTCACGTGATGGTAGATGGAAGGTTGTGTTAAAACAATGTCCAAAATGTGTCAAGGAAGCTGATAGAAAATCTAGAAAAGAAGGTAAGGGTGAGAGCAGTAGCAGTCGTCGACGGCGGAAGGGCAGTGATGACGATGACTCTGATTCGTCCTCGGAAGAATCGGCACCCAAGAAAAAGGTATCAAGTAGTAGGGACAGGAGAGGGGGAAAAGACGGTGTACCACAAAAATCATCTTCACGCCGTCCGGGGGAGAGCTCACGCGGCGCATCATCCCAAGCTCCGTCTCGGACATCTGGTCGGAGTGGTGCTCCATCCTCCTCATCACGACAACGCTCTTCCAAACCATCATCTTCTTCTCGGAGTCGACCACATGATCACGGCAGTAGGGAGTTTGCAGAGTCTCAAGCTACAAAAAAGACTTTGGAAACACACGGGACGATGCGTACATTTGAAACTGGTGCTACACGGTCCACTCTAAAGACGGGACATCTTTCCAATCCACCATCCAAAAGTAGTAGTAGTCGTCACCACAACTCTCGTGATCTTAAACGGGCAAATAGTCGTGAAATAGCTGCAGTAGACTTTGACCCTCCTTCGAAATATAACGGGGGAAGTAAACCCAGGACTTCTCACTTTAATGAATCATACCAAGATAGAGCACAAGACGAGGTTGTCATTAGGGATACTGTCCCGAAACAAGATAGCTCTACTTACAATATAGGAGATGAAGGCAAGAAACGCGATATGATCAAAGATGATGATAAGGCTGTTGCCATCAAGCGTATATCACGTCTTCGATCGGGAGATGCTGCCTTCATTCGACGAACTACCGGTAATTGGACATTTGCCAAGGTTAAATCTGTCAGTCCTGATTCAATTTTGTTTATTGTGGATGAAAAGGGAGCAACCAAAGACTACAAGAAGAAGTATTGGGGGAGCCACGTTCGAGCAGCGGAACGAGGAATAAAAGCGAGTGGCGACGGTGGTAGATTCTCATTAGATAACTTACCCTAACCCTTTAAAGTATAAACATTTATTATGTAATGTACCACAAGACAAGAGCTGTCATCCTCTTGCGGCAACATTGCTCTACACCCTGCTGTAATGGACCCAAAGATACCACTTTCTCATTACCTTCACCTAGTATTTGATTCTACCATGCATGGGCAATTTCTACGACTTCACTTTTCAATGCCACTCACCACTTACCGTACCCCCTAACAAATAGATAATATCGTCATGACAAACACAGCAGGGCTATGATTAGAATAAAAATAGCCATGCTACACTCAAAAATAGCAATCATAATGACATCATCGTTAATATTGTCATCATTTACCCGTCGTAAAAGTCTAGCAAGAGGAGTGATGGGTTTGTCGACATCATTTTCTTGTATGCCATCAACTACTTCACATCAGTTGATGGGTAGGAGAAATCATATGAACTATGGTGGCATATCAAGATTGTCAATGAGAAAGACATCAAGTATAGTAATGTGGGGCGAAGAGGATATGCCGAAGAGACAGAAGCCTGGTGAGTTTAATATGTTTTAAATTAATATATTTTGATAATAATATGATATTGCAAATCAAGAGCATTGCTAATCACCCATTATATATATATATATATATATTATACACGCACAAATCTTTTCTAGCAATACCAACAACCAACTTTTCATCAGAATCGGGTACCAATCGACGCCAGCGTCCACCTCGTCGTAGTCAACAGAGTAATACAGATACTGATGATTGGTTTAATGATTATGAAAATGGTAGTAATTCATACAATAATCAACAAAGCAGTAGAAGTAGATCGGGGGGTAGTTCCAGTAGCAATGGATGGGATGTTGTAGATGATAATGATTGGTCAACTGACAATTCTTCCGGTAGTAGTGCTAGTAAATATGAGCCATATACATATGATGCTCTATCAACAAACAATCGAGGCAGAGGCCGTGGAATAAATCGTAATAGAGATGGAAGAGAAAGGAATAGTAACAATAGATCGAGAGGAGGATGGGATGATAGGCGGTCTAGAGGAGGGCGTGGAAGAGATCAAGGTGGAAGAGGGAGAGGTGGCAGAGGTAAAGGAAGAGGCAGTGATAATAACAGGAGAAATATTTCAGATACAGACAAAAATGGTTCGGTTAAAGTTAATCTGAAGCTTATCGAAGCTGCAGGATATCAACATTTATATGGCATAGCACCAGTCTTGAACGCTTTAAAAGCAAATGTACGCGACTTTACAAATCCTGAAATTGAAGAGAATGAAGACCTGGAAGAGTTGCATAGTAGATTGGCAGGTGTTGATGGGATTGATAATGATGACGATTACATTTCAAAAGATCATTGGGATAATGAATACGACGACGACGACGACGACGACGACGACGATGATGATGAGAATAGAACTTCTGAAACAAAAAGGAAGAAGATTATCAAACCTGAAGCACAAACGAAGCCACATCTGTTCGTTCAAGAGACAACATTGGAAAATAATAAACGAAGCTTCCGTAGTAATGCCAAAGTTGAAGCATCCAATGAGATAGTATCACTGGCCAAACAATATGAACTACCAATAGTCGAAGTCGATAAGGGTATGTTGAATACATTATGTGGTAATCGGCCTCATCAAGGGTTTGTATTGAGATGTGGTTGAAGAGACTTTACACCCATCAAGCGATTACCAGTAGATAATAACAAGTCAGGTCCAAAGATATGGCTCGCATTAGATGAGGTCGTTGATCCTCAAAATCTAGGCGCGTTACTACGATCGTCATACTTTCTAGGTCGTGGGGCAGGTACTCTAAATATAGATGATGAGGATGATATTAGATCAGGAGGTGACGTTGGTATAATAGTATGTTCGAAAAACTCGTCGCCATTATCACCCACGGTCAGTGCTGCGAGCGCAGGTGCTTTAGAATTCATGACAGTCTACTCAACATCAAATCTACCAAAACTATTGAACAGTGCCAAGGAGGATGGCTGGCGTATATTAGGTGCGGCTGCAGATGTTCCTGATAATAGAGGTCGAGAAAGTAATAAGAATGGTGAGTTGGCATTGGGATTAGATGATACAGGTTGGGATTTAGGAGAAGATGACGATGATGTGATGGAGGATGGTAATGATAATACAAAGCAACAGCAACAACATCATGAGCTACACAACGTCGATGCATCGAGCAGTCCTACAATACTTGTGTTAGGTTCTGAGGGACGAGGACTTCGTACATTAGTAGCACGAGCCTGTACTGGTTTTGTGAGTGTGCCGGGAGGCATTGTTGGCGGAGGAGGAGACGATGACGACAACACTCAAGCAGGAGTGGACAGTCTCAATGTTAGCGTTACTGGTGGCATCCTACTTTGGCACTTCCTATCTGGATAATATTCGTCTGACATAATATGGTAGTTGATCTTAAACAAAGCAACAGCTTAATAGAGATTGCCGTCATCTCGGCCGTCATCTCAACCAATCATATAATCAGAATATAGCCAGCCGTCATCTCAAAGCCCTATCTAATAAGTACCTAACTGCTTGGTAGTGGTCCTGTGGCACTAAAGTTTGGGGCTGTTCTAATATTTTCAGACGCCCTTTTGATGATAAGTATGATACTCATATCTACTTTACTTGCTTGATATGATATGCTGCATAAGTATATATGCGTATGTCTAGAGTAGCATAAAGACAGCAGACATAGATGAATCGCGCTTTTGTCCTTTGATAATCCATTATCTTTGCAGTTTCTGTGGTGATATAAATTATTTGCAGAGCGAGTATCATTGCAGCAATAATATAGTATATTATACAATAAAAACATAATAGATAATGGGTCTCTTTAACAAGTTGAAACCACCATCAAATAATAATAACAATCAACATCAATTGGTAGGTGGCGAATTATCAAAATTGCCTAAAGATTGGGTACCAACATCTATTGAATTTACATCTGCATCATCAACAGATGGGAATAATAGCGAAGGACAGCAGCAGCAGCAAAAGGAACAAGAGAAGAGTAATCATGATAGTAGTTTGGGTATGGGTGGATTTGATAATAGTCAGCCATTTCTATCAGCCATTGATGATGATAACAACAACAATGTACAACATCATCAATCTCAATCTCAAAAGCAGTCGTCTAATACAAATCCATTCGGTCTCGAGTATGACAATTCCGATGATAATCTATTAAGTAACTCCAATTCAATGAATATTAACAATAATAACAATGCACAGCAACCACCACCGCCGCCACATTTACTATCATCTCAACAATCGAATAACATGTCATCAAGTTTCAATAATAATAATAATAATATAATGATGTCAGAACAGGAGAGATTGGTAGCGGCTACATCCAAGAATAATAATCAAAAGATTGGTATATCTGGATTACAACAGCAGCAACAACAAGGCAGTGGTACCCAACAACAACCACCAATGATGAGTGGATTGCAACAATTTGAGGATACAATGAAAATATATGAAGAAAAGTTGGGTAATATTGATAATACAAAATTTATGGATTTTAATGATGCAATATCGAATGATTCAAGTGCTACTCCTCTATCTGGTATTGATGAGGAAGAGAGTGGTAGAAGAAGTAGAAGTAGTAATAATAATAGGATGAGGAGTAGGAGTAATAGCTTTGGTAATAGGATGAGATCTAATAATAGTAGAAGTTCAAAGGGTAGTAAAAAGAAGACGAAGAAGAAGAGATTTTCATTATTCGGTAAGAAGAAGAAGAACAACAAAAAGAAACATCAGCCTATAGATTCACAATCTGAATCAGATTATTCTGATGGTTCATACTACTCATCATACTATAGTGATGAAGAAGAAGATGGTGATAGTTATATATCAGGTGAATTCGATGAAGAATTTGATAATTCACAGGGATATGCAAGTAGTAGTCGTATCCATCATCATCAACAACCTACTCCTCATCATCATACCAATAGTACAAGTCAAGATTTAGTACCAGCAAGTAACAACGGTGGTGGTGGTATAGGCGTACCGAGCAATGGATTAAATTCCCAATTAACAACATCACAATTAGAAGACGAGTTATATATATACAAATTAGAAACACTCAACTTAACAGATGCATGTACAGATTTAACAAACCAACTCGAACAATTGGAACAAAAGTTGGAATCGGTACAGTCACAGGCTACATTCCGTATCCATACATTGGAATCAGAATTACAAGATGGTAATATTGGTATGAAATCATTAGTTAAAATGACATCGACTGAAATGGATGGTAGATTAGATGCATTACGAGCACTTGGTAAGACTGCGACTATACAGGCTAATAAGTTGAAGGAACGTGATTCTGAATTGATATTGGGTAAGTTTTATACATTGTGATATTTTTCATATGTGTATGTTGGCGAGTAGCTGTGAAGGTGTGCACAATTAATTATGCATATCTAATGCTCATATGATATGAATCTGAACTTTTCTCTCCACGACCCTATATACTTCACCCATCTACGACAAATTATAAATAGCTGAACAAAAGTTACGAAAGACACGACGCGATATAAAGAATATCAAACGCGAGAATAAAAAGTTGATTGATGAAAAGTCATACCTCAAGAAACGATTGGATGAATTAAATACAACCAAACAATCATTAGAAGATGATTTAAAGGCACTTGCTACTGCAAACAATTCGTCTACTAGTGATGGTATGAGTAATGAACAGCAAGAAAAGTTTGACAAAATGAAGAAGAAGTTAAATGATACATTGGAACAGGTGGGGTATATGAAAAGTCAATTGGAATACAAAGATAATGAAATGGTTGAATTGAAAAGTAAGGCAGATGAGAAGGAAGGAGAGATGTTGGAATTGAAGGAAGAGTTGGATAGGAAAGGTATGTTTATAAAGGTGTTTTATATACTTTATATATGTTAGTATGTGCATCAGCTGACTTATCAAACTTATATTCTACATCACACACACCCCTTAGAGCATGACATTATGAGAATGGAACAGCAACTAGAAAAGGTCCGTAAGGATCTTCTCGATGCAGCAATTGCTGCCAAAACCGCCGAGGAGGCACGTGTTGAGGCCGAGCAACGACTCGAAGAGACATTGAATGTCATGGAGGAGGTAACAACCAAGGTTGCTATACTGGAAAGTCAAGAAGAAAATTTGAAGAAACAATTGTCAAGTGTTCAAGTTAGTCAAGATGGTGATGCACAAGTGGAAGAACAGAAGAAACGACTAGCAGAACTAGAAAAGGAAGTTAGTTTATTGCGAGAAGAGAAGGAAAATGCTCTTATCGCAGTAAAGGATGCTCAAGTTCAATATGCTGAACACATTGCTGATCGCGAAAACCAAATCGATACCCTCAATAAGGATGTAGAAGTACATCGGGAACAGATGGAAATAGCCCAAACAATGTTAGAGGAGAAGGAACAATTAGCCAATGAATTACAATCTCAGTTAGAAGAGACATTGAAGGATGAGGAAATGCGTGTAGCCCAACTGGAAGAGGACTTGGCAATTAAAAGTCGAGAGGTTTCTAATGTATCAATGGAATTAGAAGAGAGGAATAAAGATGTGATGGTATTAGAAGAAAAGTTGGACAAGGCGAGGAAGGAGTTTATGGAACGTCGCTCTTCGTTAGAATCGGCAGCAATAGAACCCAAGTCTAATGATCTCACCAAGTCGGCTGCAACCCTGCCTGCCAACAACGACGCCCTTGCTGAACAAATGGTTGAACTGGCAGAGAAGGAAACACAAATTGATCGCCTTGAACGTGAATTGGGCACTAGCAAACGACAACTTGATACCGTACATGTTGAGTTGGAAGAGAAGGATAAGCATGCTGATCGTCTCAAGGTAGAACTTGACCGTCTCAAAACTGAAAAGGGATCACGTGTTGAAGACTTGGAGGCCCAGCTCAATGAAAAGACAAAGTCCATTGATACCCTCAAGAAAGAACTAAGTGATGAAAAGAATTCTCTCGATACGACTCTTGAAAAGCTTCGGGTACTGCAATTGGATCTTGATACTGCCTTGGATACAACAAATTCTGCCGAGGAGGCACGTCAACAAGCTATATTTGAAATGGAACAATCTAAATCTGCAGAACAAGCTGCTGTTCATGAACAGGCAAAGCTCAAGTCTCAGGTTGATCTACTTCGACAAGCGAATGAAAAGGTAAATACAGAAGTCCAAGCACTCAAATCTGAAGCCGATAAAGAAAAGAAGTCGAGTACACAAGCAGCCGCTACATTGGCAGCTACAAATGCCGCACGACAGGCTGAGATGGAAATGAAGGTTGAAAAGTTGCTGAAGGAGATTGAGTTTAAGAAGCGAGAGATTGATGCAGTAAGTTTTGTGTGTGTGTGTTGTAGTATGTTTTGCCATACTTTGTATTACTAGTAAGCTCATGCCGTATTACCTTCACATAGATCAAATCTGAACTCTTGGAGAAGGACCAGTCATCTAAAAGATTATCTAGCGAGTTGCAAGAAGCTAAAGTAGATCTAATCAACTACAAGGAGCAAATTGCAAACGAAAAGGAAAAGGTTGATCAGGAAAAAGAAGCTGAGGTACTTCAACGTGTGGCTGATCGAGACTACTTTGATGGGGATGATGTTCTGAGTGAGGCTTCCGATACTAATCATACAGTATCTACCGCAGGTGGAAGTAGTGCTCGTGGCAAGAGTCTTTTGGGTGGACTCTTCAGTAGAAGTACACCCGACTTTGGTGGCGGCGACGATGATACAAATTGGGAACAAAGAGCACGAGAGAAGGATATGCGGATTGCTCATTTAGAGAAGGTATTAGCGGATAACGAGTATTCGATATCCAACCTCAAAACTGAGTTAGTCACGGCATCTTCCAAATTCAAAGAGGATGAAAGTCAGAGACGACTGTTGATTCAGCGCCTTGAGAATGAGAATCAAGCTTATTCGATCAAGTTGGAAGTTCTTGAGACGGAATTTGAAGAGATTCGTAAAAGAAAGGAGGCCGTGGCTGTTGCCAAGAGTAACAATAGTAGCTCCAATATGAACAGTAACGATGATGGGTCGGTGGCATCATCAGTACAATCGGGTGGGTCTACTATCAGTGGTAGTGTCGTGAGTACTGGCATGAGTAGTATGACAGGAGTGAGCGCCATCAGCGGTGCTAGCCGTCTAACACCATTGGAACGCGACAACAAGAAACTGAAGAAGCAGAAAAAGGTGTACGAAACTCGTATTGCATCATTACAAACCCAACTATCTGAAATACAACAAATAGTACCAGAGTTAATGTCAAAGAGTAAATCTCAGATACAAAAGTTGGAAAATGCAGTTGAACTCCAACGAAACGAGTCAGAAGAGAGAGAAAAGAAGTTGAATGAACAGATTGATCAGCTGAGGCAAAACAACGAGCAACTCCAAGCCGCTACACGCAGTAGGCTACAATCAACTGAGGTAGATCGTCGAGAGGAGATAAACCAACTTAAGATGCGCCTTGAAGCACGAGAAGCCACGATACGAAAACTTGAACTACTTTCAACATCAGGTAAACTGAGTAAAAAGGGAAAGAGAATACTAAGGAAGAAGGCTCCCAAGAAGAAAGTTAGCAATGTATCATCGGGGGGTGATAACGATGGTGACATTAGTGTACTCTCTGGGTCAGACTTTTCTTATTCTGTCGCTAATGATACAGTATTCTCTGCCGTGTAAATTAATATTGAATGTAAACTAGATAACCATTTCCTAAACAACATTTATTTGTACAACATTCGCACTAATTCCTATTCAGCAGGGGATCTCTCTTTAAGCTTTGAGATGCCTTGGTGATTTCTACACATATATCTTCTTTATGATATAAACTTCTTCATCATACTCTTCTTCAGCTTCTTAAAGCTCTTCTTTTTCTTCTGATTCTCCAAGTGTCGCACTACTGCTTCACTTGCCTCCAGCTGAGTATGTAAATCGGCAATTTTTCTGTTTAGAGCATCGATTATATCTTCCTTTGGAGAAATACTATATTCCTCCTCTTGATAATCCTTGATACAGTTGACCAAGATGACTGATTCCTCTCCATCTTTTTCTTGTGCATCTTCTTGTAGCTGTTGATTGTGTTTCTTAACGATGTCTAGCTCATTCGTCTTGGATTTATTATCTTGCCTTAATTTGATAATCTTAGCGTCAAATGATGCCACCATTTCATTGAAATAGGCAAGCTGCTCAGTGCTCAAGCTTTCTTGGAAAGATTTGGTATCTGTCATCTTGAGCTGAGGTGCGATTACTTGGGTTGGTTCTTCTTTAGCTTGTTCTTCTTGCCCAAAGGATTGCTCTACCCACTCAGTGGGTGCTTTCTCTTCTACATTTGTATCAGTATCCTCTTCTTTGTAACTTGAAGACAAGTTGTCACCAAATACATTGGAACTGAATGTAGTTGACTCGTCTTCCATAGTAGTAGATGGTTCGAATTCATCATCATCAACTGATAACTCTTTATCGTCAATTTTACCACCTGAGATTGAAGGAGTACCCCATTTTGACTCGAACGATGTGGCGATATGTTTGTCCTCACTAACTTTTTTATCATCGGCTTGATCAACTACATTTCCAAACGAGTTCAACTCTTTCTCTTCAGACTGTTTCTCTTCGTGAACTTCCTTACCATTGTATGCCTTCTTCTCCTTTTCAATACTCAAAAGTTGTTTCTCTCGCTGTAACAATCTTGCAAAGTCCATTGATACCCTCAAGAAAGAACTAAGTGATGAAAAGAATTCTCTCGATACGACTCTTGAAAAGCTTCGGGTACTGCAATTGGATCTTGATACTGCCTTGGATACAACAAATTCTGCCGAGGAGGCACGTCAACAAGCTATATTTGAAATGGAACAATCTAAATCTGCAGAACAAGCTGCTGTTCATGAACAGGCAAAGCTCAAGTCTCAGGTTGATCTACTTCGACAAGCGAATGAAAAGGTAAATACAGAAGTCCAAGCACTCAAATCTGAAGCCGATAAAGAAAAGAAGTCGAGTACACAAGCAGCCGCTACATTGGCAGCTACAAATGCCGCACGACAGGCTGAGATGGAAATGAAGGTTGAAAAGTTGCTGAAGGAGATTGAGTTTAAGAAGCGAGAGATTGATGCAGTAAGTTTTGTGTGTGTGTGTTGTAGTATGTTTTGCCATACTTTGTATTACTAGTAAGCTCATGCCGTATTACCTTCACATAGATCAAATCTGAACTCTTGGAGAAGGACCAGTCATCTAAAAGATTATCTAGCGAGTTGCAAGAAGCTAAAGTAGATCTAATCAACTACAAGGAGCAAATTGCAAACGAAAAGGAAAAGGTTGATCAGGAAAAAGAAGCTGAGGTACTTCAACGTGTGGCTGATCGAGACTACTTTGATGGGGATGATGTTCTGAGTGAGGCTTCCGATACTAATCATACAGTATCTACCGCAGGTGGAAGTAGTGCTCGTGGCAAGAGTCTTTTGGGTGGACTCTTCAGTAGAAGTACACCCGACTTTGGTGGCGGCGACGATGATACAAATTGGGAACAAAGAGCACGAGAGAAGGATATGCGGATTGCTCATTTAGAGAAGGTATTAGCGGATAACGAGTATTCGATATCCAACCTCAAAACTGAGTTAGTCACGGCATCTTCCAAATTCAAAGAGGATGAAAGTCAGAGACGACTGTTGATTCAGCGCCTTGAGAATGAGAATCAAGCTTATTCGATCAAGTTGGAAGTTCTTGAGACGGAATTTGAAGAGATTCGTAAAAGAAAGGAGGCCGTGGCTGTTGCCAAGAGTAACAATAGTAGCTCCAATATGAACAGTAACGATGATGGGTCGGTGGCATCATCAGTACAATCGGGTGGGTCTACTATCAGTGGTAGTGTCGTGAGTACTGGCATGAGTAGTATGACAGGAGTGAGCGCCATCAGCGGTGCTAGCCGTCTAACACCATTGGAACGCGACAACAAGAAACTGAAGAAGCAGAAAAAGGTGTACGAAACTCGTATTGCATCATTACAAACCCAACTATCTGAAATACAACAAATAGTACCAGAGTTAATGTCAAAGAGTAAATCTCAGATACAAAAGTTGGAAAATGCAGTTGAACTCCAACGAAACGAGTCAGAAGAGAGAGAAAAGAAGTTGAATGAACAGATTGATCAGCTGAGGCAAAACAACGAGCAACTCCAAGCCGCTACACGCAGTAGGCTACAATCAACTGAGGTAGATCGTCGAGAGGAGATAAACCAACTTAAGATGCGCCTTGAAGCACGAGAAGCCACGATACGAAAACTTGAACTACTTTCAACATCAGGTAAACTGAGTAAAAAGGGAAAGAGAATACTAAGGAAGAAGGCTCCCAAGAAGAAAGTTAGCAATGTATCATCGGGGGGTGATAACGATGGTGACATTAGTGTACTCTCTGGGTCAGACTTTTCTTATTCTGTCGCTAATGATACAGTATTCTCTGCCGTGTAAATTAATATTGAATGTAAACTAGATAACCATTTCCTAAACAACATTTATTTGTACAACATTCGCACTAATTCCTATTCAGCAGGGGATCTCTCTTTAAGCTTTGAGATGCCTTGGTGATTTCTACACATATATCTTCTTTATGATATAAACTTCTTCATCATACTCTTCTTCAGCTTCTTAAAGCTCTTCTTTTTCTTCTGATTCTCCAAGTGTCGCACTACTGCTTCACTTGCCTCCAGCTGAGTATGTAAATCGGCAATTTTTCTGTTTAGAGCATCGATTATATCTTCCTTTGGAGAAATACTATATTCCTCCTCTTGATAATCCTTGATACAGTTGACCAAGATGACTGATTCCTCTCCATCTTTTTCTTGTGCATCTTCTTGTAGCTGTTGATTGTGTTTCTTAACGATGTCTAGCTCATTCGTCTTGGATTTATTATCTTGCCTTAATTTGATAATCTTAGCGTCAAATGATGCCACCATTTCATTGAAATAGGCAAGCTGCTCAGTGCTCAAGCTTTCTTGGAAAGATTTGGTATCTGTCATCTTGAGCTGAGGTGCGATTACTTGGGTTGGTTCTTCTTTAGCTTGTTCTTCTTGCCCAAAGGATTGCTCTACCCACTCAGTGGGTGCTTTCTCTTCTACATTTGTATCAGTATCCTCTTCTTTGTAACTTGAAGACAAGTTGTCACCAAATACATTGGAACTGAATGTAGTTGACTCGTCTTCCATAGTAGTAGATGGTTCGAATTCATCATCATCAACTGATAACTCTTTATCGTCAATTTTACCACCTGAGATTGAAGGAGTACCCCATTTTGACTCGAACGATGTGGCGATATGTTTGTCCTCACTAACTTTTTTATCATCGGCTTGATCAACTACATTTCCAAACGAGTTCAACTCTTTCTCTTCAGACTGTTTCTCTTCGTGAACTTCCTTACCATTGTATGCCTTCTTCTCCTTTTCAATACTCAAAAGTTGTTTCTCTCGCTGTAACAATCTTGTTCGGGGCGTTGTCGGCTCATTAATAGTATCCTTTGTCTTAGAAGTATCCTCATCAGAACAATCCGGTACCGGTGATGTTGACCTTTGTGGTGAGTGTTGATTGACAACTTCATTTTTCTCATCCTCCACTTCATCCACTGGTACTTTACCCTTCTTACTCGCAGCAATGGGAGATCGTCGACGCTTCTCCAATAACTGTCGTCGTTTCGAAAGTTTCAGCCATGCCGGCTCTTTATCAGTTACTTCTTTCTTT
>Ga0214478_101079_pt1 | contig 14607 bp, 14 predicted proteins | sample M1_20Mar14CPVII9_2_FD_178001 | JGI IMG/M metagenome (GOLD analysis project Ga0214478, IMG submission 178001) | Marine eukaryotic communities from Monterey Bay, California, United States - M1_20Mar14CPVII9sort6BwellD7 | ecosystem: Environmental > Aquatic > Marine > Unclassified | place: USA...
ACAAATGTGTTTTGGATATCTTCTGATCATCGTAGTACATCGCCCATAACATCAATCTCATCTCCAACATCTAGTTAATGGGATAACATGTCGTTTTGTCTCCCGAAGTGTGTTTATACGAGAGATATGTACATTCTAATATAGTACATTTGGCAAATTTAACAAAAATACACAAACTTTATGAGGTGTTTTGATATCGTTACCATCATCTATTGAACTATTTACCGACATCAATCTCTTCGTCATTACCTAATTAACGATAATATGGGTAGTTTTGAAAGTAGAGCTGCAATGGATCAAAAGTTATAGCGTCTCAAGTTGACGGCATTTGTTATAAATCAAAATAGCAATAATAGTAGAGCAATAATGCAGTATTAAGTATAGATGGATATAAAACGCATCAATTCAATCTATTGTCCGTTGTTAAGATCAGTTATGTAGTGGTGGGATGGGTGTGGCGGTTGTTTACTAGTATTTGTCCTATAATCATGGCCGATTTGATATACACAAGTATGGAAGAGAGTAGATGATTATGTTGCATTACTTCTCTTACTCATTGTCTCTCTCAAATGCATTAGAAATCAATCGAGACATTGTTAATAGTTATTGAACGGCATTAATAGTGTTGATTGAAAGGATATAATGGTCGATATTTGATCAATAGATTAGAACACTACATAGGGAGATGAATGAGAAGACTGAGATCAACAATGTGTATTAAACACAAGCTTAGAAGACGGAAAGACGAAGGACGAGGCTGTTGATGAGATGCGATGGTAGAACAGACGAGAATTACACTATTCAAGAGATGAAGATACATCTATTGAAGAGATGATAGTGAGGTATCCAATCACGATGTCTACTCTATGAAATTGAAGTGGAATTGAACAAAGATTATGCACATTAGAGACAATCTACTCGTGTGAATGTCATTGGTAGTTGATAATCATGATCTGGAATGACAGAAATATCACATATACTTCGAGATTGACGTATACTCTTCCACAACAAGTCAAATCAAGTGCAGAAACAAGACGTCTCTCCAAGAGACAATGGAACGTCTACAATGATCAACAACCATCAAATATAACTAGATATCTATTGTGTGATCAATATGGCATCAAACTGGAGCATTGTAAGGAGTATACAACAAGCAATGACAACATCTGCAACACATGTTATACAAAAGTGCTATTTTACAGGTCTTGCCAAGAATTGAAAGACGACGATAAAAACAATGCGTAGAGATAAAACCAAAGCATCTATTCGATAGAGGAGAAGATGGTCTTTCAACAGAGCCATTGCGTGACATCACACGATCTATATTCGTCGAACTACTATCTATCGTTTGGGGAGTGTTTGCTGAGCCGCTCGACTTAGACGAGATGACTCTCATCTAGACAACTAAACGTTATTAGATGATCAAAAACTGCATCTTATGTTTATATATCTATCGTAGAATCAATATAGCATCTTAGTTTAGTGGACTGACGAGTATATAATGAACAAGACCGACATCTATACAGAATGTGCACATGTCATAGCTCTTGACTAGAGTCAAGATATGACGACGAATACGAAACGTAGAAACAAAACTAAAGCGTCTAGTCGATAGAGGAGAAGATAAGCTTTCCGTGGAGCCATTGTACGACGCTACGAGGCATGAAGTTGTTGAGATATCAATACACTAAGATCATCCATTTTGAGGCTTGAGTGTTTTGGCTCTCGAGTTTCAAAACACATTTTTTCCCAAAACACATTTAATCGCTTGTCTCGGATATCATCGAACAAAAAAGTGAGCACATCATGTGATCAAAAAGTTGAGAGTTGCAATAATGACGGTGCATCAAATAATACTGCAAGTATTAGTAGTTCTGGTACAATACTATATCGGATAGTCTTGGTAGAGTAGATATATCAAATGATGATGATGATGATAAGCTGTTTCAAGATCCACCGCCAAAAGTAGATTGTCCTATTTGTCTGCAGCCAATGCCATATATTGATGAAATTTTTGGAGTAAGAAAGACGTATATGGCGTGCTGCGGAAAGTCAATATGCAGTGGATGTATGATAGCAGCGAGGAAAGAAATGATTAAAGGAAATATCAAACGTTGGTGTCCATTTTGCCGAGTACCATTACATAAAACGGATGCAGAGGCAATGGAGAGATTAAAGAAACGAGTGAAGTTAAATGATGCTCAAGCACATCTCACGCTAGGGCATGCTTATAGAAATGGCGGAATGGGTTTAACACAAGATATCAACAAGACTATAGAATTGTGGCGGAAAGCAGCTGAGCTTGGTTCAACCAACGCCCATTTCAACCTTGCTACTGCATATCATAATGGTTATGGTGTTGAACAAGATAGAGACAAAGCTCTTCAATATTGGACGTTGTCAGCAATTGGAGGGGATGAAACGGGAAGATACAATCTAGGTGCTATTGAAAAGGCTAATGGTAACATAGATCGAGCATACAAACACTGGATGATTGCAGCAAGGTGTGGAGAAGATGACTCTCTGAAGATGGTAGGAGTAGGATACAAAGCTGGACATGTGACAAAGGAGGATTATGCAACCACATTACGAGCCTATCAAAGCTGTGGAAATGAGATGAAGAGTAAGCAGAGAGATATTGCTGCCGCTGCACATGATGAGTAAGGCTTTATTGCAAAGCAAGACTCAACAGCAATAACAATAATAGTGGGAATGAAATCTCATATATCCCTGTAAGGTAACGATATACACAAAATATGTCCAACAATACAACCTTCTCCATGACGATGATGACCAATACGATGACCAATACTATCTCAATATTACTATTACTCCTTTGCAATAATATAATTACCAACAACATATTAATAAATGCACAACAAATTATCACGGCGACTTACAATTCAAATTATACAGCTCCGACATGTTTAACTCCTGCAATGAAATGTGAGACCGTCGACCCATCGTGGGGAATTGATGGTGTTGGATTCTATGAACCAAACTCACCAAATACTATCGATGATTGTGTTGATTATTCCAATACATATTATGGACGAGATGAATATATAATGAAACTGTTAGTACGGAATGTAGACGGCGATATAATCACGGGAGGGACAAATGTTAGAGATGAGATTGATGTTATGGGCGATGTACTACGATGATCAGAAGATATCCAAAACACATTTGTAAGTTGGTGCATATTGACACATCATCAAAAAGGGGGTACTTATAGTATATAAACGAAGTGAATACTTGGAGAAAATTGACCGGAGTTGTTGCAATGATAACGTTATTGATCTTGTCTAAAAGATGTAGGCATTGTAATTATAATTGATATACTATAAGTACATTTAATACCTCATCAAAGTTGATGCATATCCGTAATTTTGGTGTTTTGAGTTTTTGAGCCGGTGTTTCAAAACACATTTTTTCGCTCGTCTCGTATCTCCAACGCCTCTTCCTTCATACCGCTGCTGCTACTTGCAACACACTTAGACATATCCGATGAACTACTCATATTGCAATGATACTCTATAACTCTCCCTACTCCCAAACTAATAGCTCTTCTCTCAAGGGTAGCGCGGCGTAGATTAATTAGATTGAAAGAAAAAAATGACACGTGGAATTTTAACACACATAAACTCTCCTCTTTTGGCGCTTCAATATGCTGCTATGTATTAATACTACATTGCAATTCATATCAATATTATATCTTATTAATCTACTATTAGTGCCAAATTTCGTATCAGCGGCGTCAATGGAATACAACAATCGACAAGCAAGATCAATAAGACAGCGCTAGTCGTCGAACGTTGACTATAACCAAGAGCATCGGGATATACAATCGTATCAAATATACATTGGAATCCATCATAGTCAATGTAATCGAGCCGTGAACAATGTAAGCCGTGCACATCGGAGTATTCACGACAAGATATGTTATGTCGGAGGCATACATCAACAACCAACATTGTAGTATGCTCATAAAAGAGTAATCAAACATCAACAATAATAATAATGAATGAAATGATAAATAAAGAAACAACAACCTGTTGGGATACAGTCAGCAACGACCAACCACACCCAAGCTACGACTTTAGTTCATATGCATCAAAACTATACGTCGTCTTTCTACTCCTCGTCAACTTGGGCGTGCCCCAAAAGATCATTGATGTAGCCACAAAAGGTAGTTATACCGATTCATTACTAAAGTATATATATCGAGAGATCATGTGGGTGCACGGTATAGCGACGTACACTTTGATGTGTGCCACCTTGTACATCAAAAGTTTTTCATCTTTCTTAGGCATTACAAGTTTAACCAGCATTAGCATTCTAAAGTACTCCATACAATCGGTATTAGTTATCATCCTCTATGATCTACTGATTAGGAAACCTAGAAAGTTAAAAGATAATATCTTCATAAATAGTCATCATCTTGGTCTATTTATTGCCATGTTTTATGGAGGAGGATGGCAGATTGGAAATACAAATGAAACGCTATTGCATCAAGCAAAGCTCGATGCTTCTTTATATGGATGGATGTGGTCGATACATAGCTTTGGTTTTGTATTGAAACATATCTTCCCTTTGGTTGGGATTAATGTAAAAGAAGGTGAAAGGTCACAAAAGCTTGAGGTTGTCAAACATATGTAAGTATCTTCCTGCCTTGTTCATTTCAATTCATCTTGATTACTCTCGTAATACTCATACTCGATTTGTCTATCCTTTCTTTATACTCTAACATCTATATCCAGGTACTCAATGGTAACAGCCTACTTCTATTATCAATACTTCTATGGTGAACATCAGCCTGGTATCGGTTGGAACTACCAAACAATGAGTCTCTGCACGATGCTAATTGGTCGGTTCCTCCCAAACGGTCACATTGACTTCTTGAGAAGAATCGAGATGCCTACCATGTTCATTCTCATATTGAATGGTATCCTATTCAATCACAGGTACATGCACGGAAGTATTGCAGTTGCATTCTCCATGTTAACAATCTATGTCTTCTACCACTGTTATATCAAGCGACCAGTCTCAAGGCCAGCAAAGTTTGTCGGCCCGAGTGAAAATCCGCAACTGAAGAAGTTTATAGAGGATGAGGCCGAGGCAGTACTACTCCAATCTGAATCCTCAGAGGAATCAGACTTTTCAAAGACTGCCGAAGCATGGTTTATTGGAAATACTATCAACAAGACGAAGCATGCTAAAGTTGGCCCTACATTTGAGGGGAAGGAACGGTACGATCAAGACTCATGGGCAGCTTGTTATCCTCTACACCACGCTGTCATCAAACAAGATGCTGACATGGCCGAGAAGATACTTAAAACTGGCAGGTTTGAAGTAGATATGCCTCTTCTCGAGCACTATGAGACCACTGCGCTACAGTTTGCCCGAGATTTAATAGTTAAACACAACAAGGAAGGAGCTTCGTCGGTACTGTATGTGTTGTTAAAGTATGGTGCTAATCCATATGTTAAGCCCTCTGCAGGTAAAGTCCACTTTGATGCAATGCTTGAGATTGGGCTTGGTAATTCGAAGGACTTCTTCCATCGGTATAATGATATATGTTTAGAGAAATCTCCACCAGATGAGGTTTATTCGGAGCTACCATTGATAGAGAAGTTGAAGAGAGTTCCTTTATAAACACGGAAGCTATAAACTAAAATGCACTTATTTACCTATTTTATTCTATTGATCTTCTTGTCTTTGTCTTATGGGGAACATCATCTCTTTGGTTTGAATATCATCATTGTGCACAGCTTTAGTTCGTTGCTCACTCTTCATCTCGTCCACAGACACTTGATAAGCACGTAATGTTGCTGCATACTCATCCTTAGTAATAAGCCCAGCTTTATATCCTTCTCCTACTTCTTTCAAAGACTTATCATATCCAGCTTTTGCGGCAATAATAAAGTGTTTCATTGATTTACCAATATTGCCAAAAACATGTCTCTCGACAATGCCAAGATCGTACCTTGCATTCTCGTGCCCTCCTATTGCCGCAAGTGTCATGTGATGAATACACTTTAAATTATCCATCTCAACAATTTCACCGCTGCTATACATTTCGGTAAGAATATAATTTGCCTTACACGATCCAAGCTCTGCTGCCTTCTGCCAGAGTTCTATAGTCTTGTTAATGTCCTGTGGTAATCCCTTATCCCCATCACGATAATGTACTCCTAGTTGCATATATGCCTCAGCATCGCCAAGCCTCATTCTTTTCTCATACTGCTGGAGAGTATCTTCATCGGCAATTGGTATTCTGCAATACGGACACAACTTTTTCATATTTCCCTCCTTTATTTCTTCTCTTGTTGCTAAAGCACAACCAGAACAAAGCATCTTCCCACAGCATGACATGTATATCGTCGTCACTCCACATACTCCTAAAGAATGTGGCATTGGCAACATGCAAATCGGACAATCTTCCTTCGGCGGGGGTTCTTGAAACAGCACTTTATCGGATATCTTTTTCTTGTTATAATAATACATTGTGGTACATACAACCAATAGTATGCTTATAGCATAACCAATCTGACTATTTATTAGATCCATCATCTTTGGAATTTAGTAATAATTTTTTGAGCACATCATGTGCTCACTTTTTTGTTCGATGATAATACTGCTGCTACTACTTGTAGCACATTATGACACTACTCATATTGCAATAATACTATACTTATATCTCTATTCTTTCTAATAGCTATCTGACCACAAATTAACTATTTAGATAGAAAAAGAAAAAAATGACACGTGGAGGGGAGAGATGGAGAAAAATAACTCAACTTCATCTACTCCCTCTCAACTATGCCTATTGATATCATACATTGCAATTTATATCAATACTATTGTCTTATTAATCTACTGCTAGTACGGTTCTCAATTCTTCCTTTTTGCCTGGTGTGTATTGCCGTAGCTTTGGACCTCTGTTCACTTTTCTTTCATCAATAAGCCCATATTGTCTGCTCGTATTCATCTTTTGTTGCATGTCCAGCTTTGTACCCTTCTCCTACATACTTCAAAGACCTATTTATTCCACATCCTGCTGTATCATGAAGTGTTTCAGTGCACTATTAACCCTATCTTATCATTCCCACCGCAACATCAACTTATTAATTTCTCTTATCATTCCCACCGCAACTTCAGCGCGTTGAGTCTTGCTCTGCGAATACCAGTCATCTTTTGTGCCACTTTAGCCCTTTGCTTACTCTTCATCTCATTTGCACAGAGTTTATATGCACTTAACGTACTTGTATAATCATCTTTTGTAACATGACCAGCTTTATAGCCCTCTCCGATCTTCTTTAATGATTCATCATCTCCACACCTTGCTGCAATCGTGAAATGTTTCATTGCTCTATCCATATTGCCAATTTGTTCTTCAAGAAGGCCAAGATAGTGTCTTGCAAGTTCATGTCCTCCAATAGCAGCGAGTTTCATATGATTCATATAGACGAGAGGGACACCTTTTCCTTCACAATCATAATATACACGAACAAGAGAATGATGCGCTTGGCATGATCCAAGATCTGCTGCTTCATTCCACAATTCAAATGTTTCATCATAATCCTTTGATAAACCATTACTACCATTATAATATGCAGTTCCTAGATTGAAGAAAGCATCTGCATCATTCAAGTCCATTCTGTTCTCCAATCTCTCTATCAACTCTTCATCTGTACTGTGTAGCGGTACTCTGCAACAAGCACACCAAGCTTTAATATTGCCCTTTACCATTTCTTCATCTTCCGCTTTGGAACACCCAGTGCATATTCTCTTCCCACAGCATGGTATGTAGATCTTTCTGACTCCGCATATTCCATCTGCATATGGCATCGGTAGCAAACAAATGGGACAATCTTCTTTCGGCGGAGGGTCTTGAAACAATTTATCATCGGGTATCTTGTTATAGATATAGTAAGAGTAATGATATAATATTAAATATATTGTAGTACACACAACCAATAGTATGCTTATAGCATAACCAAGCTGACTACTTATTAGATCTATCATATCTTTGGAATTTAGTACTAATGATTTTTTATGCACATCACGTGCTCACTTTTTTGTTCGATGATAATACTGCTGCTACTATCAGCACATTATTGACATACCTGATGAGAACTACTCATATTGCAATAATACTCTGTACTTATATCTCTACTCTTTCTAATAGCTACCTGACCACGAGAGTTCACACAATAACTATTAGAATTTAGATGTTGAAAAAATGACACGTGGATGGGGGAGATGAAAAGGGGAGAAGAAAAATTAAACTCAACTCCAATCCTATTGACACCGCTCACTGCACCTATTGATATCTCATATCATTGCAATTCATACCAATAATATCTCTCATTAATCTACTAATAGCCCAGTGCTTGAAATCTACGGTATCGGCGCCGGCGTGCGGTAACAATATAAAACAATGATCAAAACAATCTCCATCCTCGTGGCAGTGACATCCTACACTGCTCATGGATTATCAATCACTACTAAATCTCCACTATTTCCAATATCCCTCTCCTCTACTACTATACGCCATCCAACTCATCTGAAACTAGGACCAATAGACGATTTATCAGACTATGGTAAACAAAAGAATGAATCAGAATTAGACACACTCCGCTCGAAGCGTGAACAATTGAAAAAACAAAAGTTGGCAAATATTAAACCAAATGATGATGAACCTAAAGTTAAAGATATGACTGATAGTGAAATTGCTGCCATGTTTGCTACTAAATCTAGTGGTGGTGAGGATGGTGAAGAAGGTGGAGGTGGTATGGATGTAGACGCTCTCTTTGCTAAAGATTATGTACCAGACTTCAAAATCAAACGTCAATCCTCCTCTCGAGGCTTATCTTCCGGAGACTCAGGCGGAGTACTAGACGACCCTAACGCCGAAGATGAGAATGATGTAGGATTATTTATAGATTGGACAGAAGATTATAATGATGAGAATGAATTACATATACCTAATCGTATTGGTTTTACTACTGTTGATTGGGGTAATGGTAAGAAGGGATTTGTTAGTGGTAAATTGAAGAAGAAGGATAGGAAGATTGGCAAGTTTAATAAAACTGATTTGAAGGTAGGTACTTTGTCTATGTTTGAGCTGCGTGTTGTTTTAAGGAGTGTAAAGGAGATATGGAAGGAGAGAGATCTGTTTGTGTTTGATGTGCATATCTTATGCTCATATCTTATGCTCATCCTTTTATATTCGCTATCTCATACATACTTGTGATCGTACCTTCGGCTTATAAAATCTATTGTCTGTGCTCCCATATCACTCCTCCCTGCCTTATAGAAAGTATACGAGAAACTACAGCAGAATGGAATCTCCTTCGTTGAAACATCCGAAGCAAACCCCCTCGCCGAAGCCTTTATTAACAAATTCAATGATGAAATCGACTATGGTAACAACTTACAAGGACCAATGGTAGCATCAACATTCCCAAATCCATGGAAACACGCCCTAAAGTCGAAATCATTACCCCGTCGTGGATCACAGGCAATCATATCAGCAGCCGAAAATGCATGTGATCGTATGGGTATATCATCAATGAGTTTATATCAAGTACAAAATCCATGGTATTACATCGGCGGGTCGTCGGCATTAGCGGAGGGGATGTTAGATGTTATAGCTGATGATCATTCACGATATGTGGGTGGTGTTGATATGAGTGTTAGTAAGTTGGCAAGGTTGCAAAAGAAAATGAGAGCCGATGGGGAATTTGTATCCACAAATCAATTTGAATTCAGTTTGACAAATCGTAAGAATATGGACTTAATTGATACATGTAAGAAGTTGGGTATTACACCCATCTGTACGAATGTATTGGACGGGGGATTAGCAACAGGGAAGTATACATCGACAAATCCAACAGGGGGAGAAGTCTCAAAGGGCGAGGGAGATACCGGACCATATGCCGTACGTAAGTTGGAGAAGATGGATGCACTATTCAAGTTACAAGATAGTTTAAGGGAGAAGATTGATCAAAGGGTTGTGGGCATACTTGCCAAGTATGAGGATGAGGCAACGAAACCAAAGATTAATCGTGATATTACCACGACGCAAATTGCTATTAATTATGTCCGGGCTAAAGGGGCAGTGCCGTTGGTATCGGTAACTAATCTTAAGATGGCAAATGAACTGTTGGGATGTTTAGGTTGGGACTTGACCGAAGAGGAAGTGGAAGAGCTAGATAAGGTATGCAAATCATGTGGGGTATGAGTTTGATTTAGGCTTATGATATGTGGGGTATTATATCGGGGTACGGTTGTCAGACATTGCTGTATAATCTAAATAGATATGCTAAATAAATAGGCTTCCATTACAAGCGTGCTTGTATCTAGATATATATACTATACTATTGTGCTAGAAAGGAAAAGGACGACCGGTTGTGGAATCGAACCTTGAGACTAAGTTTTACTGACTTTATAATATAATTTTACTTCTGACTCATTGTTTGAGATCTTGTGGCCGAGTGGTCTAAGGCGCTGTGTTAAGGCCGCGTAAGTCCGTATTGTGTATTCTTGTGTATCTGTACGGAAAGGACTCTGTCCTGACTTTCTCCGTTACGTCTCCTTCCTTCAGAGTCAGAAATGGCGTGGGTTCGAATCCCATCAAGATCAACCAAACTCTTTTTTGCTTGCTTACTGAATGTTTTATACCTTTTCGGGATTACAGACGGTATTAGATGTTCATACTATTGTTTTATTAGTTTTTTTTTTGCTTTTGAATGTGTACTATGGCGTGAGGAGTATCTATGTAGCGTAGTAAGTTCAAGAAAAAAGTGCACAAGATGTGTTCGTAAATTTTACCGATGTTGTATTGAACAAAGAGAACCTTATAGATAGCTCTAAACCACCTTTTAATATCTTATATACATTATATATTTCTTGCACGATATTCCCATAAATACGACCCTAGCTTTGCAACCTTTCCTGATAATCCGTGTTCCCCGGGACAATGGTATCCTATTCTCCGGACAATTGTACAGGGGCAAAGTGTAGGGGCAATGGGCATATCCCGCACGGGATATCAATTTGGTATCCTATTCTCTCATTTTTCCTTATGTTTATTTTCACCATGACGGACAACATCACCTACTTACGCACGCCTATTCTCCAAAACTACAATAGTTAACAATGAGATGAGATACGAACATATACCTTATATAGTTATCTTCAATATCCCCGGAGAGATTTATCAGAAACATATTAGTTACTACGATATCTACACTTGTATCAGTCATGTCAAAAATTGATGGATTATGATACACCAAGCGGCCTATGCTATTTATGAAGCCCAAACACCGTCTGATACTCACCAAAGCGTGGGCCATCTAAGAATATATATCATGTAAGCGATGAGTGGTATAAGTATGCCTAATTCAATCGACATAAGGCTAAATTGATGTCGTACGCTACCTTCTCATTTTGTTTGAAAAATAGAAGCTATATCGATGTCTCTACACGGAACAATAATGGCGTTGCGACGAAGACAATATACATCAATCAACTATGGATATATGAGAAGATATTCTGCAGCATATCCAGTTTAGTTTGGCCGTATGGAGCTATTTTTAAGGTGATAATGATTAGTGATGCAAAATACTTTGCAATATACACAACATTTACTGTTATTGCAGACCATACACCTCAACAAGGATATAATATCATTGGATTAGTAACACTATGAAATGAATTGGCCGTCAGGCCGAAATTTTGGCACATTGTTACCAGTATTTAGTACAAACTGCATACATTTCCATTGGTTATTCATTGGCAAAATCTACTCAATATTAATCAATTTCATACCCAATTTTAGCCTTGCTTATTGCAATAAATAAAAGGAATCATACCTTGGCTTGTATATATTCGGAATGTATGCTTAGAGTACATATGCATACAATGTGAAGGGGTATAGAAGCAAAGATACCCATATATGACATGATTTTGCATGGGCATAATTAATGCATTGTAATGCAATAAATAAGAGTGTCTGACACATAAAACTAGTACCATTGGAAAGAGCATCAAAAACTGATTTAGATCCTTACAAATCATTATGTGAAAACCTTTATTTCAATACCAATTATCCCTATCCCCCGATCTCGTTGCAATGAGTTGATATAATTGAGTTCGATTGAAGACAATGAACGAGAAAATCCCAACTCGTTCTCTGTGATAGTCTGGCCGTCGTAATACACCATTAAACATCGTTAATACCAAAGTATAAATAATTAATTGCAAGAAGATGAATAGTAGTACGTTAGATTATACATCAAAGTCTGCATGTGATCGGAGCGAAGATACATCATCAAACAAAAAAGTGAGCACATCATGTGATCAAAAAGTTGAGAGTTGCAATAATGACGGTGTATCATCTGGTAATACCTCTGGTATTAGAAATAGCATCTCTGCTATCGATATCATATCAGATAAGATTGACATGATGTCTTATAATGATGATGATGATCCTCTGTTTCAAGATCCTCCGCCAAGAGAAGATTGCCCGATTTGTATGCTGCCAATGCCCTTTTCTAATGGAGTATGTGGAGTGACAATGGCGTATATGTCATGTTGTGGGAAGTCGATATGCAGTGGATGTATGATTGCAGCAAAAGAAAAAATGAGAAAGGGAAAGATGAAGTGGTTGTGTTTATTTTGTCGAGTGCCACTACCGACCACATACACGTTTAAGGAAGAGAAATTGAAGAGATTAAAGAAACGAATGAAGCAAAGTGATACTCGAGCATATGTTGAGCTAGGATTAGCATACAGAAATTGTGATTTGGGTTTGCCACGAGATTTAAACAAGACAATAGAATTGTGGCAGAAGGCGGCCGAACTTGGTTCGATCAGTGCCCATTACAACCTTGGCTCTTTATATTGTGATGGTCAAGGCGTTGAACAAGATATAGAAAAAGGAATCCAGCATTTCAAGATAGCAGCAATCGGAGGGGATGAAAGGGGAAGGCATAATCTTGGTTCCAATGAGTTTGAACGTGGTAACATGTATCGAGCTATGAAACACTTCATGATTGCAGCAAAGAGTGGAGAGGACAACTCTTTGAGGAAGGTAGGAATAGGGTACAGAGGGGGGATCGTAACAAAAGACGGATATGCAACTACGCTACGTGCACACCAGTGCTCCAAAGATAAGATGAAGAGTAAGCAGAGGGATATTGCCGCTGCACAGAAGATGAGTCGTTAATTCAAAGCAAGACTCATCACTCTGCACTTTATCAATTGTTTAGAAGTCGACCAGGACTATTGGAACGTAATAAGCCATTGCCCACTAATCACAGTTGAAGAGGAAAAGGAATTAACTCAGATAGTAATGGGGGATTGGGTTAGAATAACATCTAGATAGTAGTAGTATTACATATGATATGATGTTAGATAGTTTGCTACTTTATATCATACCGAATAGTTGGAACCGATATCATATCCTCCTTCTCCTTATCGTCAATACTATCTTCTTCGTCAGGTATATACTCAGAAGGCACACCATTAAAGATCATATCATTACGAACATTTCTCATAAATAACTTTGTATCAGTCAATTCACCACTTTCAATCAACTGTACAAGTTTATATGCCTCCTCTTCTAATGATAACTGCGGTACTTCTCGTTTCATTACACCATATTCTGTATGTAATGACTTTGTTACACGATGTATATAGGCTGTTGACTTTCCACCCATTAACCAACACCAACCGTCGATCTTTTCTAATAATCGTATTTCATATTCACCAAATGGCATGGTAACATCATTCTCAATTGGATCTATAGTACCACTAAGATATAATGGATATTCAGTAGTTATTATTATTGTACCGACTTTACATTGTCGTCCGATTGCTATTGATAATTCTTGTATTAAATTTGATTTCATACAACTTGAGAAGACGAAGGCAACGTCTATATCTGAGAGGTGTTCATATGGATTTGTAAACGAGCCGCATTTGAATTGTATTGGTGCCATTTGAAGTGGTGTGCTCGTTGTGTTTGTTGTATCGTCGGTACTATTTGTAATGTACGGTAGAGCATACTGAACCTTCTGATCATCAGACGTGTCATCTGTATCATTTGATACACGACATTGCTCAGCAATCAATGTAGCCACACTATTCAACCCTTCTAATATCTCTAATCCTTTGCATATCTTGAAATATGGATGTAATGCCGCAGCTGATAGAACTAGTCGTCCACTGCCACTGCCTATATCTATAAATGTCTTGTTCGCCCATGGCATCTTCTCTCTCTCTTCAGCATCCACTCCTCCTTCAACACTACCGAATCCATCTATATAATACCCCCAAGCTTTATCCAACAACGAACCAAAGAAATCAATATCAAATTCACCATACGTAAACTCCAACGGTGGTTCAACACCATCTTTAATATACTTCCAATAACCATCACTTCTTGAAATTGCATTACGATTTGAAAGTTCAGTTGGTGGATAGAGTTTATTGATGCCTGATATAACTGATGAGTAGAGTATGTTGGATAGAGAAGTTTGTAATGGATTAAAGTTTGGATTTGGTGGTGTTGAAGGAGGAGTGGATGCTGAAGAG
>Ga0214478_101080_pt1 | contig 14602 bp, 11 predicted proteins | sample M1_20Mar14CPVII9_2_FD_178001 | JGI IMG/M metagenome (GOLD analysis project Ga0214478, IMG submission 178001) | Marine eukaryotic communities from Monterey Bay, California, United States - M1_20Mar14CPVII9sort6BwellD7 | ecosystem: Environmental > Aquatic > Marine > Unclassified | place: USA...
ATTTACTTTTATAGATGATGCCGACTACTATCGCTTGGATTGGAAGGCCAACTCATAATGATTGGAATTGGACGAGTGTGTCTGGATTGTCTCTTCTGTACAATCTAATGCGCAGACTGCCAGACATCTTTGATCCGAGTGCTCAAAAGAAGAAGCCGGTAGGTGGTAAGAGGAAGCGTGATAGCTGAACATCATCTATAAAAGTAAATTGTTGGAGAAAGTCGCCCACGCCTATCCTTATCAAATAAGAGAGGCTTCATGATAAGAGAGGCTTCATTGTATCCGATAACATTACTATACTATCTAAGTTACACTATTGAACATTTAGTGCTTATATTCGGTGTGATACACAATAGTTATTCAGTGCGTTGGTCAGGGGCTTAAAAGAGACCAAAAGAGCTCTTTTAAATGGTGGTGGTCTTGTATCCTATTAATTCTCCTCTAAGGAGTTTTCTCGTGATACATGAAAACTATCATTTGCAAGTTGCAAAGAAGTTATTATTTACTGTTAGTTATCGAGTTATAGTAGTAGATAGCAGTTTAGCCGCTCGTGCGCTGATAATATACTCAGTACATCGAGTTTTAACGTTTTTTCCATCAGTGTCGGTCCGGAGATTGTAGTCTGAGCCCTTCAACTTCTAATCAACACACAAACTCACTTTCGATATTCTCTTCACAAAATTTTACTTTAATAGTAGAGCCAAGGGGTTCAACCCACACATAAATATGGAGGATGCAAACAACCAAGATGGTACTATTGATATAGATGACGATATTAGTGATATTGAAGAGGATGTTAGCTTTGAGGGCGGAGAATTAGACGAGACTCTATTCCAAAGGTTGAAGAGCAATGATTCAAATATTAACTATTTACACATTGTTTTGAATCCTGATAATGATGGCAAATGCTTTTTCAATAGTATAAATTGGAAAGAGGATGGCGATTATATTGGTAATAACACGAAGCTAAGAAAGTTAGTACTAATACATCAAGGGCAACGGGATCAACGTTATATTTTAGGAGAAGAAGGTCACAACTTACCTACCAAACAACAATTACAAGACTTCTTCTCGTGCATATACCGGAACCGTTCCGTGAAGGAATTTAGGATTAGTTCAATTGATATTAATAATAAGTTTGGTGGGGATTTAATTGAGGGTCTACGTGGTCATCCCAGCTTAGTAACATTGGATATTTCAAATGGTAAATCGGGTATTAGTAATGGTATACTGGGAAACACACTAATGAAAGTATTAACACATCCAAAGTGCAGGTTGAAGTGCCTTGCTTTATCTGATTGTATACTTGAGGACGAGGGAATCAGTATTATATGTGATTCGTTAATGCACAGCAACACATTGAAGAGGCTATCCCTTAACAACATGCAGATGGCTGTTTCTTCCGTCGGATGGAGGGCACTATCAACCTTTATTCGGCATCCAAATTGCAAGTTGGTTGACTTAGGGCTATATGATATTGGGATTAATGATGAGTCAGCTAACTTATTGGGGAGTGCTCTTCATAGCTCATCATCAATTAAGATTCTAAATCTATCAGCTAATAGAGTAGTGCTGGTTGGAATACATTACTCAATCAGTTGTCACAAACCTCAATAGAAAGTGTGGATTTTAATGATAATAATATTGGTGATGGTGGTTTATCTGCGTTGTTGGCTATTAGTACATTGAAGTCTTTGAATCTACATGCCAACCCATTCATTACTCCATCAGGCTGGCGGTCCTTCTTTAATTTGTCAGAGACGAGAGGAATACAATTGGTGGAGCTTGATATTTCCCTGAATCGTATCGGAGATGTAGGCGTGGCTGCTCTAGGAAGTTTGTTGAGCACTAATAATAACACGTTCAAAACCCTGGATATGGCTCAGTTGGAAGACTCAGGTGATATCTCCAATAACGTCACTTCACAAGGATGGGTATCACTTTTCAATCAATTAAAAGATACTAATTTGGCACTAACAAAGCTAATTCTAAATGGTAATTGCATTGATGATCAAGGAATGGAACTTTTGATTCAAACAGTTTCAATAATGAGCTCTCTAGAGCATCTCGAAGTGGCAGCCAATAGATTGGTGACACCCATTGGCTGGCAAGCACTGTCTGACTACCCACAGAGTCCGAGCTTTGCCTTAGAAGAAATTCTTCTTGATGAGAATGAAATCAATGATGATATAATTGTTGCATTCACAAATGCCTTGGCACAAAACAAAACTTTGAAACGGTTTTCTTTCTTTGATTGTACTGATGAGGATGGCATTGATTTGATCACCGAGAGAGGTTGGGGTACTGTTTCTACTCTTCTCTGTAACAAAACAAGTATCATGGATACATATAGGTCTAACCACATCATCTACGATGCCTGTTATGATGATGACGACAATGGAGTCGCTTCCTATATGTATCTAAATGAAAACAAAGATAAAGCGGAAGTTGCACGTCAGAAGATTCTACAAACTCACTTCTCAACTGAATACGACGCCATATCACACATTCAAGAGTTTCTTGATATGGAACTTGAGATTATGCCAACTGCTATCGCCTGGATTGGGAAGCCAACACCCATGGGTTGGAGTGGCAAGAGTGTGTCTGGGTTGTCTACTATGTACAATCTCATGAGGAGGCTCCCAGACTTGTTTGACTCTAGTTGTAAAGAGAAGCCATCTACGGGGAAGAGGAAACATTTTGCCTAGAAGAAGTGATAGACATAGTTATAACATTGTAGACGACTGCATGATTATATATATGTCAGCTATGTCTCATCTTTTTATTCTTCTCGGGACGGAGCGGGGGATATTTCACATTAGGATACCATTTTTTGTGAATATCTGTACCACACATCATGCACCAATCACTCTTCCTAGAGTTCACTCCATGCAGTATTAGCCACACATCAGTGATCTATGAAGAAGAGCTAGGTTCATCCTACTCATAGAGGCTATGTAGGAGCTCATGGGAGATGGAGAGAAGGATACCTCAAAAGTCCGTCAAAAAGTTACCTCGTACCGTTGATAAAAATTGATGAACGGACAAAATAGCTACTAGCTTGTAATATTGCTCGACGATAATCACGCCTACGAACGACAATCGTATGGGCCTCTTTACTCACCATTACACATACTATCATTTAAGTCAATTAAGTCTCCGTTCGTGTATGCTCATTGTAACTAAGAAGCCCCTATGTATAAACGGCACTCGTGACTTCCAATTTTGACTTTGTGCTCTATCTAATATTTGTCCATCGGTGAAGTAGAATGAGTAAGGAGGCTTCCGTCTGTTCAAACTAATGCCGATGTTTGGGGAGAGGCCTTATCTCAAATACCATTGTAACAATTTCACAGCACGGCTAATAACAGGACTTAATATACAGAGAGCCATAGCTTCCTCACTGTAATCACCACCCGACTTGACGACGACGACGAGCACACAATCATAAGAACTACAAGCATACCCACAGCCTCTCACAAAACTATCACATGGAACAATAGCAAAAACTACTATCAACTCCAAACCATATTTGTATATCTGTTCGTGTCAAAGTTTTAGTCAATCAATTGCAATAGAAAAAGAGCATAAGATAATGTTTCACTACACTAATCAAAATACTACACTCTCCTCATCACATCGGTTAAAGAACTCTGCAACATCCGGTGGCGGTGGTAATAGTAAAGAAGTTTACTTTCATCCATACGATGGCGGTGGTGTGCCTGCCCGTGCATCAACAAGTGAGAGCAACTACAGCGGTGGCTTTAGTAGTGGCTTCCCCTCACATTCACAGCATCAATATCAACATCAGCGAAGCACATCATCTGAATTCAACTACAGCTGTTCTGATAACAATTTACATCAATGGGACGACGAACTCCATGGTAGTATGACTGATACAGAGGATGATATTACCGATGAGGATGAGGATATTGATGAACCTATGGATATCTTGTATGAACAAGAGGTAAACAGCAATGGAGGTGGTAGACGATTATATCAGTCTGCTGGCAATGTGTTAGATGCCGCATATCGTGCTGGTACCAATCAAATTGAACAACGTCATCATCATTCCGAGCCAATTATCTCATCTACAGGCAACAATCTAGAGTTGCAATTGTCAACAACAGCCGATCATATCATGTCACTACTACAACGTGAGGCGAATGATTATTCAGTGCCATTGCCTATACGATATTACCCCACTGAGTTTACAGAGTTGGACTCTTCTTCTTCCGATGACGAGAAGAGTGATTCAGCTACAAAGAAGAGTGGCAAGAGCAGTAAGGCTAGCATAGGACCATGGCGTAAACGTATCTCAAGTTGGATGTATGATGTTGTTGATCACTTTCAATATGATCGTAATGTCGTATCAGTTGCTTTGCGGTATATTGATCAATATGTCGGACATTTGTTAGTTGAACATGATAGTAAACGTCGAAGTGGAAGTAGTTCCTCAAGTTCTTCACAACCAATCAAACGTCGTCACTTTCAATTGATTGCTGTAACGTCTCTTTACCTGGCGATTAAGATACATGGTGAATTGATGGAGAATGATCCAGTGTCTGGTGATGAATATAATGTTGTGACGAGTTTAATATATGAGGTGGATGGACGTGCTTTTCTTGGTAAGCCTTTGGATAAGGCACTTGACCCTCAAGACAAGGACGACCCTCAAGACAATGAAGACGATCATGAGAGTGATGAAGACTTACGATTTGTATCCAACAAATTGTCCGAATTGAGAAGACGTCAGAAGAAGGGACGTTGGAGTCGATTAGGCTTTGGTAATAACCATTCTTCTGTTGCCCCCGAGTCGACTTCCTCCTCAAGGTATAACACTTCCAAGTCGTCATTACAACCCAAGGCACCTAATCCAGGCTTACCATACAAGCCACGTAAGCGTGGTATGCTCTCGGGACCATTGAGATTACATTCCTTTGTGGAATTATCTCGTGGATTATTCACCTCACGTGATATCACCGATACTGAAACGAAGATCTTAAAGGCATTAAACTATGTTGTTAATCCACCCACATCACGTCGTTTCGTTGGTGAACTGTTACGTATGTTAGCCTTATGCTTCGAGGCTGGTATGGACGGTGCGGGGATGAATGTTCATGGTATGATTAGTGCCGCGGAAAGTATGTTGGGTATTGATCGGAAGGAGATATTAGAACGGGTATTAACTAATGCCTGTGGTCAGATTGAGGGTGCGGCAAGTGTACCTTCGTTGAGTATCGGGTGTTTGCCCAGTGTATTGGCATATGGTGCCATGGTCAATGCCGTCGAAGAAGAGTTTGACAAACTCGTCGAAGAAGGAGTAGAGAAGGATGAGATGGATGCCATCATGGAGTTGGAGAAGGATGACATGGTAGAGTCGTCACCACAACTGGAAGACTTTCAACGTCACTACCGAAGATATTCAAGGAATACAAGTCCATCACCTGCTGCTGCCAATCCTACCAATGTTGAGAGTGATAAGGAGTTATTCTTAGAGGCATGGAAGGAACAGTTCTTAGTGACCGTGTTCCATGCTACCAACTGTTTCTTAAGTCCAGAATCTCAGGATATATTCAAGGTTCGTGAGTTGTTACTTGATCAAGTGTCCGACAAGGATGGTGAGGATGGGACGAATGCCTCATCTCCGGGCTCATCAAGTCCTACTACCAAGGATCAAGGTATCAAGAAACGATCACCTCGGTCACCAAGGTCTGTCGCTATTGGCAGCTCACCCAATCGACAGATGTTACGTGGCGGTTCATTCTTCCGTCAAGGCTCGAGTTTCTCAAGTACTACAAGTCTTCTCTCACCATATGATGCACGAGGACGTAGCAGTTTTAGTTCGGGTATGCAGCACACTATGGAGTCGGCATCACCATCATTCCGTTCTTCTCAAGCCAGTGCACCATCCAGGCGGTCATACCACAAGCAGACATCCGAGCCAATCACCTTCTCTGACGTACCAAGTATGTCTAACCGAGAGTCTCTGGATGCAGCTACAAGATATAAGAGATTTGCTTCACAATCAGAATCCAGTCGACGTAGTATGAGTGCCTCGAACTTTGGTAGCACCTCATGGAGGAGAGAGTCATTCCAACCACCAAATCCTAGTGGTTCCGCCAATCCCTTGTTTAGTGCATAGATAACTTGCTATTCTTATGCACTGAACATCTATTGGGCAGATACTACATAGAATATAAGCACTAAATGTACAATAAAACTTACTCTTTGACTATCTAGTCATAGCAATCATACATCTAAACTTAGATATCCGGGCTATTGTCACGCTTCCTCTTTACGGCCGATGGCTTTGCTTGAGCACTAGAATCAAACAGATCTGGCATTCTCCTCATTAGATTGTACAACAGAGACAAGCCAGAGACTTTCTTGCGGATCCAACCAATAGTAGGCAATGGCCTCCCAATCCAAGAAATAGCGGCTGGCATCATCTCCAATTCCATACCAAGTAACTCTTGCATGTTTGAAGAGTCATCGTCTTCATTGGTAGAGAAGTGAGTTTGTAGAATCTTCTGACGGGCAACTTCTACTTTATCCTCGTTTCTATTCAGGTCAAGATGTAAAGAAAGATCACTAGGCAGGTTCATCTCATCGTGGCGATAGCCTAGGTCTTGGAGTGTGTGGTTGGAGTTGTATGTTTCCAATATACTTGTTTTGTTGCAAAGGAGATTAGAAACAGCCTCCCAACCCCTCTCGGTGATCAAATCATTGTCTTCCGAATCCTCATGTCCACTATGATACAAATAAAGAGACTTCAATGTTTTGTTTTGTGCTAAGGCACTTGTAAAGGCAATGAGTGTATCATCATTGATATTGTTTTCATCTAGATCAAGGTCTTCTAATGCAAAGTGCGGACTTCGGAAGTAGGATGTGAGGGCTTGCCAGCCGATAGTTGTAACCGAGTAATTGTTATCCAAACGTAGTTCCTTAAGAGAGCTCATATTTGAAACTAAATGAACTAAATGTTGAATTCCTTCATCGTCAATACTATTTGAGCAAAGAATCAGCTTTGCCAGGTCCAAGTTGGAACCTCGTAATGTCGTGAACAACGTTTGCCATCCTCGCGTAGTAATGGTGTTAGAGACACCCGGTGATGAGGAGTATGACATGCTACCCATTTCTAGTGTTTTCAATGAATTCATATTACTTAATAAGCTCCCTAAAACAGCAGCACCTTCATTGCCAATGTTATTCCAAGAGATATCAAGCTTCTTTAATCGAGTGCCCCTCGTTTGCAATGTGTTGAAGAATGATCGCCAGCCAGATGGAGTACATTTATAGTTACTACCCATATTTAATGACTCCACTGTCTCAATATTAGCCACCAGAGCTATACCATCATCATCGATCTTATTCTGACTAATATTCAGACTCTTGATTGAAGTTTGTGATAAATGATTGAGTAAAGTGTGCCAACCCTCTCCGCTAATTGATCTGTTGTAATTGAGATGCAATGCTTTAATTGATGAGCCACGTAGAATACCACCCAATATATTTGCCCTTTCATCATTAATTCTGGTATGATATAGTTCCAACTCAATCAAGTTACAGTTTGGATGACGTATAACAGGCGAAAGTGCTCTCCATCCGTCAGGAGTAATGTCTTGGTTGATGTTAAAGGATAGTCTCTTCATTCTACTGTTACCTAATAGTGCACCACACACAATACCAATTTCTTCATCATCAAGTTGACACCGTCGGAGATGAAGGCTCTTCAATCTGGACTTTGGATGTTTCAATACTTTCTCTAACGCAGTGCATCCGATGCTTCCTAAACCACCGCCTTTAAAATCAAATTTGGTGATACTGGGGTGGCCTTGTAGCCCCTCAATCAAATCCCCACCGAACTCATCAACAATTTGAATTGAACTAAAGGATATTTCATTAATGGTCCTGTTCCGATGTATGCACGAGAAGAAGTCTTGAAGATTTTGTTTAGTTGGCTTTTCGTTTCCCTCTTCTTCTCCTAAAATGTAATCCTCTTCATTATTATGCCTTACATGAAATATAAGTAACTTTTTCAGATTTGTATTATTTGCAATACAATCTCCGTCCTCTTTCTTCCAATTAATGGCATTGAAAAAACATACACCATCGTCATTGCAACTCAATAGTATACCCAAATGAGTAATGGCCGGATTATTCTTCCTAAGCTCTTCAAATATATCCTTATCCAAGTCATATCTGTAGTCTCTCGTATCACTATCATCCTCTTCAACATCACTATTATCATCAACATTATCACCTATATCAATATTATCGTCTAGATTGTTTGTGCCCTCCATATTTATAATGTATGATTTGATGATTTGACAAAGTGTGAGCGATAATAATGTGATATAGAAGATGAAGGAGGGCTTAGAATATCGTCTCTGGACCGACACGGATGAAAAGATCGTCAAAAACTGTTGTATTGAGTATATTCTCAGCGTATTAGCGGTTGAATTGCTACACTAATTCGATGACAACAATATTATGGTATCGTACCTGCCGATTCCGGCTCTTTTTTTTAGTGTTATTTCTGGTTATTTTATTTTTATAATATTCGATATAGTTTTCATAATCCCCTCACCCTCGGCCCAGCCCTAAAATACTCGTAAACACTCTTTATCATGTATGATCGCTGTGGTAGGCATAATGTACATATCGTATTGGTCAGGATATAAGGTATCGGCAAAATCCATCGGTCCGTCAAAATGTCAAGAGGAGTTAGTTGATGAGTTGTGTGTTGTATGAATTGACTGCAAATACTCTGAGAATATACTAAATACATTAGTATTTAACGCTCTTTCTGTCAGTGTCGGTTAAGAGACGGTATTCTGTGCCCTTCATCTCATATAACCACACAAATTGATATACAAAAGTTGTGTAGTATCACTCGTGTACATAATAAATACGATGGCGGATACAAACAATCAAGACGATAATATTGATATAGATAGTGATAGTGGTACTATAGATAAGAGCAGTGATATCGAAGAGGAGGATAGTGACGACGAATACCATCCACAAGTCCGTTTGAATAAGTTGCATGGGTATTGCTTGTTGGACAAGATTATATTGCAAAGACTAAAGCAGAATGATTCAGGGATCATCAATCTTAGTATATCATTAAGAGATACATATTTCAATAGTATTGATTGGAAAGAGGATGGTTACTTCATTGCTAATAATACGCATCTCAAGAAGTTACACATATCGTATATTGGTACAATAGGAAAAATAGATTATATTTTGGGAGAAGAGGGACATAATTTACCAACAAGAGAGCAACTACGAGGATTATTCTCATGCATATATCGGAACAGTTCCATCATAGAATTATCCTTTAGGTCAATACTAATTTACGATAAGTTTGGTGGGGGTTTAATTGAGGGATTGAGTGGCCACCCCAGTCTCATCAGATTAGAAATGGGACAAGCTAAATTAGGTCTTCATCATAGTCTCAGGAGATTGGAAAGTGAACATGGTATGGAAATAGGATGTGAGGTTTTGGGAAAACTATTAAAGAATCCAAAGTCCAAACTGAATGATCTTCGTCTTCCTTATTGCAAACTTGATGACAATGGACTCGGTACTTTATGTGATGGATTATTAGGCAACAGCAGAATAAAAAGGTTATGCCTTTACGGCAATGATAACATTACACCAGATTGTTGGAGAGCTCTTTCAACTGTTATACAACATCCAAACTGCAAGTTGGTTGGATTGGATCTGCATTCCACTGTAATGAGAGATGAAGGATTAGAATCATTAGGTAATGCTCTACGTGGATCGTCATTAAAGTCTCTAATTCTTGGTGACAATCCGTCCATCAGCAGTAGAGTCTGGCAAACCCTTCTCAATCAGTTATCAGAAATATCGGTGGAAAGTCTAGACCTCAGAAGGGCCAAAATTGACGATGATGGATTGGCTACATTAGCTAGTATCGGTACATTAAAGTCTCTTGATCTACAATGTCTACATGACAACATGGCAAAAACTCCAACATGCTGGCGGTCCTTCTTCAACTCATTGCAAACGAGGGGGGCTCAATTAGTGAAGCTTGATATCTCAGGTAATAAAGTTGGGGGGTCAGGAGCTTCTGCTCTAGGGAGTCTGTTGAACAGTATGGGTACATTAAAAACACTGAAAATGAATAACATATCATATTCAGATAATGAGTCCGACAACATAACTTCACAAGGATGGCAAACATTGTTCACGTCATTACAAGATTCTAACTTGGACTTAGTGGAGCTAAAGTTAAGTGGTAATAGCATTGACGATGAAGGCATGCAACTTTTGGTACGGTTAGTCTCAAGAATGACTTCTCTGAAGTATATGAATCTGAGCTGCAACCATTTGATTACACCCACCGGCTGGCTAGCACTGTCTGACTACTTACAAAGTCCCAACTTTGCATTAGAAACTCTTGATTTAGATGAAAACATTCTCCACGATGATACAGTTGCTGCATTTGCAAGTGCCTTGGTACAAAACAATACTTTGAAATCTCTTGATCTTGACGATTGTGTTGGTGGAGATGACAACCTTTTGATCACCGAGAGAGGATGGTTAGCAGTTTCAACTCTCATTTACAACAAAACAAGTATATTGGAAACATACAACTCCAACCATACAATTTGTAAACTTGGTTTCGATCATGACGAGATGAACCTCCCTGATAATCTTACCTCTTTGTTGGAATTGAATAAGAACAAAGACAAGGCAGAAGTTGCTCGTCAGAAGATTCTACAGACTCAATTCTCAACGGAAGATGGTGATACTTCAAAGATGCAAGTGCTGCTTGATATGGAATTGAAAATGTTGCCAAGTGCTATTGCTTGGATTGGAAGGCCATTGCCCATTGGTTGGGAAGGTGCACAAGTATCGGGATTGTCTACCATGTACAATCTAACGAGGAGACTGCCCGACCTGTTTGATTCGAGTCCTCAAAAGAAGTCATCTGCTGCAAAGAGGAAGCGTAGTGTTTAGACGAAGCCTTAGTTTAGATATCATATATATCATATCTAAGGTAATAGTCATCTATTCACATTTATAATGGCTATACAATTGCAAGCATCTGCCAAAACACTCCTCATACTTTTACATCTCCATACGAAATCATTTCTTCTACATATCATATACTGACTGAATCATAAGGTATACGACTTGATATAGAATAGTTAGAGGACGAATATGAAAAGATGGAGGGAGCTACATTGCTCTAGCTTCATACACAAAAAATAGTGACATTGATACGACACTCATTACTGTCTCAAGTGACAAATAACAGCTGCAGCCACTTTTTTTCCAAGATTCTTTTGCGTTGCATTTGCATATTTTAAGGGCCTAGAGCCTTCTCATAACGGCTCTATTACAGGTATTATTTGGGAAGTAGGCCGGTTTATATAGTGTATAAGCAGCTATTATATTATACTATTAAAGAAAACTCTGCCGTCGAGAGTAGTCCGCCCTCAAAATCCATACAAACAACATACCAAAACCATTTTACAATTTGCAATGACCTCGACAAGTTCAACTCGATATCTCCGTGGTCGTAAACGAGTATTACACAAGGATGATATACCATTGGACAATAATAATATCTTCAACGAAAACAATAACAATGAAGGGATAGATATCAAGACCTACAACAACGCTGGCGGTGAACAACAATCTCCCAAAATACAATCTAATGAAAAACAGAATTATAACAATAATAAATCCATGTGGGATCTTGGGAATTTATCTCCTAGTATATTATTTGCCGAGGCTGCTGTTGTTACATTAATTGTTGGTGCGTATACTGAAAATGTATTGATGGTATTGGTGTATTGTGTGCCTATTTGTTGTGTATATTTTGCAAATAGTTTGCTCACATCTTATGCACATTTTTATACCTTCTCACTATGCACATAGGTACCATATTAATATGCTGTCCACTACTGAAGAGCCACCTAATGAGCCAGAGTGTGCCGATTCCCCATTCGATATGATTCATGGGAGGAATGAGCGTTATCGTGATGCTGATTGGGTAGCAGCTAGACTCGAAAGACGTTGTAGGAATAACAGTATTGCAAGTCATTTCCCTCTAACTTGTGATCGTTGTGACGAATATGCATGTGAGGATAGCATGAAGGAGTTTGTCAACCCCGACGATGATGAATGGTATACGTGTGAGATGGCATACGATGATCCATCTCTTGCCGAGGACTTGTGTACCATGGAGGGTGGCCCTGAGACATGCCGAGCCTTATGTGGGTATTGTGAATTGTTCTAAGACTGTAAGCTTCAGACTGATAAGCATGTTGTTGTAAAGAGAAATGGGCAGCACTGGACGTACCTTGATATACGAAGACTGTCCATAAATATAACTCACTAAATCTTATTCCTAACTATGTACTATTTTGGATGGTGCTCGTAATACACATAACGAATGAAATTCCTATTACCTCAGGGAAATAATGCCCGTGTTGAATGTTCTTCCTCCTCTTTGAATCCCTTGTTCAATACGCCTTCTTCTTCTTTCTAATCGTTGTCGTTCTGCTTCTTCTGGATCTTGCTGCACATTGTTATTTGCATTATTGTTGCCACCCCTTGAAGAAGTACCTCCGGAACGAGGAGGAGCATGTGCATCCAAATCAATAAATGTTCGTCTACAGCATGGACAAGGTGCACCATCTTGCATCTTGACAAGCCATTCAACTATACATTCTTGATGAAAAGCATGCGGACATTCTCCATTGTATGAGGTGACGATTGTCTCACCCTTTTCATATCCTGATAAGCATATGGCACACTCGTTTGGTACCTTGTTGTGTGCGGAGGCATGGGATGAGAGTGCCGACCCCATTGACGATGAACGAGGTCTTCCCATTTGTGGCGGCATACGACGCAAGTTCTTGAGCAACGTGTCCTCCCGACCTTCATACTGGGCGATTAACTCATCGGCCTTCTCTGAAGAGATATCTGACTCCTTGATAAGATCCTTAATTTCATCGATTGTTTCAGAAGAAGCTGTTTGGGCATTTGCAGAAGTATCCAATGAGCCTGAAGTATTGACTCTACGCCTACCCGGACCAGCAGTGTTGAGGTATAAGAAACTCGGAGACTCTTCAATTATGTCAATTGCCGAGGATGATGCTACCGATGGAAAGAGGGAGGAGAGTGTAGACGACGAGGCACCACCTCCTCCCATTAGTTGAGGCGGAGATGATGATGGACGCTCGGGTATCATGGCGGCATTAAGTGATATTGCACCGCCCATTGTGTATTCATCTCCTGCCATTAGAGACGTGTCCTCCTCGTCAGTCTCTTCTTCCCCATTGCAATGATTATCTTGAATGTTTTGAAGTAGCTGTTCCATAACAGCCGAGACCTCTTCCTTAACGATATCAACTTCATTTTCTTGAATATCGTCCTTGGATTTCTCCCCAAGATGATGATTTGCCTGTGCACCATCCCCGAGGCTAATCAATCCGTAGTTCACGACGCCTTCACTTGTACTGCCGTCTACCTCCTGATCGTCAGCATCATACACATTCCCCTCCTCGATGTCATCTAGCTTCTCACCCCCCAAATTGTTGTCCAAGAGGTCATCCTTAGGAGGGAGAAAGTGTTCATCGTTCAGTTCCTAGAATATTGTGTATCCCCACACAAGAAAAGTACATATGATGTGAGCAAACACTCTCAAATACATACAAGGGATAACAACCCACCCCAAACAAAACAACAACATAAACAAATAAACGTACCCAAACCATACCACCCTTACTAAATGCCTCCTTCAATCTCAATTCACGTTCCTCACCCGGTTCTAACGCAGCCTCTCGTTCCAATTCAACCTGTTCCATGAATTGCCTTAGAAATTCCCTGTCGTAATCGTTAGTCGCCCAACTGTTAACACCCGCTTCCAATGATCTGAGGGGATATAATAGTAAATTACCTATTGCTCGTGGTAGTAGGGTTAGGGTGCGAAGGGTACGTGATAATGGAGTTTGATTAACTTCTTGTTGTTCAGTTGGTTGGTTATCAGTAACAGGTTGTTGCTGCTGACCAACAGATGAAGATCGTACCGAATACATACCACTAATACCACTATCAACCCTTCCTCTTCTTCTATTACTATTCCGTCCAATACTTTCCTCTAAGGATATTATTCCACTAATACCACTATCCATTCTTCTTCTCCTTCCGTCTATATCTACTGTACCCTCTGCATTCATTCTTGATAATATACCACTTATGTTGCTATCCACCCTCACCCTCCTCCTACTGGGTGAGGCATTATTGTTAGATACCTGTCCATTACTAACATCAAGTATAGATGATATAATAGATCGTCGACTTTCATCCATATATTCTTGTTGAGTAGCAACTGTACCATTAGTACCAATTGCATGACTGCCTTGATGATGATTGGTAGATGGTATACGTATTGTTGCCCATTCCTGCATTGCACGTAATTGTTCACGTTGTTGATTTAGTAGACGTCTTTTATGACGCTGTAGACAGCATATTAATATGGTACCTATGTGCATAGTGAGAAGGTATAAAAATGTGCATAAGATGTGAGCAAACTATTTGCAAAATATAT